>Ga0105048_10003985_pt1 | contig 24166 bp, 25 predicted proteins | sample MAT05_FD_78382 | JGI IMG/M metagenome (GOLD analysis project Ga0105048, IMG submission 78382) | Freshwater microbial communities from Lake Fryxell liftoff mats and glacier meltwater in Antarctica - MAT-05 | ecosystem: Environmental > Aquatic > Freshwater > Ice > Liftoff microbial mat | place... | reverse complement strand
TGCCCGCCTCGTCGGTGACTCCACCCGGGTGTGGGGGCTATGTTCCACCGGACATCCTCCGACTCGATTATGCCGCGGCGCGCGCCCTGCTGACCGAGGCCGGCTTTCCGGGAGGCCGCGGCTTGCCCAGCCTGCCCCTGCAGGTTTTGAACGATGACAAGACTCCGAAGATCGGTGAAGCGCTGCAGGCCATGTGGGAAAAGGAACTGGGCGTACACCTCACCATCGAACCGTACGAACAGAAGACGTCGTTCCAGAACCAACAGACGGGCAATTTCACGATCGCGCTCCTCGGCTGGACGGCGGATTTCCCCGACCCAATCACTTTCTTGGGCACCTTTACCACGGGCAATGGCAACAACTGGACCGGCTGGGGCAGCCAGGACTACGATGCCTTCATCGAACAGGCCTCCCACACGGTCGATCCTGCCGCCCGCTTCGCCCTGTTGCATAAAGCCGAGACCCTGCTGCTCGCCGAGTCGCCCATCGCCCCGATCCTGTTCGGTTCGCGCACCTTCCTGATCCATCCCGCAGTGAAGAACTGGCAGCCCGCGCCCCTCGGCATCCATCGTTACCAGATGATTGAGCTGAAATCTCCCTGAGGTGGGCGGGCACGTCCCAGTGCCCGCATGAATTTGACAGAGATGCCGTCCAACCCAGATCGATCGCGCCAAAATGCTGGCACCGGGACGTGCCCGCCCACCCTTCTTCGCCGTCCCTGCACTTGCGCCCATCCGGCCACCCGCTCAACTTGGCCCCGATGCGCCTCGTCCTCACGCTCGCCCTCCTCCTCGGTTCCGCCGGCCTCTCGCGCGCCGACGAGGTCAAGTTCGTCCGCGTGTGGCCGACATGGCGCGATACCGCCTCCTTCGAGCGCATCTCCGAGTATTTTACCGGCAAAGAAAACCCCGGCTCCCAGGTCCTGCTCCGCTCGCATCCCGAAATCCGGGCCGGCTTTTACTTTCTCGCCCGCGCGACCAATTCCGGCCCCGCGCTGACCGCGGGCAAGCTCGTCCTCACCGTCATCACCCCCGACTCACCCAAGGCCAAGGCCTACACCTTCACCACGGCGCTACCCACCGGCGACACGGTCTTCAACGTCGGCCTCACCGGGGCCGACTGGGCCGGCGAGACAGTCCATCCCGTGGCGTGGAAAATCGAGATCACCACCACCGAGGGCCGCTTGCTCGGCGTGGCGAAAAGCTTCCTTTGGGAAAAACCCGACCAGAAGTGAGCGGCCGCGCCAACCGTCCGGCCTGCGCCGGCTGGTCCGGGTGGTTGCCACTGCCGCTGGGCACTCCGCTGACCGCCGAAGTGCTCGCCGAAACCCTCGACGGCGGCCAGGCCTTCCGTTGGCGCTGCGAGGCTGGGGTCTGGTCCGGAGTGTTTGGCGACAATGTTGTCCGGCTCTCCCTCGACGACACCGGCGTGCTGCATTGGTCCGCCCCCGCCACACTCGCCCCCGCCACCGGGCCAGCCCTCGCCCACTATCTCGACGTCGTCCGCGACGCGCGTGAGCTCGCCGATTCGCTCCCGTGGCGCAGCGACCCGCATCTCGCCGCCTGCCTCGCGGCTTTCCCCGGCCTGCGCATCCTGCGCCAGCCCTTCGGCGAAACCCTCCTGGGTTTCCTCTGCAGCGCGACCAAGCAGATCGTCCAGATCAAACAAATGATCGCCCTGCTCGCCGAACGCCACGGCACCCCACTCGTCGCCGACCTATCACCCATCACCCCTCACCGATCACCTTTGCCCCGTCGGTTACCGACGTGGCCCGAACTCGCGCTCATTCCCGAAGCCGAGTTGCGCGCGTGTCAGTTCGGTTTTCGCGCCCGTTTCATCAGTCAGACCGCCCAGTTTCTGGCCGCAAACCCCGGCTGGCTGGAGACCACTGAGGTCATGCCCTATGCCGGGGCGAAAGAGCGACTTTGCTCGCTGCCCGGTGTGGGAGAAAAAATCGCCGACTGCGTCCTCCTCTTCGGCGCCAACCGCCTCGAAGCCTTTCCCGTGGACACCTGGATCCTCAAGGCGATGGCCGCGCGTTATGGTCTGCACGGCTGGAAACCCGCGCAAGTAGCGCAGTTCGGCCGCGCCCACTTCGGCCCCCTCGCCGGCCTCGCCCAGCAATACCTCTTCGCCTACGAGCGGCGCTTCGGCAACTGATCACCAACGCGCAGTGAAACCGCTGAATTTTTTAACCACGGAGAGACACGGATCAATCCAGCAGACCCGGAGTTCGAATGTGAACAGGAGTGAACTGATAACCCTTTCCCGGACCTCCCTCCCGCTAGCCTATCCTCTTCAATCTTCCGGAGCTCGAAACTCTGATCCGCGTGGATCGAGTGTCATCCGTGGTAAATTTTCCGGATTCCGGATTCTGAATTCGCGTCCATTCGCGGCTAAACCTTCCGCCCCTCACTTCGCGCGCTGGATGAGTTCCACTTCGTAACCTTCCGGCGCGTCGATGAACGCGATCACGGAGCCACTGCCGGATTGCGTGGGGCCGTCGCTCAGCTTGTAGCCCTTCTTTTCGAGCTGGACCGTAAATGCCGCCAGGTCCTCCACCTCGAACGCGAGGTGCATGAGATCCGGCTGCACCGACACACTGGGACTGTTCGGCAGCTGGCAGAGTTCGATCTCCTCCTCGCTGTTGGGCGTCGCGAGGAACGCCAGCTGCGCGCCGCGCGGCGACGTGTGCTGGCGCGTGAGTTTCAAACCGAGAGCGTCCTGGTAGAATTTCACCGTGCGCTCGAGATCGTTCACGCGCATCCGCGTATGCAGCAATTTTTTGACCATGCGCCGAGTTTGCCCCGCCGCGGCTCGCCTGCAAGCCACCGGATTTTGCCACGGAGCGCACGGAGGTCCGATCCGAGGACACGGAGAATTTCTCCATGAACTCTGTGCTCCCTCCGTGAACTCTGTGTCGTAAAGAAGGATTTCCCGGCCTCTTGTCCCTTGCCACTCGTCACTCGTCACTTTGCCTTCAACCCATGGCTCTCGACCTCCCCGCCATCCAAGCTGCGCACGCGCGCATCCGGCCGCACATCCACCGCACGCCCGTGCTCACGAGCGCATCGCTCGATGCCCGCCACGGCGGACAGTTGTTTTTCAAGTGCGAGAACTTCCAGAAAACCGGCGCGTTCAAGGCCCGCGGGGCGACCAATGCGGTGTTCTCCCTCTCCCCTGCCGAGGCCGCCCGCGGCGTCGCCACCCACTCTTCCGGCAACCATGCCGCCGCGCTCGCCCGCGCCGCCCGGCTGCGCGGCATCCCCGCCTACCTCGTGATGCCCTCAAATTCCTCAAAGGCAAAGATCCGCAACGTCGAGCGTTACGGCGGCCGCATCACGTTCTGCGAGCCCACCTCGCAAGCCCGGGAGAAAACCTGCGCCCAACTTATCGCCGAGACGGGCGCCGCGATGGTTCACCCGTTCACCGACGAGCAAGTGATGGCCGGCCAGGGCACCGCGGTGCTCGAGTTGCTGGAGGACGCACCAGATCTTGACTTGATCCTGTGCCCGGTCGGCGGCGGCGGACTGCTCGCCGGGACCGCCACTGCCGCCAAGGCGATCCGTCCCTCCCTCAAGATCATCGCCACGGAACCCGCGGCCGCCAGTGACGCCGCGCAGTCCTTCGCTGCCGGCCACATTGTGCCGCTCGAGCAGGCCGTCACGATCGCCGACGGTCTGCGTACGACCGTCGGTGAACCGAATTTCGCCATTATGCAGCACCTCGTGTCCGGCGTGGTCACGGTGAGTGAGGAGTCGATCATCGCCGCCATGCGTCAGCTCTGGGAAACGCTGAAGATCGTGGTCGAGCCGTCCGGCGCCGTACCCTACGCGGCGTTGCTCGAGGGTAAGCTCAGCGTCGCCGGCCAGCGCGTCGGCCTGATCCTCACCGGCGGCAACGTCGACCTCGACGCATTGCCGTGGATGGGACAGCCGTAAGCTTGAAGCGATAAGCGTTAAGCCAAATCAGTCACCCAGCACCGTCCTCTCAGCGCTTTGCTTACGGCTTATCGCTTAAAGCTTGGGTTTCAGGCGGCCGCCGTCGCCGGGCCAGCCTGTCCGATCTGCGTCAGGGTTTTCGTGAACCACGGCGTCTTGATGTCGAAATGCTTGCCGCCCTTGATGCGCGGAAACTCGATCGCCCGCAATTCGTTGTTCCGCTCCTCGTCCTCGCCCACCACGCCGCTCTCGCGGCGCAACGCACAGGTGACGGCGTGCCGCACACAGCGGTCGATCAGCCCGAGGTCCGCGCTGTTCGCCGCAGCCGCGCGCGCAAAGTAACCGCTTTTCTGCACCAGCACCTTGTCCGCGCCGATCAGCTTCGCGAAGCGTTCGCCAAACCACTTGCCCGGATTAATCAGGTCGATCTTCACATGGCCAAACGGATCGCGGGGCGGTTCCTCGCCGCGGGCGACCATCTCCGCCACGATTTCTTCCACGCCCGCGCCCTCACTCAGGAAAATGTTGGCGTTGCCTTCCTTGTCCATCACCGCGCGCAGCCGCGTCGCCTCGGTTGCAATGTCAAACGGCAGTTCCGGCAGGTAAACCCCGTGCACCGACATCCGGTCGCGCGAGATGCCCAGGCTCGGGACGTAAGGCTGCGACTCCAGCAGCTTCAGGTATTCGTAGGTCGTGGCCGCTGCGAGCCAGCCACAATGGCGGCCCATGATCTCGTGGACAATCAACACGCGCGTGCTCGAGCTGTGCTCGGCCACGACACGCTGGAAAAACAGCGCGCCCTCGCGCGCCGCTGTCAGCGCCCCAAGGCTCTGGCGGATGGGGATGATGTCATTGTCGATTGTCTTCGGCAGGCCGATAACCGTGAGGTCGTGGCCTTCCTTCTTTAAAAAGGCCGCGAGGTCGGCGGCGGTCGTGTTGGTGTCATCGCCCCCGATCGTGTGCAGTACGTCGATCCCATCCTTGCGGAGCTGCCCGGCGGCAACCGCGAGCGGGTCCTGTCCTTCCTTCACCAAGCCGCGCTTCACGCAGTCCTTGATGTTCGTGAGTTTGACGCGGCTATTGCCGATGGGGCTGCCGCCGTAATGCCGGAGCACCCGGGCGGAATCGCGCAGGTCGTCGGCGACAGGGATACTGTCGCCGAGGAGCAAGCCCTTGTAGCCGTTGCGATAACAGATCAGCTCGATTTCAGGGGCCATGGCCGTGTAGCGCTCAATCAACCCGCCGGTGGCGGCGCTGAGACAGGGCGCGAGCCCTCCGGCGGTAAGAATGGCAACTTTACGGGGAGGCATCATCGGCACCCAAGAAGCACTTCTTGAGCCCGTCGTCCAGCCCCGCTACCGGCATATCGGTCCCAACAAAACCAGATCGAAAGGCCCGGTCATGGGATATTTGAAGGGGGAAACCAGGAAGCCAGGAGCACGGCAGGATTGATTCCGGGCTTCCTGGCTTCGCTCTAAAAAATAAAAAAGCCCCTTGGCTTCGTCAGCCAAGGGGCAGTTGTTCCGTCAAGCGCCCCCGTGAAGGTGGCAGTCTGGGTTGTTAGTTACATCGACAGTGTCTTCTTCAGATCCTTCGCCATCTGCAGGTGATGCTGCAGCGTGGGCAGCGTCCGCTGGGCGAAGGCGGCGATTTCGGCGTCGTCGCTCTTCGAGGCCTTCTCGAACAACTTCACCGCCTCTTCGTGATCCTCGATCATTTCATGGAGGTATTTCTTGTCCAGGCTGCCATCCTTCTCGGTCCATTTTTCCATGAGCTTGGCCGTGTCCGTTTCCGGCATCGCCACGCCCTTGCTGACCGCGAGTCGCATCAGTCCGGTGTTCGCCGCGGTGTGATCCGCCACCATGGTATTCGCGAAGGCTTCGACCTGCGGATTGGTCAGGCGGCCCATCACGGCTTGGGAGACCGCGACTTCCTTCTTTCCACTCTTGGCCGCCTTTTCAAAAAAAGCGCGGTCGCGATGGGCGGCTTTGGGCGAGTTGGACGCCGCCGACTCCATGGACGAGTCCGTCGACGGGGTAACTGCGGGTGAGGTGGGATCAGCCGCTTGGGCCGCCAGCGTGGCGGCTAGCGAAGTGGCCAGAAGAACGGCCGCCCCGCGGAGGGAATTTTTTAGTGTGTTTTTCATACGCTCACATCGTAGCCCGTAACCTCCGGAGGTTCCCGACGGGCAAATTGCACGCTTTCTCTCCTTACAGTTTTTTCGGCCTATTTCACTGTGCCCCGGAACTTCCGGCGGTTTTTCCCCGCCATGCCGGGGAAATTTCCCGCTGAAATGAAACGCTCCCAATTTCAGAAACGTCAGTCGCACCGCGCCGCGCCCAAGCCGCCTTTTCCGGTGCAGCATCAGCCGGCGCCGGGTTTGGAGAGCAAGCTGTCCCCTGCTCCCCGCTGGCAGGCGCCCGACTACCGGGCCGCCGGAAAACTCCTGGGCAAGGTGGCTCTCATCACGGGCGGAGACTCCGGAATCGGCCGGTCGGTCGCGTTTCTCTACGCGCGGGAAGGTGCCGACGTCGCCATTGTTTATCTCCCGGAAGAGCAATCCGACGCGCTCGTCACCCAGCACAGCGTAGAAGCGGTGGGTCGGCGCTGCCTGCTCCTCCCCGCGGATCTCACCACGCCGGCGGCCTGCCAGCGCGTGGTGGCCCAGACCGTAAAGCATTTCGGGCACCTCGATATTCTGGTTTCGAACGCCGCGCACCAAAGTCGGAAGGCGAGCTTGGAGAAAGTCACGGAGGAGGAGTTTGACCGGACATTTAAAACGAACATCTATGCCTATTTCCGACTGGCCAAGGCCGCGTTGCCTCACCTCGCGCGCGGCTCCGCGATCATCGTCACCAGTTCTGAGACTGGAATCATGGGCGCGGCCCTGTTGCCCGACTATTCCTCCACCAAGGGCGCGATCAACGCCCTCACCAAGACCCTCGCCATCGATCTCATCGAACGCGGGATTCGGGTGAACGCGGTGGCGCCCGGACCTGTTTGGACGCCCCTCAATCCGTCCGACGCCGGCAAGAGCGCAAAGGAAGTTGCCAAGTTTGGCGCTGATTCGCCGATGGGCCGCCCTGCCCAGCCCGAGGAACTCGCCCCGGCCTACGTCTTTTTGGCGTCCCAAGCGGATTCGTCCTACATCACCGGCATTGTGCTGCAGGTCATGGGCGGCGAGACGACCGGGGGTTGAGATGGGCCCGGTTCCAAATTGACCGGATGGGGATTGCGTGGCGGGCTGGAGCCCTACCCCGGCCGGCATGAGCACTACCCCATCTTACGAATATACCGCGCAGTTTTACGACTCGGCCTATAGCGCGCTTTCAACGGCCCGGGCGGATATCGCTTTTTATGAGGATCTGGCGATCAAGAGTGGCGGACCCGTGCTCGAGCTGGGCTGCGGCACAGGTCGCACGCTGCTACCGATGTCCGCGCGCGGTCTCGCCTGCACCGGCTTGGACTTTTCGCCCGCGATGCTGGAGCAATTCCGGCGGAAGTCCGGCGCGGCGGCCGTCACGTTGCACTGCGGCCGGATGGAGACCTTCGATCTGGGGAGCCAACGCTTCCCGCTGATTTTTTCCGCGTTTCGCGCGTTTCAACATCTCGACACCGTGGAACAGCAACTCGCCTGCCTGTCCCGCGTGCGCGCGCATCTCGCGCCGGACGGCCTGTTCGCCTTCGACGTATTCAATCCGAAACTGGAAAACATGGCGCAGGACAGCGCACCGGAGGAACTGGACGCGAACTTCACCCATGAGGGCCGGAACGTGAAACGGTTCACTTCCGTGACGCGCGACCGGGTCCGCCAACTCATCCAGGTGATCATGCGCTACGTCGAGGAAACCCGCGCCGGCCCGGCGAAGGAAACGGTCGTGAAGTTCAGCCTGCGCTGGTTTTGGCGCTACGAACTCGAGCACCTTCTCCACCGCGCGGGCTTCACGAACATCACAATCTACGGCGACTTTGACCGCAGCCCGATCGGCCGGAACTCCCCCGCCTTTGTGGTGCTCGTCCGCTGAACTCTTAATGAAACTGCCATCACCCATGGGCGTTAGCCCCTTCCGCCGGAGCATCTGCTTCGGCGTCGCCCTGCTCGCCGCCACGATTTTCCCGCGTGCCGTTCTGGCTTCACCGGCTCCCGCCCCCACGTCTGCGGCACTGGGGACGCAGGCCCGCGCAGTGTTGCACGAAATCATGGTGAGCGAGCAGAGCTGGGTCCGGATCCACGCCGCCGAGGCGCTCATGGCCGCCGGGGAGACCGAGGCGATCCGCACCTATTTCCTCCACGAGTTGTCTAACACCGAGTCTTCCGCTTTTCGGATCGGCGTGTGGCGGGTGCTCGCCACGGCCGCACCCTCGCCCGGCGAGCGCGCCCAATGGATCGCCAGGGTCGAACAGGTTTACCTCGACCCCACGGCCCCCGATCAAAACCAAGCGATTGAGACGCTGTGCAAGCTCGGCCACCGGGTGAGCGGGCCGGCGCTGGAACTCGTGCGCGAGCGCCTGACCGGCCCGCCATCCGTGCCCAAGGCCCTAGCCCTGTGGTCCGCGACGCTCGCCGAAGAGCCGCAGGCACTCGAGCGCCTGGCCCAGTTGCTGGATTCCCAAGATCCCGCCCTCCGCACAAACGCCGCCTATGCCTTGCGGTGGTTACATCCCTCCGATCCCGCCGTCCGGAAGATTCTCGCCCGCGCCGCCGCGACCGCGGTGCCAGCTTATGACTCCGCTTCCATTTATATCGTGGGCGCTGCGCTGGCCGTTGATGCGAACCCCGCCGCGACCCAGGACTGGGTGGCGATGCTCAACCTCACGCTGCTCACGGACGCTTTTTCCCCGGCCGAACGGTTTGAAGCCAGCTGGACCCTCAAGCACCGGTATAAATCCGCCGATTTGCCCGGACTGGCCCGTCTGCTCGATCTCCCCGCGGAGGAGAATGACACGCGTATCGGCGCGGCCACCATCATCCTGACCACGTTGGCCCGGGACAACGGCCGCTGACCACCCTTATGGCCAAAACCTCCCTCCTCGTGATCGGCTGCGGCAGCATCGGCGAACGCCATCTGCGCTGTTTCGGGCTGACGGGCCGGGTCTCTGCCACCGCCTGCGACGCCAATCCTGCACTCCTCCAAAAGATGGCGGATACTTACCAGGTGCCCGGGATCGCCGACTGGCAGGCCGCGCTCACCCAAAAGTTCGACGCGGTCCTGATCTGCACCCCCGCCAATTTGCACGTGCCGATGGCCATCCAAGCCCTCGCCGCGGGCAGCCATGTGCTGGTGGAAAAGCCCCTGTCGCACTCCCTCGCCGGCCTCGACGAATTTTTTCGCGCGAGGGAACGCGCCGGGCGGCAGGTGGCGGTGGCGTATGTCCTCCACATTTACGCGCTGCTGGCACAGGCGCGGGAATTCCTGCGCCGCGGCGAATTCGGCCCGGTCTGCCAGGCTACCGTCCTCTCGGGCCAGTGCTTTCCCTTTTTCCGGCCCGCTTACGCGCAGACGTATTATCGCGACCGGCGCACCGGGGGCGGCGCCATCCAGGATGCGCTCACCCACTCCGTGAACTGGGTGGAGAGTGTGATCGGCCCCGCCGACAGCGTGCTGTGCGACTGCGCGCATCTCGTACTCCCCAACGTCGAGGTCGAGGATACCGTCCATGTCTCCTCCCGCCACGGCGCTACCCTCGCCACCTTTACGCTGAATCAATTCCAGCATCCCAACGAAACCACCTTCATGTTCAACAGCGCGCGCGGCAGCGTAAAAATCGAGCTCCATCAACAGCGGTGGGGCACCTTTGCCGAGGGTGCCCAGGATTGGACCTGGCACAGCGTCGCCGCGGGTGAGCGCGACGCGCACTTCATCGCCCAAGCCAACGCTTTCCTCGACCAGGTCGCGGGACAGCCTTCGCGCCTGTGCTCGCTCGAGGCGGCCGCGCAGACCCTGCGCTTCAACCTCGCCGCCCTCGCCTCCGCCGCGTCCGGCGCTCGCGTCGCCTGCGCGTCCATCCATGACTGACCCCGCGCCCCTTCGGCTCGCCATGCTCGGCATGATCCCGGGCAACGGTCACCCGTATTCCTGGTCCGCCATCATCAACGGCTACGACCGCGCAGCCATGGCGCAGTGCCCGTATGCCGGCATCCCCGCGTACCTCGGCGCCCAACCCCACGAAAGCGTGCACGTGCCCGGCGTGCAGGTCACGCACCTGTGGACCGACACTCCCGCCGAGGCCGCCTCCGTGGCACAGGCCTCGCTCATCCCCCACGTCGTGGCCCGACCCGAAGACGTCATCGGTCACGTGGATGCCGTGCTCATCTCGACCGACGACGGCACCGATCACGTCCGGCGCGCGCGCCCGTTCGTCGAGGCCGGCCTGCCCGTGTTCATCGACAAGCCGCTGGCCTCCACCGTGGAGGAACTGCGCACCTTCATCGCGTGGGAAAAAGCAGGAGCCCGGATTCTCTCCTCCAGCGGGATGCGGTATGCACCCGAGCTCACGCCCATGATTGCGAACCTGCCGGCCCTGGGCGAACTGCGCTGGATTTCCCTCGTGACGATCAAGACGTGGGACCGCTACGGCATCCACTCGCTCGAGCCGGTCTTCCGCCTCCTGGGCCCCGGATTCCTGGCGGTCCGTCTCGAATCGCAGCCCGGTCTCGAGGTCGCCCACCTGCTGCACCGCAGCGGGGTGCAGGTGACCCTGCCCGTCGTCTACGATGGCGGCGCCATCTTCGGCACCGGCCAGGTATGCGGCACCCAGGCGCAGGTCCCGGTCCGGCTCGCCGACACTTACCATGCGTTCCGCAGCCAGCTGCTCAGCTACATTGATTTCGTCCGCAGCGGCTCGGCCCCCTATCCTTTCGTTGATACCGTCGAGATGATGTGTGTGATCATCGCCGGCATCCGCAGCCGCGCCGAGAATTCCCGCCGCGTCGAGCTCACCGAGATCCAGGCCCAACTCTCTTCATGAAAACCCGCCCCAGCCGCATCCTCCGCCTCCTGCGCGAAGGCCAGTTGCCCACCGTCTTCAAATGCAATCTCTCCGACCCGCGGGTCGTGGAGGCGGCCGGCCTCTGCGGCGTGGATGCCGTCTGGCTCTGCACTGAGCACGTGCCCACCGACTGGTCGGACTTGGAAAACCAGATTCGCGCCGCGCGCCTGACCGATATCGACAGCATCGTCCGGGTCAGCCGCGGCAGCTACAGCGACTATGTCCGCCCCCTCGAGGCCGGCGCGACCGGCATCATGGTGCCCCATGTCGCGACGGCCGCGGAAGCCCGCCAGATCGTCGAGTGGTGCCGCTTCCACCCCCTCGGCAAACGCGCCCTCGATGGCGGCAACATTGACGGCCAGTTCTGCCTGCTGCCCCAGGCCGAGTATCTGCAACACGCCAACACCGAAATCATCCTGCTCTTCCAGATCGAGTCGCCCGAGGGTCTCGAGCAGGTCGAGGCCATCGCCGCGGTGCCTGGCTTTGACGGTTTTCTGTTCGGGCCCGGCGATTTCAGCCACCGGGTCGGCAAGGCGGGCCAGCTCGACGCCCCCGAGGTGGCGGCCGCCCGCAGACGGGTCGCGGCGGCCGGTCGCAAACATGGCAAGTTCGTTATGGCCGCCGGCCTCTACGCTCCATTCGGCGACCTCGTGGCGGAGGGCCACAACGTCTTTAATGTCGGCGCCGATGTGGTCGCCCTCACGAGCTACGTGAAGCAGCGCCTCGAACTCGTCTCGGGCCACATCTCCGCCCTTCCCCCCGCCCTCAAGCCCGCCGCCCGCTCCCCCTATGCCTGAGTCCTCACCTTTTTCGCTCCGCGACAAGGTCATCGTCCAGTTCGGCGGCACCGGCCTGCTCGGCCGGGCGCTGGTCTCGTCACTGGGGAATGCCGGCGCCACGCTCGTCATCGCCTCGCGCAACCGCACCGCGCTCGCCGCCCTCGCGAAAAGCGAACAGGCCGCCGGCCGCACCGTCGGGGTGGAAGAGGTGGACATCGGCTCCGAGCCCTCGCTGCACGCGCTGCGCGACCGCGTGCTCGCGCGGCATGGCCGCGTGGATGGGATTGTCTACAACGCCGTTGCCCGGACGATGAAAACCGCGAACGACGATCTGGCCGCGTGGCGCACGTCCATGGAGACCAACGCCACGGGATTTTTTGCCACGGTGCGCGCGTTTGGCGACGCCATGGCCGCCCGGGGTTCCGGCAGCATCGTCAACATCGCGTCCATGCAGGGCATGGTCGGCATGAACCCCTGGCTTTACGAAGGCACCGCCATGACCGCGTCGCCGGATTATTTTTTCCACAAGGGCGGCATGATCAACCTCACGCGCTACCTCGCCTCGCACTACGGCAGCAAGGGCGTGCGCGTGAACGTCGTTTCCCCGGGGGGAATCTACAACCCCGAGACGCCGCAGGCGCCGGCGTTTCTCGAGCGCTACGGCAAGATGACCATGCTCGGCCGCATGGCGGAGGCGGGCGAGGTCGGCGGGGCCGTCGTCTTTCTGCTCAGCGACGCCTCCGCTTACATCACCGGCATCAACCTGCCCGTCGACGGCGGTTACACGGCAAAATGACCCCGTGGCATTCGCTGGAGGGCAAAAGCGTCTGGGTCACCGGCGGCGCCGGGCACCTCGGCGCCGTCATCACCGCCGAGCTCGACCGCCATTGCCGGCAGGTTGTTTGCTTCGACTTGGAAGGGCACGCGGAGGCGCTGGTGCGGACCCAAAACCTCACCCGCACCCAGCCGCGCTCGCTCGATGTGAGTGACGCCGCCCTCCTCCCGGCCGCGCTCGATGCCGCGATCGCCGAGTTCGGAGTCCCGGACGGGCTGGTGCATCTCGCCACGGCGTCCTCCAGCGGCCAGCTGTTGGAAACCCTCCCACCCGCGGAGTTTCAAAACACCCTCAACCGTACCCTGCCGCCCACCTTTGTTTTGTGCCGGGTACTCGCCGAGCGCATGAAGTCCCGCGGCTCGGGCAGCATCGTGCTTTTTTCCAGCATGTATGGCGTGGTCGCACCCGATCCCCGCATCTATCCCGATCCCCTGACTCCCAATCCCATCGACTATGGCGTGGCCAAGGCGGCCATCCTGCAGCTCACCCGATATTTTGCCGTGCACTATGGCGCCGCCGGCATCCGCTTTAACTGCATCACGCCGGGGCCGTTTCCGAATCCCGGCGTCCAACAGGCCCATCCCGCGTTCATCGGCGAACTAGCGAAAAAAACCGCCCTGCGCCGCATCGGCCGCAACACCGAGATCGTCGGCCCGGTGCTTTTTCTGCTTACGGACAGCTCCTCCTATGTCACCGGCCACAGCCTCGTCGTCGACGGCGGGTGGACGACATGGTGACGAGGGCTGCCGCTTCCTTCCTCCCGGCTGATTTCCGTCCGGCGCGACAGCATCGCCGACGGCCCCTCATTTCATCTTGTCGTCGGGATGGTTGGCCTTGGTGTACCGGTCGAGTTTCGCCGGGTCCTTCGGCCAGCTTGGATTGAAACGGATGTCCTTGTCCCCCGCCACCGAGCCCGGAGCCGCGTGCCCGCCCGTGGCGGATGCCGGCCGCATTTCCCACCAACAGTGTCCTTGGTGGTCGTGCTCATGGTCGATCACGTAACCCGCCTCCTTGAGCATCGGCCCGGTCCAGCCCATGCAGTGGCCACAGTAATCGCCGTAATTTTTCAGTTGGTTGCGCAGCAAAAATCCGCGCGATGGACAGTCGTGGAAATCAATGCGAAACACATCCTCGCGGTGGGAAATGTGGAATCCCAGGTCGGGCGATTCCTCCAACAGCGTGTGGCCCCAGTATTTCAACATGCCCGGGATGCCGCCGCTGCGGATCAGGTCGCGCGCGTGCCGCTGACTGTCGTGGTTGATGGCCTCGTCCCAGTATTCGAGCACGAGCGCATGGCCGCCCACGCGCTCGAACCACCCGAACGTCCACTCGTAGTGGCCGCAGAAATCGTAGCAGCCGATCATGACCGCGCCTCCTTGATTTCCGTCAGGTCCTGTGGCGCGAGGCCCGCGTCAGCCCGGGCGTAGGTGTGGCAGCAGCTCCCGCTGCCTCCCTTGAGCCGCATGGTCAGGCCGGCCGCTTCCGCACGGGCCGAGCCGATAAAATAACAATGCTGGCAATACTCGCGCACGATTTCGCGCCCCCCGGCCCGTAGGTGTTTGATCGCGGGACACTCGTGCACGCGCACTTCCACCCGGTCCGGAAGCTCGGCCACCTCCACCACGGATCCCGGTTCGGCGGCGAAAAATGCCCGCCAATAACCCGCCACCACAGCCAGTCCGCCCTCTGACCACTTCTGGTTCACCGGGGCAAAATAGCCCCGGCCCATTTCCTCCAAGTAACGCCGCCAACCGTCCGCCCCCAACCGGTGCAGGATGAAACGGAACGTCGCGTTGATCCCGAAATAGAAATCCGCCGACCCAACGGGCTTCGTGTCCGTGTAGGGCAGATCCGACCGGGCCATCTGAGTCTTATCCGTGTTCATCCGTGTTATCTGTGGTAAAAAATCCGCTTCAGCCGGACACCGGCTCAAACAGGTCGGACTTGTAGCCGAGTCCATCCGCGCCGCTCACGGCGTCCGTAATCTGCCGGCGGCAGCTCTCCGTCAGCGGGTATTCCAGCAGGTTCACGTTTGTGGAAAACAGCTTCATCTGCACGAGCAGTTCCTTCAGCCCGGTCAGCCAGCACTCGATTTTGGTTCCCCCGTAGACGCGCAGCATCAGGTCGTTCATTCGCGCCTGCAGGCGCGCCGCCTCCGCCGCGTTACCCGCCCGCACCGCCGCGATCATCCGGAGGGCGATGCCGGCATTGAAAATGCCCCCGCCCAAGAGCAGGCCGTCATAGCCCGCCTGCAGGTAGCTCACGCAGTCGAACTCGTCGCCGTCGAGCAGGACCAACTCCGGACGGAGTTGGCGCGCCGCCAGGAAAACGTCGCGGTGGGCGGGTAGCTGGGAACTGTCCTTGACCATGGCGAGGTTCGGCTCGGTCAGCAGTTCCGCGAGATGGGTTTCCGGCATTTGATAAGGACTCGCCTTGCCCCGGTCGTAGAAACCCAGCGGCAGCGGGCTGCGGCGGGCGACCTCCCGGTAAAACGCGAGCTGCCGGTCCGCGGTACCGTTGAGGAAGAAATATGGCTGCGCGACCACGGCGATCTCCGCGCCCCAAGCCGCCGCCTGCTCGATGTTGGCGAGCGTCCGTGCCGCGGAATTATCCGTCACTTGCACCGCGATGCGCAGCCGCCCACCGGCTGCCGCCACTGCCCCTCGGATCAAGCCTTCGCGGTCCGCCTCGGCCAGCCAGGGCCCTTCGCCGCAGGTGCCGGCGAGCATGAGACCGGTGACACCCATCTTCACGTGATGCTCCACCAGCTTGGGGACGGAGGCCACATCCAGGCGGGCATCTTTGGTGAGGGGCGTCGGGGTCGCCGACCAAACTCCCCCGGTAATCTTGGTTTTTGTCATGGAAAGAAAAACGGCGCGGGTGGGCGTCAGGCCGGCTTCACCACGGCGATGCACTCGATCTCGTAGTGCAGGGTGATCGGCAGGCAGTTCGTGATGGTGGTGCGCGCCGGATATGGCGCCGGGAAATACTCGCGGTAAAGCTCGTTGTAGCGGGCGACATTGGCCGGATCGCGGACGTAGTTGCGGGTCTGCACCACATGCTTCAGGTCGCTGCCGGCGGTCTCCAGCACCTTCCGCATGTTTTCCACCGAGCGGCGGAACTCGCCCTCGAACGTGTCCGGCACGATCGCGCCGGTGGCATCCACGGAAGCCTGGCCCGAGACAAAGATCAGTTCGCCCACCCGGACAGCCGGGCTGAACGGTAGGTGCGATACCGGTGTGTCGGGATTTCTGGGATAATACAGTGAGGTGCTCATGAGAAAATAAACTCCGGTTCGGTGATGGGGTCGAGCGGGTAGACGGGCCGGCGCAACCGCTGGTAGGGAAACGAGGCGAGGTTGCTGGAGCACGGCCCCGGCGTGTCCACCCAATGGGAGGCGGTGGCGATCGGATCATAAGCCTGCCGGTGCGCAACCGCGGCCTTCACGCCAATCAGGGCAAAATCGCGCGGCTCGATGCCCTGGCTGCGATATTGGCCCAGGTCAAACGGCGGGGTCTTGCGGCTGGTCAACAGGATCGTGGTCCCCGCGTGGCGGACCACCGCGCAGGGCCCCATCTCGATGTGCGTGCCACTCATCGAAGCCAGATGGCTGTGTACATCCTCGAGTTGGAAGTTACCGGCGCTGCGGGAAACCAGGATCACCTCGAGTTCAACCGGCCCCGGATCCAGCCGCCAGCCCCGCCCGCCCATCGCCACCCGCGTGGTACTGCCGATCGCGAGTCCGCCCAGCCGGCTCACGGCCGCGGGATCGTTGATCGCCACCAGTCCGCGGGTGACGCCGTGCTGGAGCATCGCCCGCAGCACGCCGGTGCCGTCACCCGGGGCACCCGCCCCGATGTTGTCGGCGGGCTCCACGAGAAGCACGGGGCCCTTCGGCTCTGCGCCGATCCGCCCGAGCACTTCCTCCACGGTCGGATAATCCACGACGCCTTGCTCGCGCAGCTTCCATGCGAGTTGCGCCCCTCTCACCAGATGCGGACGCATCACCGCGGAACCAGCCTCCGAAACCGTGCTCAGCGTGACACCCGACTCGGCCGTGTCCGCAAAGGAAAAACCTGCCATCACGTTGTAGGCCCACACCGCCGGATCGGCGGCCTCCGTCTGTGCCGCCAGCTGGGTGAGCGACAACATCGGGTCGGTCTGCGTGCCCGTGCCCGGCGGAGCCCACAGCACTGGCACGCGGCACCCATTCATCCGCGGCACCCGGCCGGAGTCCAGGCAGCGCTGGAGCAATCCCGCCGCGCGCATGGCCGCGGCCTTGGCGTCGGTGTGCGGATTCTTGCGATAAGCCACGAGGCCGTTCGCGTGGGTGCACATCCGCGCCGTCACATTGCCATGCAGGTCCAGCACGCCAAACAGCGGCAGCGCCGCTGCGCCCGGCAGCGCCCTCACGCGGGCAAGCAACTCCCCTTCGGCGTCCTCCAGTCTCTGCGTCGCCATCGCGCCATGCAGCCCGAGAAAAATCGCGTCGATCCCCGCCGCCAGCGCCGGGCGCGCCCGCTGCTCCAAGGCGGCCCAATACTGCTCGAAGGCCGCGTCCTCCACCGGACCGCTCGGCATGGCTCGGGCGTCAATCGTCGGCACCACCTCCCAGCCGAAGCGCCGCGCTTCCTCGAGAAAACCCGCCGTGGGCGACTCGTCACCCTCCTTGGCCAGGATGTCAGCGTCGAGCGTGACGGAAAAATCCGTCCAGCGGGTTGGCTCGGGCAGAAACGTGTGAGTCTCGTGAAAGAGCCCGCCAAAAAGGATCCGGGGCGGCTTCATCGTGCGGGCGAAGATTTTCCGGACCGTGCTCAGGCCGCCGGGGACCACGTGGCGGCGTGTCGCTTAAAACCCCGGCCTGCCCGCACCAGCGCCTCATCAATATCCTTATTGCCGTGCGCCAGGCTGATTGACCAGAGGCCGCGCTCGATCGCGCGCACGCCCTCCTCCAGCAGGCAGCGCCGCAGGTGCGCCCAGCGCAGCGCATCGTGCCGGCGCACATAATCGCGGTAGTCCATGACCAGACCCTCGGCAGCACCCGGCTTCAGCATCACCGTGTGGAAAATCAAGCCCGGCCCCTGCGGCCGCAGTGGCACGCCATGTTCGCGGGCCAGCGCGGACAGGCCGGTCATCAACCGCTGCCCGAGTTGCTGGATGCCGGCCGGATGCGACGGACCCAGGGTCATCACTTGGTCGAGGCTCCACTTGCTGGCGGCGAGGCAAAGCGGATTGCCGTTGAGCGTGCCGGCATGGACCACTTCACCCGAGAGGATCTTTGCCATCGCCGCCTTCGTGCCCGCCAAGGCGGCGAAGGGCGTGCCACCCCCGATGGCCTTGCCCAGGATCGTGAGATCGGGACGGAAACCATAATACCCCTGCGCACACGCCGCGCCGAAGCGGAAGCCCGTGATCGTCTCGTCTGAGATCAACAGCATGCCGTCGCGGTCACAGAGCTCGCGGAGGGTGGTCATCAGTCCGGGAACCGGCTCGATGCAACACGTGTTGCAGAGTGCGGGCTCAAACACGATGGCGGCGATCTGGCCGCGAAACTCATCCACCCGGCGGCGGAGGTGTGCGGGGTCATTCCAGCGCGCCACCACGAACTGCTCCAGCACCTCGGGAATCACGCCCTTGCTCGGGTGCAGCCGCGCCGGGTTTTCGTCGTCGCCCCACTGGCCGGCGGGGTTCGCAAAACCCACCAGACCCTCGTCCGCCCAGCCGTGGTAATGACCCTCAAATTTCAGGATCAGCTTTTTTCCCGTGTGGGCGCGGGCGAGGCGGAACGCCGTCAGCACCGCCTCCGTCGCCGAGTTGCTGAAGCGCACCAGCTCGGCCGAGGGGATCATGGCCTGCAGCCGCTCGGCGACTTCAATCTCGAGCTCACATTGCGCCGCCCAGTGCGTGCCCAACCGGGCCTGCGCCGCGAGAGCGTCAGCCATCCCAGCCGGTGCGTGGCCGTAAAACAGCGCACCCTGCCCCAGCTGGAAATCGAGATAGTGGTTGCCATCCACATCCCAGAGGTTTGGGCCGCTGCCCCGGGTAAAATAAAGCGGCACCGGCGCTTCCATCTTGCGGATGCCGCTGTTGATCCCGGCGGCAATGCTGCGCTGGGCGCGTTGAAAGAGTTCCGCGGAGCGGGGGAAGGTGTAGGGCATGGGGCAAATCAGGCGCTGGCGGCTGAGCTGTCACGCAGCCCCAGCATGGCCGCGATCAGGGCCGCGCGCCGCCTGGCCGGGAAGCGATGCACCGGCACGGAGACGCTCACCGCCGCCAAGGGTTCGCCCAACCCGATCAAGGGCATGGCGACACAGGCCACGCCCACGACGGTCTCCTCGTCCTCCGCGGCAATCCCCCGGGCCCGGGTGGCGGCCAGCTCGCCTTCCAGTTGGATCCGCGCGGCTTTGCGACCGCGAGCCGGCAGCCCGCTGCAGGCTTTCGCCACCAAGCGGGCCCGGTGCTCGTCCGGCAGATGGGCGACGATGGCGCGGCCCAGCGCGGTGGTGTGAAACGGGTCGCGGGCCCCCGGTTTTACGATCCACCGGAGAGGCTGGGTGGTTTCGATCACATGGCCGTAGCGGACATAAATCCCTTCCAGAAATCCCAGGTTAACCGTCTCGTCGAATTCCGTATGCAGCCGGTCCATCAGCGGCCGCACCTTCTGGCGCACCGCCTCGTCGCGACCATCTTCGCGCAGGGTGGCCAGCCGCGCCGAAAGCTCGTAACTGCGGCCGCGCGCGGCTTGGTCGACATAGCCGAGGTCGCGCAGACATTTCAGGATCCGGTGGACGGTCGGCTTCGGCAGCCGGTTCTCTTCCGCCAGCTCAGCCAGCGTCAGCGCCCGGCCGGCGCGGGCCAGCACCTCCAGGATCGAAAACGTCTTGTCGATGACCGCAATGCTCATGTTTTTACTTTACAGCCTGTTTCACAATGTGAAACTTGCGTTTCGTCAAACAAAATTGCTCCATGCTCATTGACTGCCACAACCACCTTGGCGTGGATTTGTTTTTCTACCTCAACGGCTTCTCCCCTTACGCGCAGGATCTGCCCGCCATGGTGACCGAGGGCCGGCGTTGCGGCATCGACCGCTGGGTCGTTTTTCCGATGGTGTCGAACCTCACCTTCGACGTGCCGGCGATGCGGCGGGGCCAGCTGACCGCCGGGGGCTGCGAGACCGTTCCCTATGCCTTCGAGAACGAGCGCATGCTGCGCGAGATCTACGAACTCTATCCGGATCTCGGCCGTCTGACCTTGCCGTTCATGATCCTGGACCCGCTGCGCGAGCCGGCGGCCCAGGTCAAAAAGTTGCGCGGGTTGCATGCCCAGTTTCCCTTTTACGGCCTGAAAATCCAAGCGACCGTCATCAAGTCGGATGTGAATGCGCTGCTGCGCGAGGGCCGGGGCTTTCTCGAGCTCGCCGCCGAGTTCAATCTTCCCTTCATCATCCACTCAAGTGTCGCGCCCGAGGATACCTGGTCGCAGGCGCGTGACATCCTGAAGGTCGCCGAGGCCACGCCCGAAGTTCGCTTCTGCCTCGCGCACTCCTGCCGCTACGACCGCGAGTGCCTCGACCGCGTCGCCGAGCTGCCCAATACGTGGTTCGATTGCTCCGCCCACCGCATCCACTGCGAGAGCGTGGTCCGCGGATTTCCCAATGTCGCTCCGCTGGCGCGGCGTTTCCCGGCTGACTACCGCGATCCGAACTCCGTGCTCCAAGCCCTCGCCGCGGCCTACCCCACCAAGTTCATCTGGGGTTCCGACTCGCCCTTTCAGAGTTATGTGGACAAGGACTACTCGCTCCGCAGCACCTATGCCGAGGAAGTCGACTGCCTCCAAACGCTGCCCGCCCAGCTGAAACAGGCCGTCGCCCATGACAATCTGATCGCCCTGCTCCAACTGAAAGATGCCACCCTTCTCGCTCGCAGGTAGCACCGCCCTCGTCACCGGTTCCTCCCAGGGGATCGGCTTCGCCATCGCCCACGCATTGCACGCCGCCGGTGCGCAGGTCGTGTTTCACGGCAAAGACGTCGCTGCCCCGGCCATGCCGTCCGGCTCCCTCTACCTGCCGGAGGATTTGCTCCACCCCGACGGCCCGGCGCGCCTCGTGCGCGCGGCGTTCGCGCAGCGTCCGGAACTCGACCTCCTCGTCTGCAATGCCGGCAGTTTTTTCGACGTGCCTTTCCTCGAGATGAAGCCCGAGTTTTGGGAAAAGACCCTCAACCTGAATGTGCGGGGAAGCTATTTTGTGGCGCAGGCTTTTGCCCGGGAACTGGTCGCCCGGAAACGGCCCGGCGCCATCCTGACTACCTGCTCGACGAACGGGTTTCAGCCCGAGGACGACTCATCCGCCTACGACATTTCCAAGGGCGCGATGGTGATGCTCACGCGCACCCTGGCCCAGTCGCTCGCCGCCCATCACATCCGGGTCAATGGGATCGCGCCCGGGCTCATCCATACGCCGCTCACGGCCGGGCTGAACGACGCGGCCAAGCGTCAGCATTACGAAAAGAAGATCCTGCTCGGCCGCATCGGCGAGCCGGCGGATTGCGTGGGCGCCGCGGTCTTTCTGCTGTCGCCCGCCGCCGCCTATATTACCGGCCAGATCCTCGTGGTGGACGGCGGCCTTACCCTGGGTCAGATCGGCCGGATGTGACCGCCATGCCGACGCTGGCCACTCTCCCCACGCCTGCCGTGCTCGTGGACCGCGCGAAACTCGCGGCCAATATTCGCAGTATGCAGGCCGTGTGCGACGAGCAGCGCATCGAACTGCGGCCGCACATCAAGACGCACAAGATGGTCGCCGTGGCGCGCCAGCAGCTCGCCGCCGGCGCCCGCGGCCTGACCTGCGCGAAACTCGGCGAGGCCGAGGCGATGCTGCCCTCAGGGGTGCGGAGCATTTTCTTGGCGCACTCGCTCGTCGATCCCGGCCAGGCCCCGCGCATCGCCGCGCTCGCGGATCAGCTCGACGATTTTCGCGTGGCCGTCACCAGCGAGGCGCACGCCGAGGCGCTCATCCGTCTCGCCACCGCGGCCGGCCGCAAACTGGGCGTGATGCTGGCGGTGGACACCGGCCTCGGTCGCGAAGGCGTGCGCGATGCCGCCGCGGCCGAACGGATTGCCACGCTGCTCGCCCGTTGCGCCCAGCTGGAGCTGCGGGGGTTCTACACGCACGAGGGGCATTTCTACGGCGTGCCCAAACACCAGTTGTCCGCGCGGGCCGCGGAGCTGATTGACCGCATCTGTACCTTGCGCGACGCCATTGATCCCGCCCTCGCTGTCTGGCCGGGCTGCAGCGTGAATGCGCGGCTGATTGCCGCGATGGGCGCGGGCCGCGTGCAGGCCGTGCGGCCCGGCTCGTATGTTTTCGGCGATCTGTCCCTGACCAGTACGACCGGCGTCATGCCGCCCGAGGCGGTCGCGCTCCACGTCCTGGCGACGGTCGTCGACAAGCCGGAACCGGGCCTCGCGCTAATCGACGCAGGTTCGAAGACGTTTTCGTCGGATAAAACCCCGGACGGCCTTTCGGCGCGGGCGGCGGACGGCCGCGACCTGAGCGTGATGCGGGTCAACGAGGAGCACGGCTACCTGCGCGGGAGCGCGGTGGACGCGCTGACGATCGGCGAGCGCATTATTTTCACCCCGGCACACGTCTGCACGGTCGTCAACCTCACGGACTCCGTGGTCGTGACGGAAGGCGGACAACCCGTGGATACGTGGCGCGTCGAGGCACGCGGCCGTACGCAATAGGCGGGGGTCCACCATGCCCTCCGATTCAAAGCTCCCCCCGCGCGCGTGGCTCATTGTCGGGCTGTTGTGGTTTGTCGGCCTCCTCAATTACCTCGACCGGGTGATGATCACCACGATGCGCGAGTCGGTCGTTGACGCGATCCCGATGACCGATGCGCAGTTCGGCCTGCTCACCTCGGTATTTCTCTGGGTGTACGCTGTGTTGAGCCCGTTTGCAGGCTACCTGGCCGACCGTTTCAACCGAAGTCGCGTCATCATCGGCAGCCTGTTCCTTTGGTCCCTCATCACCTGGCTCACCGGGCACGCGAGAACCTACGAGCAACTGTTGCTCACGCGCGCGCTGATGGGGGTGAGCGAGGCGTGTTATATTCCAGCGGCACTGGCGTTGATCGCCGACTACCATCGCGGACCCACCCGCTCGCTGGCGAATGGCATCCACCTGAGCGGCGTGGTGGCCGGGTCCGCCCTCGGCGGCCTCGGCGGCTGGCTCGCGGAGCGCCATGGGTGGGCCTACGCCTTCAATCTCTTCGGGCTCGTGGGCCTCGGTTATTCGTTCGTGATCCTGTGGCTGGTGCGCGGCCCGGCGGTCAGCGCCCCGCTCGCCAGCGCACCGGTCGCGATCGTACCCCGCGTCCTTTTCGGCGAGGCAATCGTCAGCCTGTTCAGCCAGCGCGCCTTTCTCGTCGCCCTGGGCTTCTGGGGGCTGCTCGGCGTCGGCGGCTGGGCGGTCACGGGCTGGATGCCCACTTATCTGCACGAGCATTTCCACCTCCCGCAGGGCCAAGCCGGCTTGTATGCCACGATGTTTGTCAGTATCTCCAGCCTGCTGGGCCTGCTGATCGGCGGCGCCTGGGCCGACCGCTGGAGCCGCACGAATGAGCGCGGCCGGATTCTCGTCCCCATGATCGGGCTGATTATCGCCGCTCCTGCCATCCTGCTCGCCGCTAGCACACCCTGGCTCACGCTCACGCTCGGGGCACTGGTGGTCTACGGACTCACCCGGACCTTCGTGGATGCGAACATGATGCCCATCCTCTGCCTGATCGCGGACCCGCGCTACCGGGCGACGGGTTACGGCATCTTGAATTTCCTGGCCTGCATCGTGGGCGGGGCGACGATTTATGCGGGCGGAGCGCTCCGGGATGCCCAAGTGGACATCAGCCGGGTTTTTCAGTTTGGCGCGCTGACGATCGCGATTTGCGCCGGGCTGCTCTGGTTCATCCGCCCGCGGCCGACAACCTCGACGTAGGGGCGCAGCCCTGCAGCGCCCTTTGCGACGATTCCATGAGGGTGCAGCCCCTCGACTCTGCTCTGGGCGCTGAGCTTGTCGAACGGGCAAGACTGCACCCCTACGCAATTCGCCCGATGCGTTAGCGGGCTCAACCCGACACGGGAATGCCCCGCTTGGCCATCTGCGCCTTGAAACTGTCCTGGTAGCGGACGAAGGCCTCCTCATCGCGAACCGTCGAAGCGCCGAAACAGAACGCCGCCACGGCCCGGCGGTGGCGCGGGGCGCGGTTGACCCCGGTCCAGTGAATCGTGGCGGACGAGTGCACCACGGCGTCACCCGGGGCGAGTTCGATGGGCACGCCGTCGACCGCGGTCGGGTCGAAATTCTGCAGCCCCTGGCTGAAACCCAACACGCCACTGCCCGCGTGCGGCAGCACTCCCAGGCGGTGCGACCCGCGCGCATACCAGAGGCAGCCGTTCTCCCGGTCCACCGGGTCGAGGGCGATCCAGAGACCGCACGCGACGTTGGGCTTCCGGCACCAGTAGAATCCATCCTGGTGGGCCGGCGTGGCCTGCGTGTCGTACGGGAGCTTGTCGAACCACTCGATCGCCTGCGGGTTCACTTTCTCCCCCAGCAGATGCTC
>Ga0105048_10003984_pt1 | contig 24168 bp, 25 predicted proteins | sample MAT05_FD_78382 | JGI IMG/M metagenome (GOLD analysis project Ga0105048, IMG submission 78382) | Freshwater microbial communities from Lake Fryxell liftoff mats and glacier meltwater in Antarctica - MAT-05 | ecosystem: Environmental > Aquatic > Freshwater > Ice > Liftoff microbial mat | place... | reverse complement strand
GCCAACGCCATGGTCTCCTGCGCCGTGGATGACGCGGAGGGCGAGGGCAGCCACGATGGCATGTCGCAGGACGAGATCGAGAGGCTCTTCCTCAGCCTCGCCTAGAAGCCCCGTCGCTGTCGCTCGCTCACTCTAGGCTGGCGGCATGGCCCGCCCCACTACCCAGTTCCGGTGCACCGAGTGCGGCTGGACGAGCATCAAGTGGGTCGGGCGTTGCGGTGAGTGCCAGCAGTGGAACACGGTCGTGGATGCCACGGCTCCCGCCGCGCGCGTCACCGCCGTTCGACCCACCAGCGGCGCCCGCGCGATCACCGACATCGGGGCGGAATCGGTCGCCCACTGGCCGAGCGGCATCGCCGAGTTCGATCGGGTGTTGGGTGGCGGTATCGTTCCGGGCGCCGCGATCCTGCTCAGTGGTGAGCCCGGGGTCGGCAAGTCGACACTGCTGTTAGAGGTGGCGTCGCGAGCCGCGGCATCCGGCCAGCGTGTGCTTTATGTGAGTGCCGAGGAGTCGGTCAGCCAGGTGCGCCTGCGAGCGGAGCGCACGAATGCTCTGCAGCCCTCCCTGTATCTGGCGGCCGAGACGGATCTGGCCACAATCCTCGGGCAGATCGACCAGGTTGCGCCACAGCTGGTGATCGTCGACTCGGTGCAGACCGTGTCATCCGGCCTTACCGAGGGTCTCGCCGGCGGGCCGTCGCAGGTGCGCGAGGTGGCGTCAACGCTCATCCGTGTCAGTAAAGATCGCAACCTCCCCGTGCTGCTCGTCGGTCACGTCACCAAAGACGGCTCGATTGCCGGCCCTCGCCTGCTCGAACATCTTGTGGATGTCGTGCTGCAGTTCGAAGGCGACCGCCAGACGAGCCTGCGGTTCGTTCGCGCCCACAAAAACAGGTTCGGCCCCACAGACGAGGTCGGCTGCTTCGAGATGACCGGGGAAGGCATCTCAGAGGTGGCCGACCCGAGCGGACTGTTCCTCTCCCGCGCGCGCTCGCCCGTGAGCGGCACGTGCGTGACCATTGCGGTCGAGGGCCGCCGCGCCCTGCCGGTCGAAGTGCAGGCACTGATTGTGAAGACGCAGGCTCCCCAGCCCAGACGGGTCGTCAACGGCGTGGATTCGTCGCGGGTGGCGATGCTGCTCGCGGTGCTCGAGCGGCGAGCGCATCTGCCGCTCTCGGGTTTCGACGTGTATGTGTCCACTGTCGGCGGCATCCGTCTCACCGAGCCGGGTGCAGACCTGGCGATCGCCCTGGCCATCGCGAGCGCCTACCGGGACAAGGCCTTCCCGGTGACCCAGGCGGTGATCGGCGAGATTAGCCTTGCGGGGGAGATTCGCGCCGCGTCGCAGGCGAAGCAGCGGGTCGCGGAAGCGCGACGGCTCGGGTTCAGCACAGTGATCGATTCGGATGCCGTGCACCTGCGCGAGGCGATGCGCCTCGCCTTCGCGAGCTCGACGGCCGAGCGCGTCGACATTCCCGAGTTCTAGGGACCCCGTCAGCCCGCCGCGGGCAGGGTGGGCGCGCGCCCGTGGGCAGGGTGCGCGGGCCCGCTGGCGACTCCAACGGATACGGACGCGTGCGGGGTGGGCCGACGCGCTCGCGCCGGCAACCGCTGCTTCGCGCGGACGACCACACTTTCACGCGGGCGATGAGTGTCCGTATCGGTTGGTGTCCGTATCGGTTGGAGTCTCCGGCAGGTGACGCCCGGAGGGCGACGAGGCTAGAAGCCCATCACCGACGGTCCCCAGTCTTCGACCTGCCAGCTGATCCAGCCGTTGAGGCGCTGGAGGCTCACAGCGACGGAGTCCGTTTCTCCGTTGTCCATGGTGCGGATGCAGGTAAACGTCTCACCGATCAGGAGCGGCGGTGCCGGGCACGTGACGGCGATGTCGACTCCGAGGGCCGAGGCATCCGCCTGAACAGATCGTTCCGCCTCGCTGGCGAAAGCGTCAGGCAGCACCGAGATAAGCAGGCCCGGCAAAATAATCATCCCGGCGAGCACCGCGCCGAGTGATCCCGCGAAGCCACCGAGGGGTGCAAAGCCCTTGCCGGTCTGGCCGAACGTGCGAATCGCGCGAACGATCAGGTAACCGGGCTCAGTAAGCAGAGCCCACCAAGCGGATGCCGCACGCGCGTGGCCCCACACCTGAAGTACCAGTCGGTCGTAGGCCGCGAGGCCCAACACGATCAGGTACGGCCCGAAGAGAAAGAGCAGCATTAGCGGAAGGTTGTTGCCCAGCGAGAAGACGGTGATGAGCAGGATCGCGACGATCAACTGCAGCGCCGGCATGAGGGCGATCGCCCACACGGCGCCCGTGTAGGTCTTCATCTGCTTAGGAGCGCGCTGCGGCGCCAGCTCTTCGGCCAGTGCGCTGAGGGTGGATGCCCTGGGAGCCGCGTTGGTGTGCGCGGAGGCGCGCTTCGGGCCGGGGGTGAAGTCGTCGACGGTCGCGGCGACGGGAGGCTCAAGCTCACGCAGGGTCATGTCGAGCAGCGGTTGCGCGCTCAGCTCTTCACGTTCGATGCCGGTCTCGGTGTCGATGGACGCCTCGAGCAGGTCGCCGTTCTCGCGACGCTCACGCTCGCGCTGTTCGCGGCGGGACGGGAAGTCCTCCCGGAAGGCGTGATGCTCTTCGGGTTCGTCGTCGGCGTACGCCAAACGGGTGGCGGGCTGAACGACAATGGGGGCGCGAGCTTCCGAGGTGTGCTCGGTCCACGCCTGAGCATCCCACCAGCGCAGCTGAGGGAGCCCCAAGGGGTCGGGGTACCAGCCAGCTGGCACGCCGAACCTGTTGTCATCCACGTCACCAAGAGTAACGGGCAAACGTATCCGACAGAAAGTCCGTTCTGCCCCGTTGACACGCCCAGTTCAGGGGTAACCCTCAACTATCTAGCGAAACTTAAGGGGTTGTGTCCAAATCGTGAAGGAGTAGATTCTTTTCTACCGGAGAGGCAACTCAAAGGGAAAGCCGGAAGGGTCAAACCGGAAGGCGGCTGACGGGGTCAAACCCAGACGCAAACAGAAGGGCCCCGGGCTTGCTCGGGGTCCTTCGCGTTTAACCGGGCAGGATCCGCAAGTGCACGGCGGGATGGCGGCTCGAGGAGATCGAGCCCAGCAGCTGGGCTACTCCCGCAGGCCGCGCAGGGAGCGGTTGATGTCGTGCGAGAGCTCGAAGTCCACGGGGTACGGTGCGCCGTCAAGTTCGCGCACGGGGGCCGCGAGTCGCACGCTCGACACCAGCCACGCGGCATCCGCGGCTCGAAGCAGGTCGGGTGTGGTCAACTCGAACGCCGTCGACATGCCTAACTCTTCGGCGAATCGAAAGACGTTGGCCTGGGTCGTTCCGTCGAGGATGCCGAGGCCGGTGCCCGGCGTCAGCAACCAGTCACCTCGGCGGTACACGACGGTCGACGTGGGGCCTTCGAGCACGATGCCGTCGCTGGAGACGAAGATGACGTCATCGGCATGCCGCCGGGCGGCCTCACGGAGCACGGCACGGTTCACGGCATAGCTGAGCGTTTTGGCTCCGGCGAGCAGCCACGGCGACGTCGCTTCAACATCGTGGCGGTAACCACGGTCGAGCATTACGACCCGGATGCCGTCGGCGCGCTGCGTGCCGAAGTCGCCGGAATGCGAGGCGTAGACCCAGCCGGTGGGGCGCGTTCCGCCCTCAACGCCCCGGGTCAGCACGATCTTGACGTACGACTCGGGCGCCGGATCGAGGCGCGACACCGCGGCGAGCACCGCTTCGCGCCAGGTTGCGAGGTCGGGCGTGGGCAACTCCAGCATGGCCGCGGAATTAGCGAACCGAGAGAGGTGATGCTCGAGCGCTTGGGGAAAACCGTCGCCAACACTGATCGTCTCGAAGATGCCGTCTCCGCGGGTGGCCGCCAGGTCGAGCACGCTCAACTGCGGTGCCTCCGGGTCGGCAAAGTGGAACGCTGGCGCTGTCGTGTCGTGAGCCGGGGCATCCGCTGACGGCTGGTTGAGTATCGCGAGAACGTGGATGGGCACGCGGAAATCCTCTACTCGAGAATGAACTGTTTGGTCTCGGGCGACGTGATGCCGTCAACCATCACCTCGAGGTGGTAGCTGGCACCCCCGGCGATCACCTGCTCGCGCGCGGCATCGCAGGTGTCGGTGGCGGATCGGGTGCGGTCCCAGGTGAGGCTCGAACCCGGGAAGGGCACGCCCTGTTTGAGCTGGATCTCGGCGGCAACCTGATCCGTCTGACAGTCTTTCGAGCTCCAGATCAACTCGTCGCCGCTCGTGACGCGAAATTCCTGCACATCAGAACCGGCCGACAGGATGCACGTCTCGGTGGTCTTCAAGCTAAAAGTCAGCACGGGGTTCACGCCGGCCGCGTAGCTGACCGCGTCGGTGCCTGGAGTGACGACGACCTTCGTCGGATCGCAGGCCTTGTCCCCCGCCGCATTCGTCGACGCGCCGCTCGGACTCGCGCTGCCTGAGGGTGTTTTGGTGGTGCCCGGCGTCGGCTCCGGAGCGCCCGCGGCGAGTCGCGACACGATCAAGACGATAATCAGAATCACCGCGAGGGCACCGATGCCCACGATCAGCCGACGACGCCAATACACCTTCGCCGACTGGGGGCCGACCGGATTTCGGAACGTCGACATGCTGCAAGGGTAAGCTCGCCGCCCCACTAAAGGGGGGCGATTCCGCGGCGTGTGTCGCCGCAGCCGACTCAGACCGCGACTGCCACCCGTTCCACTAAGCGCTCGCACGCGATCGGTCAGTTCGACTGACCCCTAGAGAGGGATCCATCAGAGCTGCTTCAGCATTCGCGTGTTGCCGAGCGTGTTTTGCTTCACGCGCGACAGGTCGAGAAACTCCGCGACACCGTCGTCGGGCGAGAGCGAGAGGGCGGCGAAGACTTCGGGTGCGACGACATCTTCGCTGATCGGCTCGAATCCGTGGCGGCCGAAGAACTCGGTTTCGAAGGTGAGACAGAACAGCCGGCTGAGGCCGAGCGTGTGCGCGTCGAGCTCGATCGCTTCGAGCAGGGCGTGTCCAACACCCTTGCCCCTCCACGCGAGGTCAACGGCGAGAGTGCGCACCTCGGCCAGGTCTTGCCACATAACGTGCAGCGCGCCGCATCCCACCACAAGGCCGGCGTCGGTCTCGGCGATGCGAAACTCCTGAACCGCCTCATAGAAGACAACCAGGTCTTTGCCGAGCAGGATGCGCTGCTGAACGTACGGCTCGACGAGCTCTTGGATGTACGGCACGTCGCTCGTGCGTGCGGGCCTGACGGTGAAGGTGGTCACGTTCTAAAACTACCGCCGCTGGGGCTGGCAAGCCCTGAGGTAACCCCTACAGCCCTTCGTCGGGCTCCGGAAGGGCGGAACGGGTTACCTCAGCAGAAGAGTGCCGAGGGTATGGCTCGACAGGCTCAATCCGCCTTAGCGGATGCTACGCCTCGACGGCCTCGGGCTCCTTCTCGGGGAGACCTGCCTGGCGACCGGTCGTGAAGACGAAGGAGCCATCGATAAAGTCGACGTGCACGTGGTCGCCCGCGTCCAGTTCGCCGTGCAGGATCTTCTCGCTCAGCGCGTCTTCGATCTCGTGCTGCACCGCACGGCGCAGGGGCCGAGCACCGAGCGACGGGTCGAACCCGACCTTGATGAGCTGCTCCTTCGCGGGCACCGTGAGCTCGACCGTGAGGTCGCGGTCCATCAGGCGCTCGCTGAGTCGCTTGATGAAGAGGTCGACGATCTGCAGCAGCTCTTCGGGGCTGAGCTGCGGGAAGACGATGGTCTCATCGACACGGTTCAGGAACTCGGGCTTGAAGTGCTTCTTCAGCTCCTCGACGACCTTGCCGCGCATCCGGTCGTAGCCGGTGGCGGTATCGGAGCTCGAGGTGAACCCGATCGGGGTACCCGTGATGTCCTTCGTTCCCAGGTTGGTCGTCATGATGATGACCGTGTTCTTGAAGTCGATCACGCGACCCTGGCCATCCGTCAGGCGTCCCTCTTCAAGAATCTGAAGGAGCGAGTTGAAGATGTCCGGGTGAGCCTTCTCGATCTCGTCGAACAGCACGACACTGAACGGCTTGCGGCGCACCTTCTCGGTGAGCTGGCCACCCTCCTCGAATCCGACGAATCCGGGAGGAGCACCGAACAGTCGCGAGACCGTGTGCTTCTCGCCGTACTCGCTCATGTCCAGGGAGATGAGGGCATTCTCGTCGTCGAACAGAAACTCGGCGAGCGCTTTGGCGAGCTCAGTCTTACCAACACCGGTGGGGCCAGCGAAGATGAACGAGCCGCTGGGGCGCTTCGGGTCCTTGAGTCCCGCACGGGTGCGACGGATCGTCTTGGAGAGAACCGAAATGGCCTCCTCCTGTCCGATGACGCGCATGTGCAGTGCCTTCTCCATGAAGATGAGCCGTGACGACTCCTCCTCGGTAAGTTTGAAGACGGGGATGCCCGTGGCCGCAGCCAACACCTCGGCGATGAGTCCCTCGTCCACCTCAGCGGTGGTCGACACGTCACCCGATTTCCACTGCTTCTCGAGGCGCAGGCGCTCGCCGAGCAGCTTCTTCTCTTCGTCGCGCAGGGATGCAGCCTTCTCGAAGTCCTGGTCTTCGATCGCACCTTCCTTCTGCGCACGAACGGCGGCGATCTTCTCGTCGAACTCGCGCAGCTCAGGCGGGGCAGACAGGATCGAGAGGCGCAGGCGTGCGCCGGCCTCGTCGATCAGGTCGATCGCCTTGTCGGGAAGGAACCGGTCGGCAACGTAGCGGTCGGCCAGGTTTGCCGCGGCCACGATCGCGCCATCCGTGATTGAGACACGGTGGAACGACTCGTACCTGTCGCGGAGTCCCTTGAGGATGTTGATGGTGTGGGGCAAAGACGGCTCGTGCACCTGCACGGGCTGGAAGCGGCGCTCGAGCGCGGCATCCTTCTCAAAGTGCTTGCGGTACTCGTCGAGCGTCGTCGCACCGATCGTCTGCAGCTCACCGCGGGCAAGCAGCGGCTTCAGGATGCTCGCCGCATCGATCGCGCCCTCAGCAGCACCGGCACCAACAAGAGTGTGAATCTCATCGATGAAGGTGATGATGTCGCCGCGGGTACGGATCTCTTTGGTGACCTTCTTCAGGCGCTCCTCGAAGTCACCGCGGTAACGGCTGCCGGCGATGAGCGAACCGAGGTCGAGCGAGTAGAGCTGCTTGTCTTTGAGGGTCTCGGGAACGTCACCGCGCACGATGGCGAGGGCGAGGCCTTCGACGACGGCGGTCTTGCCGACGCCGGGCTCACCGATCAGCACGGGGTTATTCTTCGAGCGGCGGGAGAGGATCTGCATGACCCGCTCCATCTCTTTCTCGCGGCCAATGACCGGGTCGAGCTTGCCATCACGTGCTGCCTGCGTGAGGTTGCGTCCGAACTGGTCGAGGATCTGCGAGCCCTTGTCGGGAGTCGCGTCGTTGCCGCCGACGGCGACAGCCTCCTTGCCCTGGTAGCCGGAGAGCAGCTGAATGACCTGCTGGCGCACACGATTGAGGTCGGCGCCGAGCTTAACGAGAACCTGGGCGGCAACGCCCTCACCCTCGCGGATCAGCCCGAGCAGGATGTGCTCAGTGCCGATGTAGTTGTGGCCGAGCTGCAGGGCCTCGCGAAGGCTCAACTCGAGAACCTTCTTGGCGCGCGGCGTGAATGGGATGTGCCCAGTCGGCTGCTGCTGTCCCTGGCCGATGATGTCTTGAACCTGCTCGCGCACGGCGTCGAGCGAGATGTTGAGGGACTCGAGGGCCTTAGCGGCGACGCCTTCCCCCTCGTGGATCAGGCCGAGCAGAATGTGCTCAGTGCCGATGTAGTTGTGGTTGAGCATCTTGGCCTCTTCCTGGGCCAAAACAACAACGCGCCGAGCTCTGTCGGTAAACCGTTCGAACATTACGTTCACTCCTTTTTCGCTACCGGGCAGACGGTACCGATGTAAAGAGACTAACCACGCAGCACCGCGAATAGTCCGGTGTTCGCCCTAGGCGTGACGTGTTTGTGGGCCGCCCGCCGGGCTGCCGCTTGTGCCACGAATGCTGTCGCGCCATGGGGGCGGTGCGTTGCCGGCGCCCGCCTAGGGAGGGCCTTCGCCGATCGGAAGGCCCGCAGCATCCGAAATGACGGAGATTCTGCACGACCGGGATCAACCCATGCTTTCCAGGCCCGCTAGGCTCGCGGCATGACTGATGACGACGACTACGACCGCCGCCCGGTCGGGTTTCTGGGCTGGTTGCGCGCCAGGAAGGGTCTCGCCTGGATCGTGATTATCGCTCTGGTTGTGCTGACCGTCGGTGCATCGGCGATCGTCTTCATCGTGCAGGCGCTGGTTCCGGGCGTCTGACCCACTGGTCATGGCGACACTGGGCGGGTTGGACGAACCTTTTGAGCGGATGACGCCCGCCGAGGCATCCGCGCTGCTGCAGAGTCTCTACGCGATCGAGCCAACGGGCCTGGGTCTTCTCGACACCGAGCGGGACGATTCCTTTCACGTCAGCACCCCCGGTGGCGACTACGTTCTGAAGGTTGCGCATCCGGATGACGATCCCCTGCTCGTGAACCTCCAGAGCGCAGCCATGTCGTTCGCCGCCGAGCGTGAACCGTCCCTGCCGCTTCAACAACTGCTACTGACGGTCGACGGCGAGTTCGAGCCAACCGTGGTGGTGGGCGGCCGTGAGCGGGTTGCGCGGCTGCTGACCTGGCTGGGCGGCTCCCCGCTCAACGAGGTGCGGCCGGACGGCGATCAACTCGAGCTGCTCGGCTCGACGCTCGGTGCTCTGTCGGTGGGCCTGTCGGCGTTCGACCATCCCGCGGCGCACCGCGAGTTCGTCTGGGATGTCGCCCAACTGCCCCTGTTGCGCGCGTCGCTCGCTGACTGGCCGATCCCGGAGGTGGCGAACGCCCTCGACCTGTTCGACCGTGTGGTGGAGCCGTCGCTGCCGAACCTGCCGCGCCAGGTGATCCACAATGACTTCCACCTCGGCAACGTGCTTGCCGATCCGCGGTCGCGAGCGTTTGTCACCGGCGTTATCGACTTCGGGGATGTCGTCTATTCGGTGCGGGTCGCCGACCTCGCGGTCGCGCTGAGCTACCTCATCTTCCCGGGTGAGCACACCCAGCAGGAGCTCTCCCGGTTCATTGAGGGCTTCGAAAGCCGGGTACCCCTCACCCACGGGGAACAGGCGGTGCTGCCGGCGCTGGTGATCGCGCGATTCGCCCAGCGCATCCTCGTCAACCTGCAGCTGGCTCGCGGCAACCCCGACGATCGCGGTGCCGCGGAGCTCGCCGCGCAGACCAACCGGGCGGTACTGGCCGCCTTGCTCGAGAAAGAAAACTAATGCCGGGCCCCACCACGTACTTCGATCCGAGCGACGCCCACGAACTCGACCCAGCGACGAGAAGCCTGTTCGAGCGGCGGACGAAAGTGATGGGTTCGGCCTATCGGCTGTTCTACCAAGACCCCGTGCAGCTGGTGCGGGGCCAGGGCACCAAGGTGTACGACGTGAACGGAGTCGAATACCTGGACGCCTACAACAACGTGCCGTCGGTGGGCCACGCGCATCCCCGGGTCGCGGCGGCGATGGCGAAGCAGGCCGGGCTGCTGACCACCCACACCCGCTACCTGTCCGAGCCGATCGTCTCCTACGCCGAGCAGTTGCTCGCCACCCTGCCGTCGGCGGTGGACAACGTCATGTTCACCTGCACCGGGTCGGAAGCCAACGACCTGGCGCTGCGCGTGGCCAAGTACGCGACCGGCAACACCGGTGTGATCGTCACTGGCAATGCCTACCACGGCGTCACCACCGAGATCGCGGCGATTTCCCCGTCGTTGGGCGGGATGGATTCGCTGGCCGACTGGGTGCGCGTCGTGCGCTGCCCCGGTACTGAGGTCGACTTCGCGGAGGCTGTCGAAGCGGCGATCAGCGAGATGGAGGCGTTCGGCATCCGCCCCGCAGCCCTGATCGTTGACACGATTTTTGCCTCTGATGGGGTGTTCCCGGATGTCGCCGGACTCGCCCGCGCCGCCGCCTCCGTGCGTGCGGCGGGTGGCCTGTTCATCGCCGACGAGGTGCAGCCCGGGTTCGGTCGCCTCGGCACCGGGATGTGGGGATTCGATAGGTATGCGATCACGCCCGACATCGTGACTGTCGGCAAGCCGATGGGCAACGGCCAGCCAATCGCCGCCATGATGGCGCGCCACGAACTGGTCGACGAGTTCAACCGCCACTCGCGCTACTTCAACACGTTCGGCGGCAGCTCCGTATCGATCGCGGCCGCGCAGGCCACGCTCGACGTGCTGCGCGACGAAGGGCTGATCGACAACGCGCGAACGATCGGTGCCTATCTGCTCGACGCGCTGCGCGGCATGGGCCGCTTCACGGAGGTGCGTGGCCAGGGGCTCTTCATCGGCGCCGGGCTCGAGTCGGAAGAGGTGGCGGTCGCCGTCGTCAACGCGTTGCGGGAGCGGCGGGTGCTGCTTTCGGCATCGGGCCCGCTCAATGACTCGCTCAAGATTCGACCCCCGCTGCCCTTCAGCATTGCCGACGCCGACCGGCTGCTCACCGAGCTCGACGCGGTGCTGCCCTAGCTTCTTCTGCTGAGGTAACCCGTTCGGCCCCTCCCGTCGACCTCGAAGGCCCGAAAGGGTTACCTCAGCGGGGTTCGTGGTGATCTGCGGAATCGCCTGAGGTGCGCCTTAAGCCTCAGGAGTAGTCGGCAGGCCGCGCTTGGCGCGTTCCTGCGCTTCGATCCGCGAGTACACCTTGCGCTCGGAGCGGTCGGCGCGGATGATCGCACGCATTGCGAACCAGAAGATGAGACCCACAAGAATTGTCGGCGTCACCGAGAACAGCGCGTTGGTCCAGAATTCCTGTGGCACCTATACAGAGTAACTGTTGATCAGGTACACCACGGCGACGACCAGAATGATCCCGACGAGCCCGAGGCCCGTGATCAGGCGCGACGACTTGCGGTTCACTACTGTCCCTTGACGAGAACTCCGACGAGTCCCGAAATCACCAGGTACAGGCCGACACCACCGACAACGATCCAAATCACGATTCGCGCGAATGAGATCTCGTTCTTGGGCTTGTCTGGCTTGATCGGATCGGGGGGATTCATCGACATGATCGGCAGCCTACTTGACGAGAGGGAAGAGTATGGTTTCGCGGATGCCGAGGCCGGTGATGGCCATGAGCAGTCGGTCGATTCCCATGCCCATGCCCCCGGTCGGCGGCATCCCGTGCTCGAGTGCACGCAGGAATTCTTCGTCGAGGCGCATGGCCTCGGGGTCGCCCTTGCTGGCCAGCAACGCCTGCTCGACGAAACGCTCGCGCTGGATCACGGGGTCGACGAGTTCGGAGTAGCCGGTCGCCAGTTCGAAACCGCGAATGTAGAGGTCCCACTTTTCGACGACGCCCTCGATCGAGCGGTGGTCGCGCACCAGAGGACTCGTGTCGACCGGAAAATCCATCACGAACGTTGGGCGCACCAGGTCGGGCTTGATGTAGTGCTCCCACAGCTCTTCGACGAGCTTGCCGTGGGTGGGCAGCGCCACCTCGACGCCAATTTTCTGCGCGTGCTCGAGCAGGTAGGCCACCTCAGTCTGCGGCGTTATGCCCAGGCCGGATGCCTCGTTCAGCGAGTCGTACATCGAGACCCTGTCCCACTGTCCGCCCAGGTCGTACTCGGTGCCATCCGCCCACGTGACCACAAGTGAGCCGCACACCGCGCGCGCCGCGTTCTGCACGAGCTCTTGGGTCAGGTCGGCCATCTGGTTGTAATCGCCGTAGGACTGGTAGGCCTCAAGCATCGCGAACTCGGGCGAGTGGGTGGAGTCGGCGCCCTCATTGCGAAAGTTGCGGTTGATCTCGAACACCCGGTCGATGCCACCGACAACCGCTCGCTTGAGGAAGAGCTCGGGCGCGATGCGCAGGTAGAGCTCTGTGTCGAACGCGTTGCTGCGGGTGGTGAAGGGACGAGCGGATGCACCGCCATGCTGCACCTGCAGCATCGGGGTTTCCACCTCGAGGTACTCGTGCTGGGCAAAGGTATCGCGCAGGCTCGCGTTCACGCGCGCCCGAGCGCGCACCGTCGTGCGGGCCTGCTCGCGCACGATCAGGTCGAGGTAGCGGCTGCGCATGCGCGCCTCATCGCTCAACTCACTGTGCAAGTTCGGCAGCGGACGAATCGCCTTCGCGGCGATCTTCCACTGGCGTACCATGACCGACAGTTCGCCGCGGCGGCTCGAAATCACCTCGCCGCTCACGAAGACGTGATCGCCAAGGTCGACGACATCTTTCCAGTGGTCGAGGGACTCGTCGCCGACCTCCGCGAGAGACACCATGGCCTGGATCCGTTGGCCGTCTCCGGCCTGCACACTCGCGAAGCACAGCTTGCCCGTGTTGCGAAGGTGCACGATGCGGCCAGCCAGGCCGACCGTTTCGCCGGTCACGGCATCCGCGGCAAGCTCCGGATACTTCGCGCGCACCGCCGGAATCGTCGTAGTAATGGCAACCGCAACGGGGTAAGCCTCTTCACCCGAGTCGATCAGGCGCTGGCGCTTGTCGAGGCGCACGGCCTTCTGCTCAGAAACCTCGGCTTCTGTCAGTTCGGGTGCATTCTCGTTGGCGTCAGTCACGGTTGTCAATCGTACCGGGGCGGTGCGAGCTCGGCCCCGTAGGTGGCGGGGTGCGCTTTGTGAGGCGCGGATTGCGGGCGGGCGGATGCTGCGGCTGATGCTGCGCGCTGGATGCTGCGGCTCGCCCCGCGCGGCCCGCCCTCCAGCTTCCCGCGCCCCTCTGGTATCCCCGCCCCTGCCGCGCGCCCTGCCGCGGGTTAGCCCGTCAGGGGATTCGCGGGAGGGGATTCGCGGGTGGGGATTCGCGGGAGGGGCATAGCGCGCCCTCACGGCGCGTGACTTACGCAGGTTGTCGCGGCGGGGCGCACCTGCAGTCGCGCGTGCGGAATTGGCTCGCCGCAAACCTCGCAGATGCCGTAGATTCCGGCATCGATGCGCGCGAGCGCGGCGCGCAGTTGAGTGACCTGCTGCAGGGTGGATGCGATGGTCGCGTCGAGCTGGGCGCGCTCGAAACCGATGGTCGCGCCCTCCGGGTCGTGCTCGTCGTCGGCGTTCGATTCGAGGGATGCCGCCACCAGGGCGTCGTGCTCGCTGTTCAGTTGCGCAGCGAGCGCCACAAGCTCGGCCATTCGCGCGGCGACGGCGGCGCGGGGATCCATCTCAACAGGGTATGTCGGCGAGGTCTCGACACGCTCGACCCCCGAAATGAGGTCTCGACACGCTCGACCCACGACGGGCGTCAGTTGAGGTAGATCTGCTCGTTGTCGATCAGGCGCGTTCCGCCGAGGGTTGCCGCAACGATCGCGATCGCCTTGCCGCGGTAGTCGTCGTCGACCGGCACGAAAGTTTTCGGCTGCACGATCGTGAAATAGTCGAGTGTGACGAGCGGCTCCCCCATGAACACGCCCTGTGCTGCGGCGAGGGTCGCATCGATCCCGCGGTCGGCTGCGGATGCCGCGGCCTCAAGCGCAACCGACAGGGTGCGAGCGGCGCGGCGCTGACTGGGGTCGAGGTACCGGTTGCGACTGGAGAGGGCCAGTCCGTCATGCTCGCGCACGGTGTCGATGATCTCCACGCGGGTCGGGATGTTGAGGTCGTCGATCATGCGGCTCACGAGAAAGAGTTGCTGGGCATCCTTCTGTCCGAAAGTGGCGATATCGGGTGACACGATTGCGAGAAGTTTCGCAACCACCGTCAGCACGCCGTCGAAGTGCCCCAGACGCGCCGCGCCCTCGTACAGGGTGCCAATCTTGCCGGCGGTCACGACCGTCTGGGTGGGCCCGGTCGGGTACATCTCGCTGACGCTGGGCGCGAAAACGTAGTCGACTCCCGCAGCGCCGAGCGCGTCACAGTCGGCGTCGAGGGTGCGCGGGTACTTGTCGAGGTCTTCGCCGTCGCCAAACTGGGTGGGGTTGACGAAGATCGAAACGATGCGCACATCGGCAATCTCGGCGGCGCGGGTGACGTGCGCGAGGTGGCCCTCGTGCAGGGCACCGAGGGTGGGGGTCAGCGCTATGCGCTTGCCCGCTGCCCGCTCGACCCTGACAGCTTCACGGGTTTCGGCAATGGTCTTCAGCAGCACTGGCACGTTGTAGAGCGTACTGGGCTGGGGTCTCGACCTCGCTCGACCACCGGTGGCGGTCGGTCTGCTCAACCGGCGATGTGCCTCGACAGTTCGTCGGCGAAACGCTGCGGCTGCTCCAGGTGCGGGGAGTGACCGGCGCCCTCGAAGACGACCTCGCGATACGAGCCACCCTGTGCCGCGTAGCTGTCGAACACCGCGCGGGTCTGGGTGATCATCTGCTGCGCTGGGGCGACATCCGCACCGGGCCAGCCGGGGATGACGCCTACCTCGCCGAGGTAGTTGATGTCGAAGTAGGAGGCATCGGAGACGATGGCATCTTGGTCCCCACGAATCCAGAGGATGTCAGGCTTGACGGCAAGGTCGACGATGCCGCTCACGTCGAAGTAGCGCGGCGTCATTGTGTTGAGAACGCCTGACGTGCCCGCGGCGAAGCCGGGCCAGTTCTCGGAGGTAGTAGCGTCGCCGGGGTAGTTGTCGACGCCGGTCTTGGTGGTGAACATCGACTCGACCCAGGTGTCTTCGTGCGCTGACTCGAAGCCGGCGTGCACATACGAGCTCTTGTACACCGCGAGCGCGCCGAGCGGGTCTTCGGCGTCACGGTTCTGCGCCTCGAGGTTGGCGACGAAACCGGGGTTGGCTCCGCCACCGCCGGTGCCGGCGTCGTCATCGGTAAGACGTGAGCCGTCGACGGCGGTGCCTCCAAAGCCGTAAGGCGACACCGGCGCCTGCACCGTGAGGCTGAGCACGGGGTGGTCGAGTGCGTACTGCAGCACCACGCCGCCGCCCATGCTCCACCCCACGATGTGCACGGCGCCGAGTCCAAGCTCAGCGATCGTGGCGGCCACGTCGTCGCTGAAGTCACGCACGCCGCGGGTGGCGTCGACGGGGAGGGTTTCGCTGTCTCCGAAGCCGCGCAGGTCGATCGCCCACACGGAGAACCCGGCCGGAACGGCGAGCATCGCGTCTTGCCAGAACAGCGACGAGGAGACGTTGCCGTGCACGAAAACTACGGCGGGAGCCGTGTCATCCTGACCTGCTCGATAAAGCACGTTGGCCGTCAGGCGCGGTGACTGCACGGTGCGTGCGGCGATTCCCTCGAACAGTGGCATTGCTTTCTCCGTTTCACGACGTTGTGGTTCCGCTCGGACGCGGGTACGTTTACTGTAACCTGAATCGCCTCTCAGGTTCACCCCCAACCATGACCAATTTCATGCTCCCACCCCTCGCGGACTGGCCACGCCATCGGGTCGCTATCAACCCGCTTGCGACGGCCATCGACGACGGCTCGCGGACGCTCACCTACGGCGATCTTCTCGTGCTCACGGATGCCCTCTCACACGCACTGGCGCAGGCCGGCTATCGGCGCGGTGACCGAATCGCCACCCTCACCCGCAACCGGGCGGAGCACCTGGTACTGCTTTTCGCCTGCGCCGCCCAGGGCATCGCACTCGTTCCGCTCTCGTGGCGGCTGAGCGACGCCGAGTTGCGCACCCAGTTGGCAATCGCCGATCCGGCTTCTCTGTTGGCAAGCCCCGAATTGCTGGCGCGTGCGACCACCCTTTTCGGCGTCACCGGCCCGCTCGCCTACCCTCCCGCCGTGACGAACACCACGCCAGATGACGGATCCGGCCTTCTCATCGTCTTCACCTCCGGCACGGAGGCGACGCCGAAAGCCGCCGTGCTCACCGCCGAAAACTGCCGCGCAGGCAATCAGGCGCTGCAAGGCGCACTGAACTTCACGAGTGACGATGTGGTGCTCGGGGTGTTACCGCAGTATCACGCGGCCGGCTGGAACACCCAGCCCCTGCTCGCTCTGGCGACCGGCGCAACCCTGATTATCGAACCGCGGTTTGATCCCGCCCTCGCGCTGCAACTCATCGACGAGTGTGGCGTCACCTCGATCATGGGTGTGCCCTCTCTGTGGCGCGCGCTGGCCAGCGAACCACACTTCGAGACCACGGACCTATCGCGCTTGCGCAACGCCGTCGTCGGCGGTGCTCCCACGCCAGCCCGGCTGCTCGAGACCTGGCACAACCGCGGTGTCGACCTGCGTCAGGGTTACGGTCTCACCGAGGCTGGCCCCAACGTACTGTGCCAAACACCGGATGACGCACGCTCCGGCATCGGCGCATCCGGTCGCCCCTATCCACTCGTGCACACCGCGCTCGACGATCGGGGTGAACTGCTCGTGAAAGGGCCGGCGGTTTTCGCGGGCTACTTCCGCGACCCGGATGCCACGGCTGCGGCATTTCGTGACGGCTGGTTGCGCAGCGGTGACCTGGCAACCCTCGATTCCGACGGCCAGTACCGCATCGTCGATCGCGCCAAAGACATCTTCATCAGCGGCGGCGAGAACGTGGCACCAGCGGAAATCGAGGCGGTTCTTGGCGGGCATCCGGCGGTCACCGAGGCTGCGGTCGTCGGTGTCGCCGACGAGCTGTGGGGCGAAGTCGGGGTGGCCTTCGTCGTCGCCGACGGGGTGACCGCCGACGAACTGCGGGCCTACTGCGCCGAGCGGTTGGCGGCGTTCAAGGTTCCGGTGCGGATCGAGTTCGTAGCCGAGCTGCCCCATTCCGGAATCGACAAGATCGTGCGCCGCAGGCTGGCGCCATGAGCGCGCTGCCCAGCACGAGCCGCGGGCGTGCAACGCGAGAGCGCATTCTGGCGGCCGCCGAAGCGGTGTTCGCTGAGCTCGGTTTTGACGCGGCATCCATCGTGAAGATCACCGAACGTGCGGGCATCGGGCAGGGCACCTTCTATCTCTACTTCGACGGCAAGGCGCGGGTGTTCGACGAGGTGGTCGACGACCTCAACCGACGAGTACGTCACGCCATGAGCGAGGCGAGCGCGGGGGCGGCCACTCGGCTCGAGGCCGAGCGACGCGGGTTCGAGGGATTCTTCAGGTTCACCGCCGACCACCCCTCGCTCTACCGGATCATCCGCCAGGCCGAGTTCGTTTCCCCTGGGGCACTGCGGCGCCACTACACGCGCATCGTCGACGGTTACACCCAGGGGCTCACTGCCGCTCGGGATGCGGGCGAGATCGGGTCGGTCGACCCGGAAGTCGCGGCGTGGGTGCTGATGGGTATCGGCGAAATGATCGGGATGCGCTGGGTGCTGTGGGGCGAAACTCGCGAGGTGCCGCCTGCCGTCGTCGATGAGGTGATGGCCATGATCTCCCGGGCGCTCGATGCCCGGCCGGAAGGGGAAACACCATGAACGAACTCGCCGGCCGCAGGGCCGTAGTAACGGGCGGCGCGAGCGGAATCGGGGAGGCGATCGCGCGCGCGTTTGCGGCCGAAGGTGCCGACGTGGTCGTTGCTGACCTCGACGGTGACGCAGCGAACCGCGTCGCCAGTGAGATCGGCGGCGAGGCGTGGCAGGTCGACCTGAGCGACACCGCAGCGCTTGCCACCCTGAGACTAGACGCCGATATTCTGGTCAACAACGCGGGTATCCAGCACGTGAGCCCGATCGAAGACTTCGACCCTGCCCGGTTTCACCTGATCCTGATGCTGATGCTCGAGGCCCCGTTTCTGCTCACCCGCGCGGTGCTGCCGGGAATGTACGCGAACGGATTTGGCCGCATCATCAACCTGTCGTCGGTGCATGGGCTGCGGGCATCCGCGTTTAAGTCAGCGTACGTCGCTGCCAAACACGGGCTCGAAGGCTTCTCGAAGGTGACCGCCCTCGAGGGTGCCGAGCACGGCGTAACCAGCAACTGCATCGAGCCCGGCTACGTGAACACGGCGCTCGTGCAGAAGCAGATTGCCGACCAGGCTCGGGTGCACGGAATTTCGGAAGACGAGGTCGTGCCGAAGATTCTGCTCGCCCACAACCCCATCAAGCGCATGGTCGAGCCGCCCGATGTCGCCTCTCTTGCGCTTTGGCTCGCCGGCCCGCACGCCAGCATGGTCACGGGCGCCTCCTACACGATCGACGGCGGATGGAGCGCCCAGTGACACTCGCCGTCACCGAGTGGGGCGCCGGTGCACCGGTCGTCGCGATCCACGGCATCACGGCGTCGAGCCTGGCGTGGGGCGAGGTGGCCGCAGCGCTGCCCGACCGCCGACTCATCGCGCCAGATCTGCGGGGACGTGGTCGTTCCAACCACCTGCCCGGCCCGTACGGGATGCCGCGGCACGCGCGCGACATCATCGACACGCTCGACGCTCTCGCCGTGGAGCGCGCGCCACTCGTTGGCCACTCAATGGGAGCCTTCGTCGCACTGGTGACCGCGCACCTCTTTCCGGATCGCGTGTCCGCACTCCTGCTCGTGGATGGTGGTCTCACTCTTCAGCTGCCGCCGGACGTCACCCTCGACGACACCACGGCAGCCCTCGGTCCCGCCGCCGACCGCCTTGCGATGACCTTCGCGAGTCACGAAGACTACCGCGCATTCTGGCGAGCGCATCCCGCGTTCGCACACGACTGGCCGGCCACGTTGAACGCCTACATCGACTACGACCTTGATGGTGCCCCGCCGCGCCTGCGCCCCCGCACCTCGGTGGAGGCAATGCGAGCGGACTCAGTGGAGCTGTACGGTTCTGCTGCGGTCGTGGCATCCATCGACGAACTCGCCCACCCGGCCCGCCTGATGACGGCGCCGCGCGGACTCCAGGACCAAACCCCCGGGCTTTACTCGCCCGCAGCCCTCGCGGGGTGGGCGAGGCGCCTGCCGCAGCTGCCGATCGAGGAGGTTGCCGACACCAACCATTACACGATCGTGATGGGCGAGCGAGGTGCGGCCGCGGTTGCGGCGCGGATCCGAGAGCTGCCCGCGGCGTAGGCGCCGCCCTCCCGACTACAGCCGATCGGCCGCAGCAGCCTGCAGGGCGTTCTCCACGGATGCCCGCACGAGCGGCCCGAGCACCGCTCCGGGCTGCTCGATGCCGATGCCGCTCAGCAGACCCACGGCCTGGCCGACGATCGCGGCCGAGAAGCTCGTCGCTGTCGCGATCGCCTCGGCGTAGGCGGGGCGATCAACCTCGGCGATAATGATCGGCTCGGCACCCATCTCGACCACGAGTGCCTGTCCGATCGGTAGCACCGGGGTCGGAGCCGTCACCGCGCAGTAGCTCTCACGTAGTCGCACGAGGTCCATGCTGGTTCCCGTAAATGCCATCGCCGGATGCACGGCGAGCGGTATTGCCCCGGCCGCCGTTGCCGCACCGAGGGCCAGAAAGCCGAGGCCGGGCGCGGTGTGCATCACGATTTGTCCGGGCTGCCACGCTCCCGTTGCCGCAAGACCAGCCACGAGTTGCTCGATCTCCTTCTCGGGAATGGCCAGGATCACCAGTTCACTGCGCTCGATCAGCTGCGGAATCTCGAGCACCGGCACATCGAGCAACGCCTGAGCGCGCTCGAGATTGCGCTCGGAGACGGCGGCGATCCCCACGATCGCGTGACCCGCGCCGGCGAGCGCGGCTCCGAGCACTGGTCCAACCTTGCCCGCCCCGATGATGCCAACGCCCAGGCGGCCCGACTGCGCGGTCATGAGCCGGAACGCCAACGGTGGCTGGTGTCAGAGCCGGCCGAACGGATTGCCGCCTGCGCGATATCCTCGAAGAACTGAACCGCGTGGGTTTCGTCGATCGCGCCCAGGCGCGCGTCGACGGGGCCCGCGACGGTGTGCAGCCGAACGGATGCCAGCCGCAGTCGTCGAAGCAGAGGTCCCTGGGAAAGGGACGCACTCTGCATCCGCGCCTGAGGCACCACGACAAGTTCGCGCCAGATCGCACCGCGACGCAGCAGCACCGAGTCGGGCGTGATCGCGAAGCCAGTGCGTCGCCAGGAGAACCAGCGAATCACTGCGGCGCGGCGCGGCGCGTTCACGAACCCGTCGTCACCGCCGGTGGAGGTGAGCCCGCGCTCGAGAAGTTGGATCGATTGCGGGTCGACGATTCCCGGCAGCACCAGCTCGAGCACTTTGCGCACGTCGCTGAGATTTCCGACCGGCAGGATTGTGGTCTGAGCCTGGCCCGCGGCGCCCTGCGCCGACGATGATGCGGCCCGGTTGATTTTGATCTCCCACCAGCCGAAGGGGCGCCACAGCAGCGGCTGGCTCACCAGAACAGCGTGAATGCGACCAGGCGGCAGGGTTTCGTTGCTCGTCGAGAGCAGTCCGAACCCGACGCGCACACCGTCGGGGGTGGCGGCGATGCTGTACCGCAGCGACCGCGTGAACTTCGAGATGTAGTAGCTGAAAAGACCGATCGCGGTGGGCACCGCGCCGAGCAGGAAGAAGTACTCCCCCGTGCGGCCGATCACGATGACGGCAGCAATGATCCCGCCGATCACCACAACGGTGAAACCGCTCAGCAGAATTGACCCGATCAGGCGTGCGAGGTGCATCTGCACAACCGACTCAGGAGCTACGGCAGTTCGATCGAGTTCGGGCGCGAGCAGTTCGTTGACTCGCTTGCCGATGAGGCCGCCAGATGTCGACTCCGCTCGATCGCCGGACGCCTCAGACTGGGTGCCGGAAGCGAGCAGCAGGATCTCACGCCGCAGCTCGTCGGCGGCAGCCGAGCCGAGGTAAGCGAGCTGCACGTTGGCGTCTTGCCCCGCGACGTTGATCTCGAGCTTTGCGGCGCCGAACAGGCGTGCGAGGAAGGGCCGCACGATGTTGATGCCCTGAATGCGGTCGAGTCGGCCGCGACGATTGGTGCGGAACAGGATACCGCTGCGCACCTCTACCTGCTCGTCGGTGATGCGGAAGGTGTGCATGCGCCACGACACGTAGAACCCCGCGATGAACAGCAGCAGGCCGCCAATGATGGCCAGGATGATGAGCGCCGCGTAGTCGTGCTCGATGATCCAGACGAACGGGTCGAACTCCTCGTCGCGCCCGCCGATCACCGTGTTGATCACCACGTCGCGCAGGTTCACCAGAATCACGCCGAGGATCGCAACGAACGCGATGCCGCCCTTAAGCAGCGGGGTTGCCGGATGCAGCCGGTGCCACCCGCCGTCGGCAAGACGCCCCGAGGTGGTGGGCTTGGCATCCCGGTCGAACGACGTCACAGTCCGCCCCTGCGGCTCTCGGCGAGCGCCACGAGCTTGTCTCTCAACTCCTCGGCGTCGGCCTCGGGCAGGCCCGGAATGGTCACGCCAGTCGCGGCAGCCGCGGTGACGAATTTCAGTTCGCTGAGGCCAACGGCACGATCGAGCGGGCCGCGGTTGATGTCGACGAGCTGCATGCGACCGTAGGGCACAGACACGAATCTCTGGAACATCAGGCCGCGTCGAAACAGCAGGTCGTCATCCCGTAGCTGGTAGCCGATCGAGCGAACCCGTCGGGGCACCAGCGCGAGCGTGACGATAAAGATCACAGCGAACGCGGCCGGGAGAGCCCAGAGCCACGGCAGACGAGTGACGAACGCCGGCACGCTGCTGCCAGCGACCACGATGATCGCGAAGATGAGGGTGCCGACGAGATCGACCACGATGTACTTGGGCGAAACGCGTCGCCACTGTGTGTCCGGCAGCTCCATGCGCGTGCTCACGAGAGCCTCTCGGGGGTCGGCCGCTTGTCTTGCGGGTTCTCATCGTCAGGCGGGATGCTGCACATGTGCTCCGCGATGAGGCCGGCCGTGAGCAGCAGGATGGCCCCCACCGTCGAGGCGAGCGCCATTGTCATCGAGCCTACCCCTGGCAGCACCGAGCGACTCAGCAGGTAGGCGATGATGCCGAGGCCCGCGCCCGCCAGCAACGCTCCACCGAGACTCGACGCTTTGGCGATCAGCACCACGCGCGTCGCGTAAAACGGATCGATGCGAGCATTGGGCACCCCGCGCGAGACCGGGCGCACCGGCAACGCCATCAGCACGATGATCACCGCGATCAGCAGCAGGGCCGCGCCGAGGGTGACCGGCGGGATCACGATCGCATTGCCCGTAGCCGCGAGCGCGGTCTCGAGAAACCAGGCAAGGCCACCGCCGAGAACGGCGAGCAGAACGAGGTGGAGGGGGTTCGTGCGGGTCACGTGAGGGGCTCCGCGGGGTAAGGGGTGACGGTGTCACCGGATGCGGCGAGAAGGGTGTCGACGCGACCGAAACCGGGCAACACGGCGTCAGGATCGAGCTCGAGCCACGGCGCCAGAACGAATGCCCGCTCGGCCGCTCGGGGGTGCGGAATTGTCAGCTCGGCGGCATCCGAAATCACCTCGCCGAACGCCACGATGTCGATATCGAGTGTGCGATCGCCCCACCGGATGTCGCGCACGCGACCATGCGCCGCCTCGATGGCCAACAGCTCGCGTAACAGGTCGAGCGGCTCGCGGTGCGTGCGCACTGCAACCACCGCGTTCAGGTATGCCGGAGCCGCGGCATCGACACCGGTCGGCTTCAGTGCGGCAGTTTCGACGAGGCTCGATACTGCGGTGATTTCGGCAACCATCGCGATGTCGCGCACCGCGGCTCGAATCGTGGCTTCGCGGTCGCCGAGGTTGCTGCCGAGCGACAGGATCGCGTCGGTCACAGCGCGAATCCGACGGTGCCCTGTGCTCGCTCGCGGGACCGCGTGATGGTGACTGCGACGTCGTCGAATGGCACGGTGATCGGGGCGCTCGGCTTGTGCACGGTCACCTTGACGTGCTCCGTAGCCGGGAAGCTCAGGGCGACCTGCGCCACCCGTTCGGCGACCGTTTCGATCAGGTCCACGGGGTCGCTCTCCACCGCGGCGACGACCTGCTCGGCCAGTTCGCCGTAGTGCACGGTCATCGTGAGGTCGTCGCTGCGCGCCGCGGCCTCGAGGGGGAGGTAGACCGTCACGTCGATAACGAAGACCTGGCCGTCGCGCCGTTCCCTGTCGAAGACTCCGTGGAAGGCGTTTGCGCGCAGGCCGGTGAGGGTGATCTCGTCGAGCGGGTTCATCGGGGTCGACCGCCGATCCAGGCCCCCGCGACATCCAGAGCCGCCCGCGTTTTGGCCACGTCGTGAACGCGCACGCCCCACACACCGGCTTGGGCAGCGAGCGCGCTGATCGTCGCAGTGGCGTCGTCGCGGTCGGTGGGTTGGGCGCCGGACGTTTCGAGAAACTTCTTGCGTGAAGCGCCGATCAGCAACGGATGCCCCAGTGTCTGCAGCTCGTCGAGTCGAGCCAGCAGCTGCCAGTTGTGCTGCGCCGTTTTGGCGAACCCGAGCCCCGGGTCGAGCACGACCTTGCCGAGGTCGACTCCCCAGACAACCATCTCGGCGAGTCGGGCCTTTAACTCGGTGCGCACGCTGGTGACGACATCGTCGTACGTTGCCAGAGACTGCATGTTTGTCGAGTGGCCGCGCCAGTGCATCGCAATGTAGGTGAGCCCCGACTCGGCCACCACCCGGTACATCTCGGGGTCGGCGAGACCGCCCGAAACATCATTGATCACGGATACCCCGGCGCGCGCCGCGGCCCACGCGGTTTCTGCGTTCATGGTGTCCACGCTCACGGGCACTCCGGCGGCAACCAACTCACGAATCACGGGGAGCACCCGCTGCTGTTCCGTGCCCACGGGCACGCGCTCGGCACCCGGACGCGTGGACTCGCCCCCCACATCCACCAGGCTCGCGCCCTGCGAGTGCAGTTCGATTCCGCGTGCCACCGCATCGTCGATTCCGGCGAACTGGCCGCCGTCGCTGAACGAGTCGGGGGTCACGTTGAGTATTGCGACGATCTCAGTCATGGGAGCCGATCAGCGCGAGCACACCGGCGCGGGAGGCCGAATCGGTGAGAGACCCGCGCGAGGCCATGGTGACGGTGGAGCTTGCGGTCTGCCGGGCTCCGCGCGCCGAGACGCAGGCTTGCGCTGCCTCGATAACCACGAGAACACCCTGGGGATCGAGACCGGTGTGCAGGGCATCCGCGATCTCTTCCGTCAGGCGCTCCTGCAACTGCGGACGCGACGCGAGGGTCTCAACCACACGGGGCAGCGCGCCGAGCCCGACGATGCGGCGACCGGGAACGTAGGCGACGTGGGCGAGACCGACGAACGGCAGCAGGTGATG
>Ga0105048_10003983_pt1 | contig 24171 bp, 21 predicted proteins | sample MAT05_FD_78382 | JGI IMG/M metagenome (GOLD analysis project Ga0105048, IMG submission 78382) | Freshwater microbial communities from Lake Fryxell liftoff mats and glacier meltwater in Antarctica - MAT-05 | ecosystem: Environmental > Aquatic > Freshwater > Ice > Liftoff microbial mat | place... | reverse complement strand
GGATCCGCACTTGGTCGTGCTGGAAGCGCACATTTAACCAGGAGCCGTAACGCTGCCAATCGAGCAAGAGCGAAGGATTGTGCGAATTGATATCGTCCGGAATCGGGATTTCTACCCACTCACCGTAGGTATGGCCCCAAAAATGCGTTCCCCAGGCCGCGTTCAAGGCGCCGAGTGACTTGTGCCGCGTGCGCAACCAATCGTGAAAATCCGCGCGACAGGTGGGACAAGAGCAGCCATTGTTCCCGAATTCATTGTCCGTTTGCCAACCGATCACGTTTGGATTTTTGGCGTAGTGCTCCGCCATCGCGTTCGTGATGCGCTCGGAGAGCAAACGAAAGGTTCCCGAAGTGAAGCAGTTGTTCTTGCGCACGCCCCAAACGGTGCGCTGACCATTCGGCTTCATCGCTAACGTTTCGGGGTACTTCCTTGCCACCCAGGCCGGCATGATCCCGGTGGGCGTCCCCAAGATGACTTGGATACCGTGGCTCGCTAGCACTTCAATCGCAGCATCAAGCCAGGCAAAATCGAAACGGCCTTCCTCGGGCTCACACTTCACCCACGAAAACTCGGCCAACCGGACGATGTTGAAGCCTGCTGCCTGCATTTGGTCAGCGGTTGCTTCCCAGGATTCCTCGGGCCAGTGTTCGGGATAGTAGTCAACGCCAATGTGCATGGTGGCGGACGCTAGCCGAGCACTCGGCGGCTGTCATGCAATAGCGTTAGCACTCTGCGGTCAAACAGAACCGGGAGCGTGGCCAACGCAGAAAGGCGCCCACCAGCACATCTTCGGGGTTTTCAGCTCAAACCCCCTACGCAAGCATTTCAGTGATCGGGCCTTTGTTGTACGCGGGCAAACCGAAGCTCGTGGCCGGAACCTTAAAGGCGTTCAGCACGGTGACCAACAGATCATTGATACGCCGCGTGTTCTCGATCGGATCGCCCACACGCACGTGCCGCCCCGGCTTGAGCGCTCCGTTGACATTGCCGAGCGTGAGATTCGGGCAATTCACGCTGTGGTGCACCTGCGCATTTCCCATCGTCTGCGTGTAGAGCACGAGCGTGTTGTCGTACACGCCAAAATCCTTGAGGCGCTGCGCCAGGAGCGCGAGCTGCTCAGTATTCCAGATTGCGGTTTTCACGTATTCCTGGGCCTGCTTGATCCATTCCGCATTCGCAGGTCCTTGGCTGGGCCCCAGATGCGAGAGCGCATGCCAACCCCCTCCCGTGTTGCCCGTCCACGGGAACACCAGATCATTGCCTTCGACGGACATCTGGAAGCTCGCAACACGTGTGAGATCACACGCCAACGCCATGGCGAGCAAATCAAACTGGGCTGCCACTAGCTTCGGCATCAGATCCAGGTGGAAATAAGCCTCACATTGGGTGGGATTTTCCTTGTCGCACGTGAGCGGCTCAGCAGGCTTCTGACAGCCCGCGAGCGCGAGCTTGCCAATGTTCTGTTCCACGCCACGAAACGCTGTGAGGTATTGGTCGAGCCGCTCACGGTCCGTTTGCCCGAGGCGTGCCTGAATCGAGGTGGCCTGGCTGATCGCGAAGTCCAACACCGAGGCATTTTCTTGCCTGACTTGGTCTGCCGCCGCCGGATCTCCACCAACGTCTGCGAAGAGCTTCTCCCAGACTAGGTGCGGTATCTGTTGCGGTGGCGCAGCCTGCCTGGCCGCGCTCCACGATGCCGCGCCCTTCGAACCCGTGCCATCACCCGTGAAGACACCGAGCTGAAGCGATGGATACCGCGTATCTTTCCCAATGTGCCTAGCCAGCTCGTGATCGATGGAGATCCCGTCTCCCACCAAGTCGCCGTCGTCCCCACCGGTGACGGGGTTGATGGCAGGCATACCCGTGAGCATGGCGCAGTAGGCATCATGATTGCCGAAAGCATTTTCCAGTCCCTCAACGACCACGAGATCTTGCTTGAAAGCCTCGAGCGGCTTCAAGATTGGCGACATCTGGAAATTGGGATCGTTCAACGCCGTGCGCCCAGAGCATGGGTAATCAGCTATCTGCCCACTGTTGACGTCAAACGCCGGCATGCCCGGCCAAAAGTACTCACCGAGACAACCAAAGGGTTGAACATAGGCGATAAAACGTGCGGGGCTCGAGGGAGCTTGAGCGCGGCTGAGCGACTCGAAGAGCGGCAGAGCGATCACACAGCCCGCACCGCCCGCTAAGAACACTCTTCTCCGAATCGTGCGAGACATGGATGGCCTGGTGGATCGGTTCATGGTGTGCACATTAACAATCACTCCACGTTTGGGGGCGCGAGCAACGGAGTCAGGACTTGATTTTACTATTGGTAGCTTGTCCATCGAGCTTCTGTCAATTGTGTCGTCTGATTATGTATTTGCCACAACTTTCCTTCCTCCCACTCATCGCTACATCTAAAAAACGACATGTACACATCCCCACTTGTTGATGTTCATGCGACGTCGTGAAGCAGGTATGGAAAGTCATAGTGTCGCTATCCTTGACGCCTCGTTATCTAGGTATAAGTGCCTGAGCACGACGAACAAGGTACCGGCTAGTACCAGCTTGTCCTCTCTCATCATCGACCGTCTCGCTGAGCAACAGATTCCAAGGACCGAGTGACTGGACACACTACTCGGCGACCGATACACTAATATTCTATTCGGTCGCGTTGGCTCCGTTGGGAGCCCATGAAGGTGAAAGTCGCCATGTGGAATTCTCGCAGATTTACGACGGCTCTTTTCGCGACATCGTTGAGTGTTTTTTCCTGCCAAGGCTCGCTGGATGGCCAAGCCAAGCGCCCAGGCCAAGGGCCCGGAACAACGCCGAGCGCCACGCCTAGCACCGTTCCCGATTTCACGATGATGAATCCGGGAACCGGGAATTCACCGCCCGCCCTCAGCCAATTGCAGGACGAGCCGGTCGTGATGCACCGCCTCACCGGCACCGAGTACGACAACACGGTGCGCGACCTCGTGGGCACCAATCTCAGTTTGGCGCGTACCTTCCCGTCGAAAGAGCTGGCCCGCGGCTTTGACAACAACGCTTTCACCCTGACGTTCCCGGCCCAGCTCGCAGAGTCCGCCTATACAGCTTCTCAACAAGTCGCCAAGCGCATCAGCTCGAATCTTGCTACTTTCGTTCCCTGTGCTTCGACGCCTGATCAGGCGTGCGCACGGCAGTTCATCACGAGTTTCGGTCAGGAAGCGTTGCGGCGTCCGCTCGCCGCAGACGAAATCGAAAAGCTTGTGGCAGTGTTCGACATTGGCAACCGGCGAACCTTCGCGCGCGGCATCGAATTGGTGGTGTCTTCACTCACCATCTCAGCCCCTTTCTGGTACCGGATGGAGTTCGGGGATGGGCAAGCTGTGCCCAGTAAGCCGGACATGATGCGCCCCACGTCCTTTGAAATGGCAACCCGTCTTTCCTATTTAGCTTGGAATTCAACGCCGGATTCAGGCTTGCTGAGCGCCGCCCAACAAGACGAGCTGAAAACACCCGAGCAGATTCAAGCCGCGTTTGCGCGCCTGCTCACCGATCCGCGGGCCCACGAAGCCGTCGCCAACTTCAACGATCAGTGGCTGCAGATTTCGCGCGTAGCGGCGGTCAACAAGGATCCCATGCTTTTTCCAACCTGGAAGAGCACGATGGGCGAAGCGATGGGCAGGGAGCTCGCCATGTTCTCCGAACAGATCGCGTGGAATAGCCCGCGCGGCTTTGAAGATCTCTTCACCAGTAGCGCTAGCTTCGCGAACGCAGATCTGGCGGCGTTCTATGGCGCGACCGGCGCAACGGGCGCGACCGATACAGACTTCACAGCGGTGACGCTTGATTCCGCCAAACGCGCAGGGTTCTTTGCGCGGGCTGGATTTCTGGCACTCGAAGGCTTCAATCAAACCTCGCCGGTACGCCGTGCTGCGTTCATTCGACGGCGCCTCTTGTGTCAGGATCCGCCGCCTCCGCCGCCGAACGTCAGGAACACGCCGATCCCGCCGTCCGCTTCGAATACCACCAAAGATCGTGCGATCGCCCATTCGAGCAATCCAGCCTGTCTGGGGTGCCACGCGCTCCTCGATCCAGTGGGTTTCGGGCTCGAGAATTACGACGCTATCGGTGCGTATCGGACTACTGAGAACGGATTGGCCGTGGATGGGGTGGGCACCATTCTGCAGAGCGATATCGGTGATTTCAAAGGCGCAGTCGAGCTGGGCCAAAAGTTTTCGGTGAGTGTTCAGGCACAGGAGTGCATGGCTCAACAGCTCTACCGATTCGCCTATGGCCGTTCGCCGAGTGAACAGCGTTACGCCTCGGTCACGCGACTGGCCAGCGTGATTAAAGCCACGGGCGGCAACTATCCAGAGCTCCTGCGCACGCTGGTCACTTTAGACGAGTTCTTGTATCGCCCGAAAACACCTAGCTGAGCAACGGCCGAGCGAAGAAGAGGCCGCCCCCTGACGAAACGGGATCGGTCGTGATATCGAAGCCCGAATGAAGGCGCGGGCCCAGAAGAGTCGGAAGAAGCACGAGCACCGCCGCACCCAACAGCGAAACTTGGCCGGGCTGAGTGTGTTGGAGCAGCAGCGCGCGGGCTTCGCGGGGAATGTTGAAGCCGTTGTGCGGGGAGCGATTTCGCGCTTCGTGGCTAACGCTCCGGATGGCTCACCGATCGTTGAGATCGGCAGCGGCGCGGGGCAGCTTTATCGGTGGCTGCCAGAAAGTGTGCGCTCTCGCGTCACACTCACGGACGTTTCGAGTGAGTTTGTGAACGCTCTGACGAAAAGCCTCCCGGAGGCGAAGGCCCTACGCGCTGACGCCAGTGCCTTGCCGTTCGCCACAGCCAGCATCGCCGAGGTACTCGGGCTGTGCGTGTTTGATATTCTACCGCAGCCCGAGCAGGCCGTTTCTGAGCTGGCCCGTGTCTTGGTACCCGGTGGCAGCTTCATTCATTTTCTTGATCTGGGCACGAGCCTAGAGCCCGTCTTTCAGCGTCTCGTCGCCGCAGGCAAAGTGCCATTCCCGAATTTCTTCGACGACCAGGCCTTCGCACTTGGGCTTTCGCCGCTCGTCGACTTGCTGGTGGTTGATCGTGCTGCGTTGGAGCTGGTGATCGCGCTGCTCACGCGGGCGAAGCACCCGGCCGCTGCCAGCTTGATATCCTATCTCAAGCCCTTTCTCCCAAATGCTTTCAACCGCGTCAGCGCGGCTCGCTTCTACGTGCAATTGATGAGTAACGCCCAGCAAAGTCGTGAATTCAAGCAGCTGTTGCTCGGCGTACACAAAGTCATCGAACAACCACATTTCCTCCGCCAAGTTCCGTGGCGTCTGCAGGCAGTCGAAACTTTTTCATTGTTTCGCGAGAAGCTGCGGCAAGCATTCATGAGCGCGCCGGATTTCTCTATCACCTTCGACGAGCTGGTCCTCAGTCGTTCCTTCTCCCCCATCAGCGAGAGTGGCTTACCCGCCGCGTGCGGCTATCACGGCCGCTTCATGAGCATTGAGCATTACCTGCCGGAAAGCATCGCCACCAACGTCGGCATCACGCTCGAAGCGATGAACGGCGATGCAACCAAAGAAGCTCCAGAAGGGCGATGGTTCATCCGCGAGGCGGCGGTGCACGTGTGGGTCGCGACCCGCCACTGAGCCAGCAGGTTTGTTGCCGCATTCGACTGGCGGGGTGCGGCACCGGCACGACACCGTCTCGTTTGCTCACTTCTGCCTACATTTGCCGCGAAGCAAGTGCGCCGGCGAAACACAGGCAACCGTGTGCGCCAACGATAAAAACAGGTCACGCTTTCTAAGCCTGCGAAAAGGGCCGTTAAGATCAACGCCACCCATGCCGCTCCCTGCTTCGCTCCGCTTCATCCCAACCCAGCGCTCAGCGAGCAGCGGGTTCGTTGTTGCAAGCCTGGCGGCGCTCCTTCTTTTGGCTTGTACGAACGTGAAGGCCGGCGATCCCGTCATCATCTCCATCTCACCACTCTACGTCGACGAAGGCAAAACAGCACCGCTTACGATTTCAGGGAGGAACTTTTTCGGGGCAGCCCATGTCGACCTAGGCTCACGTCGCAACATCAATATCGACCAGGGCTTCCAAGTCTGGCTGGGTGTTGGGGCCACCCCCGCAACAGGGGTGACTCATTATTCGAGCGAAGAGCTGTCCTGCGACGTGCCCTCAACGCTAACGGTTGGCATGCACGAGGTAACTGTGATCACGCCGAATGGACTTCGCGCAGTTTCGCCCATGCTCCTAGAAGTTCGCGGACGCGACGTCGTTGGAAATTCAGGTGGCTCGGGTGGGATGCCCACTCTTATTGCATCGGGCGGCGGCCCTACAGCTCCAGCAGGTGGCGCATCCTCGTTAACCGGTGGTGCTAATGGTGCTGGCGCAGGTGGCTCAATTGGCGCAGGCGGCTCAGCTGGTTCGCTCGGCTTGGGCGGCACGCTCGGCGCAGGCGGCTCGCTTCCCAGCGGTGGGAGCGGCGGCGGAATGGGCAGCACTGTCCTCCTCGGCGGTACGCAATGCACCAAGCTTCCTTACGGTGGCGGCGCCTATCTATTCTGTCCCCAGGAGAACGTCACATGGATCGAGGCCAAGCAGCTGTGCGAAAGCATTGGCATGCGGCTCCCTCAACCTGACACTGCCCAAGAAGACCAATTCCTCTTCGCCAATGCTCAGGCATTTGGCATCGAGGAGGCATTCCTTGGCGGATCGGATCAGGCCAACGAGGGCATGTGGATCTGGGAAGATGGGCAACAGTTCTGGCAGGGCACGGCAAATGGTTTCGTGTTCGGAACCCAGTATAACCACTGGGAACCAAGCCAGCCCGACGCCTTCACAGCAGCTCAAGATTGCGCCATCCTCAGCGCCTTGAACGCCGGGGTCTGGTTTGACCGCGCGTGCAGCGGATACACATCAACAGACCTGGTGTGCGAAGCGCTGTAGTCGCCGCCTCACATTTTGCACATCAAACACACAAATTGTTGAGCACGGTCGGCAATAAGCTGCGAGCTAGTCGCGCTCGAGCGGCAAAGCTCGTGACGCCCGGGACGCGTCGCGCTAGCTTCCGGGCCCATCCAACGAAAGGTTCGACCATGCCCGGCTGGAGCACTCCACTCAATCTCCTCGAAGAAGAACTCATTCAACGCCGCGATGAAGGCGTCAACATTCCCAGCACTCTGCGCCAGAAGATCGCCGAGCTGCACCGCAAATTCGACGCGTACAACACCGCGCTGGTCGACCCGCTCTACGATGAGCTGATGGCGCTCCCCGACGATGCGGAGCTCAGCGCACGCGAGCCGAATGAGCTCGCTGAAATTCGTGCCCTCCGCCCAGCGGGTCCGCGCGATTTGAATTGGAAGCCGAGCGACGCAGATCTCTTGGATCGCTTGCACGGCGCCTGGACGGGGCGTGCCTCAGGCTGTGCCCTGGGCAAGCCCGTTGAAGGCGTGGGCGTTCTGTCGACGAGCGGAGGGAAGCTCGTCGGCCGCGAGCGAATCAAGACCTACCTCAGCAATCGAGGTGATTGGCCGCTCAAGGATTATTTCTCGGGACGCGATGCCAGCGACGGGCTGAAGATTATCTGCAAGCCCTCGCAGCGCGAAACCATCGCCTACATGGAGCCGGACGACGACATCCACTACACGCTGGTGGGCTTAGCCGTCATTGAAGAGAAGGGCCCTGAATTTACCTGGCAAGATGTCGGCCTGTTTTGGCTCGACCATATCCCGCAAACTAACATTTGCACCGCCGAAGCTCAGGCCATGATCAACCTGCAGAATCGCTCGATTCGCGGACGTCACGGCAACGCCACTCCGGCTTTCACGCGACGCTATCGCAATCCCTACCGTGAGTGGATTGGTGCCCAAATCCGCTCAGATGGTTGGGCTTATTGCTGCGCCGGCAAACCGGAGCTAGCTGCGGAGTTCGCCTGGCGAGATGCGCATTGGACTCACGAGCGGAACGGCATTTACGGTGAGATGCTGTTTGCCGCGATTCAAGCAGCGGCGTTTGTCGAATCCGATCCGAGACGCCTAGTGGAGATTGGCCTTTCCGAGATCCCTCAGGATTGTCGCTTGGCCGTCGCGGCTCGCAAGTGTCTGAAGCTGGTGGATGAACACAAGACTTGGGACACCTGCATGGATCAGGTCGAAGCGCTGTGTGCCGAGATCAGCCCGAGCCACATCGCGGGCGATCCCTGGTGGGAGGGTGAGCCCGTGGAAGGCATGCATGCTGTGCACACCATCAACAACGCACTCATCTGTATCCTCAGCATGTTCTACGGCAAGATGGACACCCTGGAGACGCTCACGGTCAGCGTGATGTGCGGCTTGGACACCGATTGCAACGGTGCCACGGTGGGCTCGATCGTCGGCGCAGCCGCAGGGCGCGCGCGCTTCAAGGATGATCTTGCCGGGCGCTTGAACGACACGATTCGCCCGAACCTGATCGGCTTTCAAGAGGTGACCATGAAAGATCTCGCAGCGCGCACTGCCGTGCAGTGGAAGCGCGTCGAAGATTGGCACCGTTCGCGCGCAGCCAGCACTAAGAGCGCGTAGAGGTCCGCACTGTGAACGCCGGGTTACCGCGGGAAAGTGGTACAGAGGGTCCGAGTTTCGAACCCTTTGTACCTGCCTCACAGGCGCCCGCGGAGCTCAATTTCCGCACGCTCCTTGCAGGTTCACTGCTAGGTATCGTTTTTGCGGCATCCTCGGTTTATCTCGGGCTCAAGGTAGGGCTCACGGTTTCAGCGTCCATCCCAGTCGCGGTGCTTTCGATCACGCTGTTTCGTTACTTCTCACGCTTCTTCGGGCTGCGCCGCGCGACCATCTTAGAGAATAACATCGTCCAAACGACGGGCTCTGCCGGCGAATCGCTGGCGGCCGGTGTTGCCTTCACGCTGCCTTCCCTGCTCTTGATGGGCTTCGAGCTGGAGATCTGGCGCATCCTGCTAGTGGCGATGCTGGGGGGGTTGATTGGCGTGTTGATGATGATCCCCATGCGCCATGGCTTGATGGTCAAGGAGCACGGCAAGCTCACGTACCCGGAGGGTACCGCGTGTGCCGACGTGTTGATCGTCGGTGAGCAAGGCGGAGCCAACGCCAAAACGGTATTTTTAGGCTTCTTTGTGGGGCTCGGCTACACCTTTCTGAATCTTGTCACCAAGTTTTGGTCAGATACCGCAAGCTTCGCGCTCACCTTTTGGGGCCGGCTCACGGGCGCGCGCCTGGACGTGGAAGTTTCTCCACCGATGCTGGGTGTCGGCTACATCATCGGGCCACGCGTGGCCTGCAGCATGTTCGCGGGTGGCATGCTCGCATTCCTGATCCTGATCCCGATGATCCACCTGTTCGGTGGCGCACTGCCGACGCCCATGTATCCGGAGACGACGCGAACCATCGCTCAGATGAGCGCGTATCAGATCCGCAACGCTTATATCCTGTACATCGGTGCCGGCGCGGTCGCCACCGGCGGCTTCATCGCGCTCGGGCGGGCGCTTCCCACCTTGCTCTCAGCCTTCAAACGTGGGCTCTCTGATTTTGAAGCCCCGAGCGGCTCAGTGAGCGCCGGCGCAGCTTCGGCTCTGCGCATGCCGCCTCTGCGCACGGAACGCGACCTTTCGATGACGGTGGTGATTGGCGGCTCACTCGCGCTGATCGTGGCTATTTGGGCGGCTCCCGTGCTGGAGATCAACTTCGTTTCGGCGCTCTTAATTTTGCTCTTTGGCTTCTTTTTCGTCACAGTTTCGAGTCGCATCACAGGCGAGATCGGCTCCTCTTCGAATCCCATCTCCGGCATGACGGTGGCCACGCTGCTCATCACGTGTGGCCTGTTCGTTCTGATTGGGTGGGTCGGTTCGGGTTACAAAGCCATCGCGCTCACCACGGCCGCGCTGGTGTGCGTGGCTGCATCGAATGGCGGCACTATCTCGCAGGATCTGAAGACAGGCTATCTTGTCGGCGCCACCCCGCGCTCGCAGCAGATCGCGATCCTGGTCGGCGTTGTCACAAGCAGCGTGGTGATCGGCTTCACGCTTTTACTCTTGAATCAATCCCACACCACCTATCGCCCGCTTCAGGTTTCAGGCTTCAAGGCCAATGTGGAAGCTTCAGCTGCTCAGGCGCAGGGCCCTGACGGCAAACCCTACCGCGTGTGGTACGCGCGCGAAGATCACGGCGAGATTGTGCGCGGGAAATACCTCGTCGACGCCCAAGGGAGCCCGCTGTTCTTCGTCGATCCGGGCGTGTGTGGAACCTATGAATTTCGCTTAGAGAAGAAGGCCTATTCCACGCTATTGAGTATTCCAAAAGACGCCATTCGCGAGCTTGGCATCGATCACCAGCTGTACTCAGTGCTCTCGCTCGAGCAACCACAAGGTGATGTGCCGGCGGGGCGTTACCTGGTAGATGCATCAGGAAAAGTGGCCTATCACGCCGCCAGCGTTTGGAAATTTGATGCGCCGAAAGCTCAGCTCTTTCGCTTGATCATCGATGGCACCTTGGGTGGGAAATTGCCCTGGGGCTTGGTGCTGATTGGAGCGCTCCTGGCCATCATGATGGAGTTGGTGGGTGTCGCTAGCTTGCCGTTCGCGGTGGGCCTGTATCTGCCGATTGGCACGTCGGCAGGGATTTTTGTGGGTGGTGTCGTGCGTTGGCTCGTTGAACGACGCACCGGGGGAGCCGCTGGTGAATTCTCACCTGGCGTCCTGATGGCCTCCGGGCTGATTGCGGGTGGAGCTATCGCGGGCGTTGGTCAATCCGGCGTTGCCTTCTACGAGCTGGACGCCAAGCTTGACCTTTCAGCCCTGCTCGGCAGCTTGGCTAACAACACATCGTGGTGGCCAATCAGCTGGTTCATTGCCATGGCGGCCCTCTTGTATTTCACGGCCGCCAAGCGGCGCGCCTAGCCCTGACCAAACCCCTAGCCGATTTCGTCGCCACGCTCGCCCAGAGCTTGCCGGTTGAGTGCTCGTCGTCGGCTGCGAAGCCCCACCGCTGTTAACCCGAAGAGCCAAAAAACGCCTAACGCCCCAGCCTGGGATCCTTCCACAATCGTCGAACTGCAACCCGAGGAAGAAACCCGGCCGGAGCCAGTCCCGGCATTCGACGTCTGACCAGATGGCATCATTGTTCCGGTCGGAACTGTGCCTGGTGGCACGATTGCCATTGCAGATCCGCTACCCGACGAAGGCAGGGGCTGCGCCGTCGAACCACCATTCCCGGACGTCGAATTTCCGGCTCCACCAGCCGCAGCAGCGGGATTGCTGGGCATTCCTCCGGTTCCGCTACTTCCCCCAGCTCCCGTGGCTCCCCCGGTGGCGGGCGGAGGTAGCGGGATTGGGCCGTCCATCAGCTCGGCTCCAGCGGGCAACGGACTATCGCCCACTTTGAACGGTGCGGCATGAAACACGCTCTGCCCATCGCCGGTGGCGACCGCGATCAATACGGCGCTACTGGTTAACGTTATGGGTCCGTTGTAGAGGGTGCTGGTAGCGCTGGGGATGGTGAGATCGGTCGTGTAGCGAATCGTTCCACCAAAGCTTGAGCTAAGAGTGATCGTGACAGGCGAGCTCACCTGTCCGCCCTCTGGGGAAAACTGCATATCGGGGGTGGATGTGGCTGGAACACCACGCCGCTGTGCGTAAAGCCAAGGAGTGAAGTTGGAATTGCCGCTATTGCCCCCGTCCGTGTGGCCCCCTGAGTTGCGCTCAGTGTACGTGGGGCGGCTGCCGGCTTTCGCGAGCGCCGCGAACATTTCCCGATCTCCCGAGACTGGCACAGCACCGTCGTCCGCGTTGTGGAAGGGCCAGGAAGCCATGTTCTTCATCATCGGTGCAGCATCAGGTGCACCGCCGCCCGCCGCGGGCGAACCCGCAGCAAAAATGTCCGGGTGCCGTGCGATCATGTCCCATGCCCCAAAACCACCCATCGAGACGCCAACCACGTAGAGCCTGTCGGGATCGATATTATATTTGCCACGCAACGCGTCGATCTGAGAACGAACTTGGATCAAGGCAGGGCTCTCGGGAATGGCCGCCATCGAATACGCGCCCATTTCCCAGGGCCAATTGACCCATTTCTGGTTGTCGAGATCGCAACTGCATTGAGGGGCCATGACGAACACGGGATCCTTCGGCTGCCCGGTGTCAGGGTTGAAAAAGCTCATCAACAGACCCGCAAAGCTCTGCAAGTGGCCGTTTGGTGTCCCATTCGGCATCAAGGACTCGCCTGCGCCATGCAGGTAGATGACGAGCGGGTACTTCATCTGTGCGTCGTAACCCACCGGCTCCCAGTACTTGCAGTTCGAGCCATTTTGCGAGCAATCCAAGGCGGTTCCGACGTGCGGATCGACGTCTTGCGCGACTGCTTGTGAAGCAACCGAAAGGATGAAAGCGAGAGTCGTGACGACGTGAAACGAGCGAGAACGCATGGCATACTCCTGGGAGGAAAATTGCATCGGGAGCGGCCATCACTTGGCTAACGTTTCCGTGCAGCGCGCAGCATAGAGGAGACTCACTTCGCACGCCAGCTGAACTTCTCACCTCGCGTTGGCGAGCGCGTCCAAACTGGAACGCGTGGATACCAGGACGCGCTCCGGGAATTTAGCTTGTCGAAGTTGCGACCGAGAAGCGCAAGAATGCGACATTAGAATTGTTGCCGTCTTTCATCCGTTGTTCGATTTCCGTTTGACTGCTCTGAGCGCGTCGAGCATTCGCCGCGTGGCAAGCTCAAGCGATTTGGGATCCAGCGAAGAAAACCCAAGCCGCACGAATGGAATCGCTTGGCCGTCATAGGTGAATTGCTGCCCAGTTTGGAAATGAACTCCTCGCTTGCGGCTTTGCGCTTCCCAATGCGCAACATCGACGGCGGGGGCCACGCGAGCCCACAGCGAAAGGCCGCCTGCCGGTCGCGAGTACGAAAGAACGCCCGAAAACTGAGCATCCATGGCTTCACACAGCGCATCCCGACGCTCCTCATAGATGCGCCGCGTTCGGCGCACGTGGCGTTGAATGTCCCCGTCTTCGAGGAGCTCTGCGACGGCACACTCGAGCACCGCATCTCCCTGCCGATCAATGAGCACGCGTTCATCCGCCATGCGTGCCACGAGCAGTGACGGAGCCACCACGAAGCCCAGACGCAATCCAGGAGCCAGGATTTTGGCCAACGTGCCGACGTAAATCACGTTGCCGTGTTCATCATGGCTGGCCAGGGGAAGCACCGGGCGGCCATCGTAGTGAAACTCCTGATCGTAGTCATCTTCCAGGATGGCGATTTGTTTTTGGCGCGCAAGATCGAGCAAAGCCAACCTGCGCCCGGGTGAAAGCACGACCGTGGTCGGATATTGATGATGTGGCGTCACATAAATCAGGCGGATCTTCCTTCTTTGAGACACCCTTTCGAGTGCCGCCACATCAAGCCCATGGGCGTCAACTGCGATCGGAATCACTTCTGCGCCTGCGCGTCGAAAAACGTTGAAAGCGGACGAGTATCCAGGCGACTCGACCACGACCGCATCGCCGGGACGCAAGAGTGACCGCGCCACCAGATCTAGCGCCATTTGGCTGCCGCGCGTGACTATCAGGTTATCTTCACCGACCGCAATTCCGCGCGTGGACGAAAGAAACTGCCCCAAGGCGGAACGCAAGCGAGGGTGCCCGCGCCCATCAAGGTAGTAACCCAGCAACGTGTGACCGTGGCGGCGCGCAACCCGACGATAAGCACGAGCCAAGAGCTCAACCGGGACCAGCCTGAGGTCCGGCACCCCACCCCACATGAAGATTGGATCGCGAACCGAAGCCGGCGGCAGCGGCTTCACGTGGATCGCTGAAGCTTCGACAGCGAAACCAAGCTGAGCTCCCACGACGCGGGACCCCTTCCCGCGCTTGGTCAAACGACGCGGCGTGGGCTCGGGACTTTCCGTTGCAACGTACGTTGTTCCCCCTTGACGCGTGCCTATCCAACCTTGCGCCAGCAATTCCGCGTACGCCGCGACCACAGTGCTCCGATGGACGCCAAGAGCTACCGCCAGTGAGCGCGTCCCCGGCAATGCCACACCAGGCTTCAAGCGCCCGCGGGCGATATCAGCGGCGATGGCCTTTGAAATTTGCACAAATATCGGTGAATTGTTGCCTGAATCGAGCTTGATGGGGAAGGGAAGAGGGAGCACGACTGGTATGCCAGACTTTACAGAACTGGATGTTTCAAAGCTACCAGAAAAATCCGAGGCTCGCCGCATGGCAACGACGAATCACTTCACCCCAACGTCACGCACCGTGGTGCAGAGGAGTCCCGCTCGGGCGTCGTACGATCGGGCGCTGGCCTATAGCATTCTGGACGAAGCGCTGTTTTGTGTGGTTGCGTTCGTGGCTAATGGGCAGCCTTACGCGATCCCGATGGCCTTCGCACGCTTAGACGATAGTCTGATCCTGCATGGCTCCACGGCAAGTCGTTTGCTCAAGATAGGTCAAAGCGGTGCGCGCGTCGCGCTAACGGTAACTTTAATGGATGGTCTTGTGCTGGCGCGTTCGGCCATGCACCACTCGCTCAACTACCGCTCAGTAATGATCCTCGGTGAACTGACCGAAATCGTCTCACGAGAAGAGAAGCTTAGGGCACTGGCCCGCGTGGTCGATCACGTTTTGCCGAATCGTTCGAACAGCGCTCGCCCCCCAAACGCCAAGGAGCTTGCCGCAACGCGCGTGTTAGCGCTTCCGCTCGAAGAAGCCTCCGTCAAAGTGCGGAGCGGAGGACCGCTCGATATCGCAGCTGACCTCAACTATCCGTGTTGGGCCGGCGTGCTACCCGTGGGTTTGGCTGTATTTCCCCCGATCGCTGACGGTGCACATCCGCCGCTGGTGCCAGAGCCCGCGGAGCTTGGAAGCTATTTTCGGGGAACGGCTCCTTGAACGCGCAGGACGCATGCGTATTGACCATTCGGGCAACAGTTGACGCGATCCGTCCCGCCTCGTACGAGCCGAACATCAAACGTGGTCCAGCGACTCACAGTTCCTTTGCTTCTTCTGCTGATGGCGCCACCGCTCTACGCCGCGGCCACTCCACCGGCAGGCGGAGAACGGAAAGCGCCGCCGACTCGTTACCGATCAGCTGAGAACCTGGAACGCATCACACGGCGTGTCTCCTTTGACATGTACTGGGAAGCCGAGCTGCATGCAGGCCGGTTTGCGCTGTATGCGGGTCCAGGCGCCGCCATCCGCACAGATAAGCTGGAGCGCATTTCCGTGATGGCGAACGCCTTCCAGCAGGCGACATCCATTCGTACGCTGGTTCGCCCTGTGCTGAGCTTAGGTCTCCTCGACCGCTTCGTCGACATCAATGTGAACGCTTTTTGACGGCCACGTCGTGGACATCCGATTCGGACTCGGTGTCGTGGCTGGGCGCTAAGGAACGACTGTTCACGCAGCTATACCGCAAGCGCACGCCTGCACCTCGCTCAGTGTAAGCCAACGATCTAAGCACAGCGCTGCTGGTCCGTTCGGAGGGAACTTCCTTCTCCCCCAGCTGCGCGCAGCGCCAGCGAGCACGGCTTTGGGCGGAGACCGGCCGCCCGCAGGCACCTGGGAAAACGTGACTCAAACGAAGCCGTTAATCACGAGCCGAGGACGGACGAGAGGGGGCAACAGGAGATGCAGTGTGAAAAATGCGAGCCCCTTTTCGACAATCGAGAACCATTGACAAGCAATCAAAGCTCCGATCCTTCGGGGCCAGGCACGGCAACCCCTGCGTTCGCACCAAGCCCAGACTGGCCCGGCTATTTACGGCTTCCCAACATGGATCCCTACTGCTCCGTCGCGGTTTCAGTGGCACCGAAGGACTTCACCACTCCGCTCTTTTTTATTCCTTGTCCCGATGGCCAAGTTGGTTGTGAATCGCCAAAGTGGAGGAGCGACAAGGAGGAGCAATCGCTCGGGAGCCCCACGCCCATCTGGCAAGCTGGCAATGGATCTCGAGACCAACCAGGTGAGGTTCGCGCTGCGCAGTTCTGGGTACACGGTGAACGCCTCCGGCATGAGATCCGGTGAGTTGGAAATCCTCACTACCCACCTTGCAGCTTGCGATGGGAGCTTGTTTGGGGCGTCGAGCGGCGCCTGGCTCTTGGCTAGCTCTACGAACGGTGGAGAGCAGCTGTTCTGGTTTGCCAATGGCAACACAACGCCCGTAAAGACTTGGCAGCTGCCCGCGGTGGGCGAGAAAGATGCGGTTCTTTCTTCGGATGATGCCCTCGTTGTGAGTAAGCCAGACGGGCAACTATTGATTCTCAACAAATCCGATGACGCGCCCACGACCACCTACGGTCCAGGCCGAAGGCTATGGCCGAAGGGGGTGTTTGGGTCTGTGATATTTCTTTCGAGTGCCGGCCCACAATTTTCGAGCTTTGGAACCGATCCGACCGAGGAGCAGGCGTTTGTGTACCAGGCAGGGAACTTCATCGATCTCGGCATTAAATGCTGGCCATGGTGTTGAGGGATTCGAGCACCGGTACCGCATCGCCCTGTTGGGCAACCGAGTGCGTCTACACGCCGCTGATAGAAGCCCCGCCGATGGCTGTCACCTATCGAGATGCCGGTGTGGGTATCGACCGTGGCGATGAATGGGTGGAGCGAATTAGCGAGATCCGACCACCTATGGCCACGCAAGCTCCTCGCAGGGAAACTGTGTGCCGGGGGGAAACATCAAGCCAAACTTTTCGTCGAGCACGCGCAGCAGCTCATCGGGCGATGCGATCGTTTGTTTGGTGGCGTGCCCACTCGCATCGCGCTCGCTGTACTCACGGTTCAAGATAGTGTGTCGTGTACCATTGGGGCCTGCGCGCGCCACCAGCAAGCGGTTGCGAAAATGTGAGGCGGGGCTCGTGGCCGTAAACCAGTGAGCCACTTCGCGATCAATTCGCGGCATTTGTTCATGCGTGAACTCATACACGTCTTGCCAATCGCCGCCCAATTCCACTTGATGAAAAGTCAGTTGGCCCTCGCGCAACAAACGACGGGGTTCATGCGGCGTGGCCTGCGGCAGCGGGCTGTTCATAGCCAATGCCGCTGTTGGAGATAAACCACCCACGCCCACGTCAGCCAACCAAGGCTCGCCGTCAATCGTCACTTGCAAGAACATGTGCGTGCGGGGCGGCGTAAAATCGCGGGGGCGCTGTAGGCGCACGCGAGCGCTCAACGGCACAACATCAAAATCAAGCATGCGCAGAACCTCCAGCAGCAATCCGTTTTGCTCGAAACAGTATCCGCCTCGCCTATGGTGCACGAGCTTCTGCAGGAGCGCCTGTGGCTCAAGCGACATGGGCCGCCCCAACAGCACGTCCAGATTCTCGAAAGGTATGGTTTGGACGTGTGCCGCAATGATCCCGTTAAGCGTTGCCAGCTCCGGCAAGCGCGGGCCCCTATATCCGATGCGCTGAAAGTAGGCCTGCAACATGCGGAGGTTTTAGCCCACGCAGCCGCGCAGGGCCACGGCTGCACGCGACGACGTAGATGCGATTCAGGCGATGAGATAGCGCTCCTTGGCGGTGGAGGCACATGAGCATTCCGAGGATCGGCGGCAGCCCGCTCGCGTTCGCGAGGAGATCGATACCCACGTCGAACGACCTGGCGGCGGCCAACCAGTCCTCGGTGTCCTGTGCGATGAGGAAACCATGGGCAAAGCGCGCCGTGGCTCGGAGGTCGGGCGGCGCATCCGGCGCAGCGGCGAGCCCTTGCTCGATCCAGCCAACGCCTTCGCGGAGCCTGCCTCGTACCCACCAAGACGGGAGTAGCGCGGCCGAGAGCTCCAACGCTACCCGAGGATCGATCAGGAGAAGGTGCGCGAGCGCGACGCGCAGGTTGTCGTCGATGCGTGCGATCACGTCGAGGTGCGGCCGCTCGGGCCCGGTCATCATACCCGCGCATTCACGCAGGGCGGCATCAAGGTAATGGCTGCCAGATCGAAGCCGCCAGCAAACACCGCCATCCGATGGAGGAAGCTGCGCTCCTCGTTCGTGAGTAGGGCATCGCTCCATTCCACCGTGGCTCGGAGCGAACGCTGACCACCATCCGCGCGGCGCGCCGGTCGCGGTAGCAGGTTGAACTGATCATCGAGATGAGAAACTTCGTCAGGCCGATCGCTACCGCAACTTCCGCGGCCACCAGCTCCGCCGATCGCATCGGGGCGAGCCAGACGACGGCCAGGGGCTTGCCTTTGGGCGTGCCGAAGAGCAAACCTAAATCGGCAGTGCCACTATAGCCATCGGTGTACGAAAGGCTGACGCGAAACCGCTCGGAATCGACGGCGACGATCTGCTTGATGGCAGTCCCTAGTTTCATCATTGAGCTTAGTCGAGGCGAGCAATGCGCTTCGGAATCCTACTCGCTTGAGCAGCTTTCCACGCCTTACGCAGTTCTGCAGGACAAGCCGCGTGTTCTGGAACCGGTGCATGCTTCGCGCCAAGACAGTGGGCGATCCCCGGCGCTTGCAGGAGAGAGCTACGAGTGGCGAGTGGGCGCAGCTACGGCAAACGAGGTCCGCAGAGCAAGTACTCCTCGAACTCACGCGCCACCCCTACTCCACCATCCGCGACGGACGCTCGCCGAGAACGGCTTCGTCGCGCTCGGGCCGCCTTCCGTCGGGAGCCGTCCAGTAGTCGCGCTGGCGGCGGAACGGCATCACGAGTGCCCTCCAGACCCCGTTGTCCTCGGGAAGCGAGTAACCTGCGACGCCGATCAAGACTCGCGACTGGGGAATGTTGAGCCGGAGCGATCGGTGGATGCGATCCCACCACGGGAAGACGACGCCGAAGTTCGAGCGGCTTTCATGCAGGATCTCCGAGTGGTGGATACCGTGCATGCGAGGCGTGACCAAGAGTCGATTCAAGATCCGCTCGACCTTGACCGGCAGCTTGATGTTGCTGTGGTGGAAGAGCGTGTTGGCCTGGAACACGAACTCGTAGGCGAGGTACGCGCCGAGCGACGGGCCGATGACCAAGATCTGCACCGCCCGAAAGCAGGCAGACAGCCCCACCTCGCCGAAATGGAAACGGAACGAGGTGCTGACGTCCAGATCGGGATCGAGGTGGTGGATGTTGTGGAAGCGCCAGAGCAGGGGAAGGCGGTGGTTGAGCCGGTGCCAGTAATAGAAGGACAGATCCATCAGCACGAAGGCTGCCGCAGCGCGGATCGCTGCGGGCGCATCAATGAACTGCACGAGCCCAAAGTGCGTATCCGAGATCCACGCGAACGCCGCCGCCGCCGCGGGCCGCACGGCCACGACGGCAGCGCCAAGAGCCGACGCCGAGATGACGGCGTTCACGAGAAGACGACGAAGGAGCGGGGCGCGACGCGGGCGCAGCGGTGCGACCCTCTCCACCGAAAAGAAGATGACTGCTAGGGTGCCGAGCACCGCGACGGCAACAAGATGAGAATCAGGGACGGCCATCAGCGCGTGTTCCCATAGAAGTTCGCGAGTACCCGTGGGGGGATCCCCATCCGATAGAGCAAGGGGAAGACGTTTACCATGACCGTGTAGTACGCAGGCCTAGCCAGGAAGCGCCTTCCGGAAACACGCACGGAGGCAGGCACCGTGACAACGCTGCCGACCGCACGGAGCCGCCGGCTGAGTTCGAGGTCCTCCATGAGCGGTTGGTCGGGGAATCCGCCAAGACGCTGGAACACGGCGGCACGTACGAAAAGGGCCTGGTCGCCATACGGCAGGCCTGTGTAGCGGGACCTCAGATCGGCGAGATGCAGGAGAGGGGCCCAAATAGGTGCCTCGCCGTCGTCCGCGACCGTCCAGGTTCGAAAGGCGCCTGCGACGATAGCAGGATCGCGAAGAGCGCTCTCCACCCATGAGACCGCGTCGCTCGGCAGTGTCACGTCGGCATGCAGAAACAGCAGCACGTCGCCGCCCGCAGCATCGGCCCCCGCGTTCATCTGTCTTGCACGTCCGCGCTCCGCGCAAATCAACGTGGCGCGGGAACGAGCGCGTACGAGGTCGGCGGTCGCGTCGGTGCTGCCACCATCGACGACGATGACCTCGTGGACGGAAGCGACGGCGAACACGCTATCGAGGGCCCGTACGATCCGCCGCTCCTCGTTCAGCACTGGCATGACCACGGAGACTCGTGGCCGCGCCCTCATAGACCCACCACCCCGGGATGGATCCCAAGGACCTGACTGGTCGCGGGCGCGTGGATCTCTCCTGTGCTGAGCAAGTTGCGCAAGCGTTCGAGGTCGCTCTCCAGGTCCACGTCGAACCATGGGGGCAGGAGCTTTACGGTCAGTCCGCGTTCTTCCAGACGTGCCAGAGTCTTCTCTAGCGTGTTGCCGGCGCTCCAGGGCAGACCTACCAGCAGCCCTTCTGGGCACGTCCTCATCCCGAGCAGATAGAAGCCGCCGTCGGCGGCGGGGCCAAGCACGGCGTCGTGCGTGTCGAGGGCCGCGCGTGCCTGCGCAATGAGCGTCGCGGGAAGGCCGGGCGAGTCGGTCCCGATGACCAGAGCGCGGGGCCTCTCGGTCAGTGCTCGTCGTAGATTCCTTGCGAGACGAGCGCCAAGATCACCTTCGCCTTGCGACCAGATCACGGCGCGATCACGGAGCGTCGGAAACAGCGCCTCATCTCCCGACAGCGCCACCACCACGCAGAGCGTGGTGAGCTGCTCGGCGAGAGCGAGCGTGTCCCAGAAGAAGGCGTCAGCCAGGCGAGCAGCAGCATCCAAACCGATGCTCGCCGCGAGACGCGTCTTCACCGCACCCGCACGCGGCGCCTTCACGAAGATGCACAACGTTGTATCGCAAGACTCCATAAGCAACACCCCACGCCTATCGGCGCCACCCGAAGTAGCGCTCGAAGAGGCGCTTAATCCAGGGCTTGAGCCGCGTTCGAGCGTAGGCGTCACCGAGGCGCTTCCACACTTCCGCTTGGGTCGGGTAAGGATGGATGGTCTTTGAAAGTGAGCCCGCGGAGAGCCCCTCGGTCATCGCGAGGCACACTTCGCCAATCATCTCGCCCGCGTGACGAGCCACGACTGTGGCGCCGAGGATGTGCCCGTTCCGTTCGTCGACGTGGAGCCGCGCGAAGCCCTTCGTCTCGCCGTCCAACACCGCACGATCAACGTCTTCAAGCTGGACCGTGAACGTCTTCACCGAAAGCCCGCGCTCCTTTGCCTCCTGTTCGTAGAGCCCGACGTGCGCGATCTCCGGATCGCAGTACGTGCTCCATGGGATGATCAGTGAACTGGCCTTCTTGCGGCCCATGAACAGCGCGTTTTGCAGCACCACGCGCGCCATCGCGTCAGCGGCGTGTGTGAATTTATAGGGGCTACAGATGTCCCCCGCGGCGTAGATGCGAGGGTTCGCCGTCCGGAGGCGATCGTCGACTTTCACGCCTGCACGATCAAAGCGCACCCCGGCAGCCTCAAGGCCGAGCCCCTCCACGTTGGGCGCGCGTCCGACACCGACAAGAATGGCGTCCGTCGTGAGCTCCTCCGGGCCCCGACCGCGATCAAAGGAGATCTTCGTACTCTCGAGATCTCCCGCGACGCGCGTGAGCTTGGCGCCGAGAACGAGCTCGATCCCCTCAAGGGCGAGCTGCGCCTGCAATACGTCCGCGGCGTCGGGATCCTCCCGAGGCAGCACACGCGCGTCGACGCTGAGGATCGTCACCTGGCTTCCGAAGCGTCGAAAGGCCTGTGCCAGTTCACAGCCGATGGGGCCTGCGCCGATGACGGCCAGCCGCTTCGGCAGCACTGTCAATGAGAAGACCGTCTCGTTCGTCAGGAATCCAGCCTCCGCGAGGCCGGGGATCGGAAGCGTTGCGGCACGCGCTCCAGTCGCGATGACTGCCCGCGCAAACCGAAGGCGCACGCCCGCGACCTCGACCTCCTCCCGCGACACGAACTTTGCGTCGCCGAGGAACACATCGATCCCGCTGTCGGTGAAGCGCTTCGCCGAGTCGTGCTGCGCGATGTCGGCCCGCAGCCTGCGCATCCTCGCCATCGCGCCGGCGAAGTCGACCGATATGGGTTCGGGCGTTTTGCCGCCGAACAACGAGACCTCTCGCGCATCGAACACGGCCCTCGCAGCACGAATCAACGCCTTCGACGGAACGCAGCCATAGTTAAGACAGTCGCCGCCCAAGAGATGACGCTCGATCAAGGCCACACGCGCGCCGAGGCCAGCAGCGCCCATGGCCGAGACCAGTCCTGCTGTTCCGCCACCGATGACCACGAGGTTGTAGCGCCCGTTGGGCTTCGGGTTTTCCCAGCCCTGTGGATGCACGTTCGCAATCAGCTCGCGGTTGTGAGCATCGTCCGGCAACACCTCGACGGAGGGGCGAGGCGAGGGGCTCGCAGCGACGGCTCGACTCACCCTGCCCCCTCGACGACCTTGGAGGCGCGGTCAAGACGGCGTTCGAGAAGAGCGTGCAGCCGAACGCGCGCCGTAGCGTTGATAGCATCTGGCCGCGTCAGGAGCGCGGTGTCCAGTGTGTGCTGGCACGTGCAGTCGCCCGCTGTGAGCGCGGCGAACGTCGAGGCGAGGATGGCCTTGGCCCGGGCCACGTTCGCCGCCAAGACGGCAAGCACGTCGGTGACCCGCACCTCGTCGTGCGGGCGCCAGGAGTCGTAGTCGGTCGGGAGCGCGAGGGTCGCATAACAGAGCTCTGCTTCACGGGCGAGCCGAGCCTCAGGAAGATTCGTCATTCCGATGACGTCCGCTCCCCAGCTCCGAAAGAGCGCTGATTCGGCCCGGGTCGAGAACTGCGGTCCCTCGATGCAGATGTAGGTACCCCGCGGATGGACACGCGCACCTTGTTCGCGCGCTGCCGCCGCGAGCGAAGATGCAAGCTGGCCGCAGACTGGGTCTGCCAGGCTCACGTGAGCCACCACGCCTTGCCCGAAGAAGGTCGACGGTCGGCCCATGGTGCGGTCGATGAACTGATTCGGAAGCACCACGTCGCCGGGTGCGATCGCCTCGCGCAGCGACCCGACCGCGGACACAGAAACGAGACGAGCAACGCCGGCCTGCTTGAGCGCATAGATGTTTGCTCGCGTATTCACCTCACCCGGAAGGAGACGATGCCCCTCGCCGTGCCTCGCCAGAAACACGACGCGTCGCCCGGCAAGGCGTCCCTCAACGAGTGGCCCGGATGGATCGCCGAAGGGAGTGGTCACGTCCAGCTGCCGCACATCGGTGAGCCCCGGCAGCTCGTAGAATCCACTGCCTCCGATGACGCCGAGCGCTGGCTCTGGAGCGAGCCTAGCGGTCAACACGGAGATGCGCTCGTCGGGGGGCACCAGCGCGGTCATCGGATTGCTCCGGAGCAACTCGACCCGGCCCCCGCCGTGCAGCCGAAGCAGTGACTTGCCGTCGCGATCCGCGCGTGTTCCAACTCGTCCAAAGACTCGACGTCCCAGATCGTTCGCGCGCCGGCACCGAGCGGGATTTCGAGCATCTGGTTGAAGTCGCAGTCGTAGAGCTGCCCGTCCCAGCTCACGCTCACGAGCGAACGGCACATGAGCTCGGGCACGGTGCCCACGTTGAAGTGGTCCACCAGCAGGCTCATGTACCCTTCGAAGTTGTTTTCGCGCTCAAGCGCATGCGCGAACCGCTTGATGGGCATGTTGGTGATCGTCAGCAGATCGTGAAAGTCGATCCCGAAATGCTGCGACAGCTCTTCCTTGTACTTGGCCTCGAGCTTGGCCTGCGCGGGCGGGAGCGACGCACCCACGGGATTATAGACGAGGCTCAATCTGAGAGGTGAACCGGGACGGCCGTAGCCCAATCGGTTGAGCAGCAGGAGCGCCTGGATGCTCTTGTCGAAAGCGCCCCGCCCGCGCTGCTTCTCGAGGTTCTCCGCGGTGTAGCACGGAAGACTAGCGACGATTTCAACCTCGTGGGCCGCGAGGAACTCTGGCAAGTTTGAGAGGCCAGGCTCGAACAACACGGTCAAGTTGCATCGATCAATGACCCGTTTGCCAAGCTGCCTTGCCTGCTCGACGAGCCACCGAAAATGCGGATTGAGCTCGGGTGCCCCGCCGGTGAAGTCCACGACCTCCACCTCCGGACTCTTCGCGAGCAGCTCGATGAGCCGGTCAGCTACGCCCTGCATCATGATTTCGGTCCGCTTGGGCCCGGCCTCCACATGACAGTGGTGACACGCCATGTTGCAGAGCTTGCCCACGTTGACCTG
>Ga0105048_10003980_pt1 | contig 24176 bp, 25 predicted proteins | sample MAT05_FD_78382 | JGI IMG/M metagenome (GOLD analysis project Ga0105048, IMG submission 78382) | Freshwater microbial communities from Lake Fryxell liftoff mats and glacier meltwater in Antarctica - MAT-05 | ecosystem: Environmental > Aquatic > Freshwater > Ice > Liftoff microbial mat | place... | reverse complement strand
GGATACGCGCCGGGCTCGTTCGGATCGCGCAGAGCGATGCACGTGATAGCAGCCGCCGCTGCTTCCGCAACCACGACCGGGCCGGTCATGACATGGGTGGTCACCCGGGTCAGCCGTGACGGCTGCCCCGGGGCGACCTCTTCACGTGAAAGCAGCGTCAAGTCCTTCAACTCAAAAAGTGGAGGTAGAGGTAGAGGCCGAACCAGCGATAGCCACCACCACGACGAAGAGCACGGCTACGACGGAAAGGACGACCGCCGCGATCGCGCTGTAAATGGCGAAGTTCTTCGCCTTGCGAGAGGATTCCTGGGCTCCCGTGTAGTCACCCTGACCCCACTTCGTGTTGACCTGGGTCGCGAAGACGATCGAAAAGATTCCGATCGGCCAGAAGCAGAAGATCGTCGACAGGATCGCCCAGACCAGGTAGTTGTCAGGGGGCGGCCCAGCTGCGTAGCCGCCGCCGTAGCCGGGGACTCCGCCGTAGGGCGGCTGGCCGGGCGGGGACCCCATGGGCGGACCGGGCGGACCAGGCGGGGGCGGCGGAGGACCAGGCGGAGGAGGGGGCGGGGGCGGTGCCTCGAAGCTCATGGTGATCCACTCTCAGCCGGGTCGCACGGGCGACAGATGCAAAGGCTGCGCACGCGCGCAACCGATCAATTCAGCCTAGCGATTCAAGCAGCCGCGGAGTGAGCCTTGGCGCCACCGTGTCGGTCCGCACTCGATCACACAACCGGCACTTCGCCTCTGGGCGCTCAGCGCGTAGAGACGCCTGCATGCTGGGTACCGACATCAAGCGAGGCCGGCAGCCGCACCGCGAAGCGTGCTCCCCCCTCGGGGGCCGTGCCCGCCTCAGCGATACCGCCGAGCCGAGTGGCGAGAGTTCCCACCAGGGCCAACCCCACTCCCGAGCCCACCTTGCGGACGCCCTTGTACCGGGTGAAGAGAGCGGCGGGTTGGAAGGCCACGACGAGGTCATCAGGTGTGAGACCTGGTCCCCCATCACGCACTTCGACGATCACGGTGCCCGGCTCGCGGCGCAGCGCCAGCACGATCGGTGCGCCGGACGGCGTAACGCGCAGGGCGTTCTCGGACAGGTTGTCGATGATCTGGCGAAGTCGCGTGGGGTCGGTGCGCAACAGGATGCTGGGATCTGGTGCCTCGACGCGGTACTCAACGCCCACCCGTTCTGCACGGTCGCTCCAGACTGTGCCCGCGTCACGAACCAAGGCCGCAAGATCTACTTCCGACAGATCGAGCCTCAGATCCTGAGCCCCAAAGCGTGCGAGGTCGAGCAGGTCGCTCACCAAGCGTTCCAGCCGACGCGATTCATCGAGCACGGTGGCCCCGGTATGCGCCACCTCGTCAGCCGGCACGACGCCGTCGGCCAACGCCTCTGCATATCCCTTGACCGCCGTGAGCGGAGTACGGAGCTCATGCGACACCGACAGCAGGAAGTCGCGTTGGCGACCCTCCGACACCTCGAGCGCAGCCGCCAACTGGTTGAGCGCATCGGCCAGTTCAGCGACCTCGCGAGCACCCTCGGGTTCAAGCCGCACATCTCGAGCGCCGGTCGCCAGCCGTTGCGCCGCCTGCGAGGAACGCTGCAAGGGCTTCGCCAACCGCCGGGCCAGCAGGATGCCGGCCGATGCACCGATCCCCAGACCCATCAGCAGTGCCAGCAGCAATCGCTGGATCAGGAGCCCTTCACCCACAGCGCCGCGGGCAGTAGCGACCGGCTGCTGGAGCACGAGAGTCTGGTCGGCCCCCAAGACCCGGGCTTCGACAAGCCACCGCGCGCCATCGATGCGACGCGTGGTCGAGAGCCGACCCGTTGCTTGCAGCCTTTGGATCTCGGCCGGCGTCAGCATGACCTGTGCAGTGCCACCCTGGGGAACCAAACGCAGCACGATTCCCTGGGCCTGCAACTGGGCACGTAGCCGCGGGAGCCGCAGTTCGCGGCCGGCCTCGGCGGATCGCTCAACCGTGTCGGCCACGACGTCGGCTTGACGTTGAAGCGACTGCTGGGCCTGACGCTCGGCCGCCTGACGAGCGAGCGGAACAGCGATCGCGCCCGCGACGATCACCGAGAGGACGGCAACGAGCGTGGTGACCAGCGCAACCTGGGTTGCCAACGACCTGCGCACGCTCAGTCCTCGCGGTCGTGATCGTCAACGGCGTAGCCGACTCCACGCACTGTGCGGAGGGGGCTCGCATCACCGAGTTTGCCGCGCACCTGCGCGACATGGACATCAACCGTGCGGGTTCCAACGGCGGCGCCATACCCCCACACCTGTGAGAGCAACTGCTCACGCGAGAACACGCGGCCCGGGGTCTTCATCAGGTAGGCCAGCAGATCGAACTCCATCGCGGTGAACACGACGTCCTCGCCGTTCACTTCAACCCGACGCGTTGACGGATCGACAACGACGCCACCGGCGACAAGCAAACCGCTGTTCTCGGGTTCCACCGGGCCGCGCCTCAGCACGGTGCGAACCCGCGCTACCAGCTCCCGGGGGCTGAAGGGCTTCGTGACGTAATCATCGGCCCCCATCTCCAGACCCAGCACGCGATCAACCTCGTCGTCGCGCGCGGTGACGAAGAGGATCGGAGTCCAGTCACCCTCGGCTCTGAGCCGTCGGCACACCTCTGTGCCATCAATTCCTGGCAGTCCGACATCGAGAATGATGGCCACTGGGCGCAGTGTGCGAGCAGCTGCCAGACCGATCTCGCCATCGGCTTCGACATGGACCCCGAATCCCTCACGCGAGAGATAGAGCCGGATGAGGTCGCTGATCGGCTTTTCGTCCTCGACGACGAGCACGAGGCCTTTGGCCTTCGCCTCGCTCACCTCGAGTCCCTGATCACGTCGAACCCTTCGTCACGGCCCCCGCCACGTTCGAAGGGTGTCACGACGACGTGAACGTCAGCGTCTGACGCGCCGCGCGATCGGCGCGCGAGACCACCGGCGAATCAGGCGGCGGATGTGGTCTCCACATCATCCACCGTGGGGCGATGAGCGCCCATGCCCATCATCTGCATGGCCTTGCCCACGACCAGTCCGACCACGCACACGACACCACCGGCGATGAACAATGGAATGTTGGCGATGATCATGGCGAAACCCCCGAGGGTGAACCCGGCGATGATGATTACCACCGTGGTCCAAGCTGCGGGTGTGCTGCCGTGATGGTCGTGCTCGCTGGACATCGGTGCTCCTCGACTTCGGTGATCGCTAGCCGTTCCGCTAGGCGCGCGGTCGGCATTCAGCATTCTGGCAGGTGGGTGGCGGCAGCGCGGCACGACACCCGATCGGCACCGATGGCCTCAGAGCGTCGGGTCTTCGCCGCGGTCCAACGAGTCCCACAAACCCGTGCCGCCGGCTGTATCTGCCGACGGTGGCACCGAACCGGTTGTGCCGGCGGGCCCGCGCGTCTCGGAGGAGCGGGTATCGAGCGGTTCCCGCTCATAGCGAGCAGCCGATCGACTCCACCCCCCTGATCGCAGGAGCATCCATCCCCCACCGACGGCCACCAGAGTGCAAGCGAGCGCCGCCACCACAGGCCAGGTCGATGTCGTGGCCCCCGTCACAGTGACCGCGCTGAGCCCGACCGCATCGCTTAGGGGTCCGGTCACCGAGGCCTCAGGATCACGGAGCACCGCCAGCACGCTCCACGCGGCGGTGACGCCCACCACCAACAAGAGCAAGCCGATGACCCGTCGGGCCCACGCACCGGCGAGCAACGCCGCAAAACCACCGGCTAGGGCTAGCAGCCCGCAGGCGGCAACGAGCGGGGCCACAGAACGGCCGTTTACCTGAGACGTCACGATGGGCAAGCCTTCGTCCTTCACCGATGCTGAGATCCACGTGGGCACCGAGGCCAGCAACGCCAATCCGCCACCAACGACGACCAGCCCCAGTGCCAGTGAGCGCTCCTGCGCACCTGAGCTGCGGCTCACGTGGCGCTCACCAGCGCGTTGGCCGACGCGATCGCGCGCAGAACGGCCGCGGCCTTGTTGCGGCATTCAAGATCCTCGGTGGCGGGATCGGAATCTGCCACGATGCCGGCGCCCGCCTGCACGTACGCCACGCCGCCACGAATGACCGCCGTGCGGATCGCGATGGCGGTGTCGAGGTCGCCCGCGAAGTCGAGGTAGCCGACGACTCCTCCGTAGAGCCCGCGCCGAGTCGGCTCCACCCGTTCGATGATCTCCATCGCCCGAGGTTTGGGCGCTCCCGACAGGGTGCCGGCGGGGAAGCACGCCGACAGCACGTTCATCCCCGTCTGCGCCGGCGCTACCTGGCCTACCACCGTGGAGACGATGTGCATGATGTGCGAGAAGCGTTCGACCGCCATGAATTCCACGACCTCAACCGAACCCGGGCTGCACACCCGGCCCAGATCGTTGCGCCCCAGGTCGACGAGCATGAGGTGCTCAGCTCGTTCCTTCTCGTCAGCGAGGAGTTCGATACCGAGTGCTGCATCCTCTTCCGGAGTGTTACCGCGCGGCCTGCTCCCCGCGATCGGATGCATCACCGCCTTGCCGCCCTTGACCGTGACCAAGGCTTCAGGACTGGAGCCGACGACGTCGAACCCAGGCTCGCCGTTCGCACCGCCGAAGCGGATCAAGTACATGTAGGGGCTTGGATTCGTACCCCGCAGGACTCGGTAGACGTCGAGCGCCGACGCCGGGCACGGCAGAGAGAAACGTTGACTCACGACGATCTGGAACGCCTCACCGGCCTTGATCTCCTCGCGTGCGTGTTCGACCGCCGCCATGTACTTCGCACGCGTGGTGTTCGACGAGGGCTCGGGCGGCACCGCGTCGCCCAGCAGCGCAGCACTCGGTGGCACCGGGAGCGCGAGGTCGGCCTGCATGGCATCAAGGCGGGCCACCGCATCGCTCCACGCCTCGTCGACCCGATCATCGGTGCCGTCGTGGTTTACCGCGTTGGCGATGAGCAGCACCGTTCCGTCGACGTGGTCGAGCACCGCGAGATCGGTGGCGACGAGCATGGCCAGCTCGGGCAGTTGCAGGTCGTCCACGGCCAGCTCGGGAAGGCGCTCGAGCCGGCGGACGGCGTCGTAGCCGATCATGCCCACCATGCCGCCGGTGAGCGGCGGAAGACCATCGAGGGCTTCGGTGTGAAGCACTTCGAGGGTGGCCCTGAGCACCTCGAGCGGATCCCCTGTCAACGGAACACCGGCCGGTGGTTCACCTACCCACGCGGCACGACCCTCGACCTCGGTGAGCATTGCCATGCTCCGGACGCCGACGAACGAGAAGCGCGACCACACACCACCGTGCTCGGCCGATTCCAGGAGAAAGGTGCCCGCGCGTTCGCCCGCCAGACGTCGATAGAGGCCGACTGGTGATTCGCCGTCGGCGAGCAGCCGCCGCACGACGGGGATCACTCGTCGGCCGCGCGCCAGCTCGCGAAACTCCGCGAGACCTGGCGAGGCCACGGCACTCACGCCTGAGCCTCAGGGTTGTTGTGGGTCATCACGAGCGAACCGTCGTCGAAACAGGTACGGGTGCCGGTGTGGCAGGCGGGACCGATCTGATCGACCTGGAGCAGCACTGTGTCGCCATCACAGTCCAAGGCAACGGAGCGAACGTTCTGCACGTGCCCGCTGGTATCGCCCTTGCGCCAGTACTCCTGGCGGCTACGCGACCAGTAGGTGGCGCGGCCGGTGGTGAGGGTGCGGTGCAGCGCCTCGTCATCCATCCAGCCGAGCATCAGCACCTCTCCGGTGTCGTACTGCTGGGCCAAGGCGGGGAAGAGACCCGCCTCATCACGCTTCAAGAGCGCAGCAACCTCGGGGTCAAGTGGCGACGACATGCCGTCATTGTGCCGGTTGCCCACGTCGGATCCTGTCTGAGGCGGGGTGTCGGCCGCTCGACTCCGACGTGCCCTCGTTGACCGGCCCTCCTACGCTGACCCCATGACCTCACAGCCTGCTGTCCTGCCCCCCAACCACTGGGCCCGCTCCGAGCGAGCCGCCTTGAGCGATCTCTTCCTTGAACTCGGACCTGAGGCGCCCACGCTGTGCGAGGGATGGAACACGCGCGACCTGGCCGGACACCTGATCGTGCGGGAGGGCCGGATCGATGCCGCCCTGGGAATCATGATCCCCGCGCTCGCAAGCTATGCCGACAAGGTGCGACTGAAGGCTCAGGCCGGTGAGTGGTCGAGCGTCGTGGAGAAGGTGCGCAACGGACCGCCCAAGACCTCGATGATGCGGGCGGAGAAGGTGGATGGCGCTGCCAACACCATCGAGTTCTTCGTCCACCTCGAAGATGTCCGCCGTGCTCAGAACGGATGGGAGCCACGAACCCTCGACCCGGCACTGCAGGCGGAATTGTGGACGCGCCTGGCGAAGTTCGCACCGCGCCTGATGAAAGCCTCCCCGGTCGGGCTTGTGCTGGTGACGCCCGAGGGCGCCACCTTGACCGCCAAGGAGGGTCCGACGCCGGTGACCATCACCGGGGAGCCGGCCGAGTTGACGATGTTCGCGTACGGGCGCCAAGAGGCGCGCGTGGAGATGAGCGGCAGCGACGAGGCCAAGGCTGCGGTCGCCGCCACATCGTTCGGCCTGTAGAGCCGCTCACAGGCCGAACGCCGGGCGATACGGTCCTCCGGTGGAATGGAACAAGAATCTCTCACCGGAAACGGCGGCCGACTTCGACGCCCTGCTCGATCGGCTCATGCCCTTGGCTCAGCAGCGCCTCGAGGCCGAAGGAGTGTGCTGGCCCGTGGCCGCAGCCTTCGACCGCAAGGGCGTGGCCACCGACCTGATCGACCCCACCGACGGGCCGCAGTCGGTGCGCAAGCGGCTCGACCTGGTGTACGACACCTTGCGGGACCGAGCCGAATGGCTTCGCGCCGTAGGCGTGGCGGCCGATGTGAAGGCGATCGGTATCGACTCCCTCCGAGTGTCGCTGGAGCACATGGACGGTTCGTCGGCCGATGTGTTTCTATCGCACAGCCGCAGCAAATGGCGCAAGACGTACGCGTACGGCGACCTCCGCGTGATCACCGGCCACACGTACGTATGGGAAGAGATCAACTGATCCCGCACCGATGAGCCTGCTGCTACTGCATCACTGCCGTACGCCGCACCGTGCATCCGGCTTGCGCCAACGTGTCTTTGATGGCACCGATCCGTAGATCGCCGAAGTGGAGAACGCTGGCTGCCAGCACAGCGTCGGCCCCCGCAAACACGGCTGGCGCGAAGTCGCCGAGGGTCCCCGCGCCACCGGAGGCGATGACCGGCACCGAGACCACGTGGCGCACCTGACGAATCATGTCGAGGTCGTACCCGGCTTTCGTTCCGTCGGCGTCCATGGAATTGAGCAGGATCTCACCGGCACCGCGCCGCGCCGCCTCGTGCGCCCACGCGACTGCGTCGATGCCCGTGCCACGGCGACCACCGTGCGTCGTCACTTCGAAACCCGAGTCGGTCACGACCCCATCGGCGCAGCGGCGCGCATCGACCGACAGCACCAGCACCTGAGCACCGAACCTGTCGGCGATGCGGTCGATGAGGTCGGGGTCGTTGATAGCGGCCGTATTGACGCCCACCTTGTCGGCACCTGCCCGCAGTAACGCATTGACGTCGTCGGCCGAACGCACGCCCCCACCCACTGTGAGCGGGATGAACACCTGCTCCGCCGTACGCCGCACCACCTCGAATGTGGTGCTGCGATCGCTACTGCTGGCCGTGATGTCGAGGAAGACGAGTTCATCGGCGCCCTCCGCGTCGTACAGGGTGGCCATCTCGACCGGGTCGCCGGCGTCGCGCAAGTTCTTGAAGTTGATGCCCTTGACCACGCGTCCAGCATCAACGTCTAGGCACGGGATCACGCGTACCGCCACTGACATGTGCGTCAGCCTAGGTGTGCCCTACGGTGAAGGGCATGTCCGGGTTCACTCACGTTGGCACCGCGTCCTGCGCCGCGCCTCTCGTCACCGATGCCGACATCGACGTCCAGGCGGCACGCTCATGAACACGCCGTCGGCGAGTTCGATTGGCCAGGCGCGTTACCTCAGCATCACCTCATATAAGCGAGACGGAACGCCAGTGGCGACACCCGTGTGGGTCGTGAACCGGGGCGAGTTCCTCTTCGCTTTGACGCGCGCCAACTCACGGAAGGTGAAGCGGATCCGCCGCGACCCCGTCATCCGGGTGGCGGTGTGCGACATGCGCGGACGACTGCAATCCCCCAACTGGCCAGCCACCGGACGCATCCTGTCGGGCGGCGGCGAACAGATGGTGCGCGAACTGATGGACGAGAAGTACGGCGCCCGTCGGATCAAGGCCGGCATCTTCTTGGAGAAGCTTCGGCGCCAGCCCACCGAAAGAATCGCGATCCAGATCACCTTGGGCGGCGATTTGGCCCACCACGACGACTCGCCGGTCTTCACCGACAACGAGTAGAGCAATGAGGCGCCAGGGGAGATCAGTCAGTCGACAAGGGTGTCGTCGGGTGGCGGGAACGGGCGCGAGAAAGTAAACGCCTCGGCCGAGGGACCGTGCTCGGCCAGCATTTCGATTCGCGCGATCGCTTCGGACTCGGTCGGACGATGAGCGGCCGGCACCCACCACAGCGCTTGATACACCGAACCGAAGACCTCGAACCAGTCGCGGCGACGTCGCAGGTAGCTCGCGTGATCGGAACGATGCACGAAGTCGGTCAAGGCATCCATCGAACTCCACACCGACACGTTGATGATGTCGCGCTCGTCGTCGGAGATCCTGATCGCTGTGGCATCACCCTCAGCCGACTGCAGGCGCCAGACGAACCCAGGGCTTGCCTCAGCCAGCGCGTTGACCTGTTTCAAGGCATCCATGAATCCCCTGACGTGAGGATCATCCGGCGCCGCCACGAGGCGACCGATGTTCACCTGTGCCAGTAGCCACACCATGCCGGTGAGGCTACCCAGTGGGGGATCAACCTCGAGGCACTCGGCGCATCGACGACTCAGACCTCAGGATCGGACGATCTAACAAGCTTCGGTACATGATGTGAAGGCCGACCAGCCCGTCGGCGGCGTGGTCGAAAGCCTCGGGAACCGTGGCCAGGATCTCGAAACCCAGCGACTTCCACAGACTGACCGCGCCGATGTTCGTCGCGACCACGGCGTTGAACTGCATCGCGCGATACCCGGTGGTTCTGGCCCAGTCCAGAGTGAACTCGGCCAGCGCCCGTCCAACGCCTTCGCCCTGGCTCCGGGGATCGACCATGAAGGCCGCCGTCGCGACGTGGGCCCCTCGCCCGTCTCGATTCGGCCCGATCCTGGCACTGCCCACGATCCGACCCTCGAGCTCTGCGACCACAGTGATGCCCGGCGCTTCTGTCATCCAGGACGAGCGCGCGGATTCGCTGGTGATCTGATCCGGATAGCAGTACGTCTCACCGATCGTGACGATCTCGCGGAAGAACGGCCAGATCGATTCCCAATCGGCGGCTTCGGCAGGTCGGATCAGCACTCCTCCACGCTAGTGGAGGGGCCGGTCAGGTGGGATCAGCGTCGGTGATCGTCGTGACCTCGACCGCGATGCACGAGGGTTGCCAAGAAAACCTCGAAAGCGCGTAGCGCCTGGGCGTACGAGTGAAGCCGATGACCATTTGGCAGGGCGAACCACTCACGGCCGATCGTCGTGGGCTCACGCACTCACCGCAGCCAACGCCTCTTCAAGAGTGAAGGCACCGGCGTAGAGCGCCTTACCGACGATCGAACCCTCGACGCCGAGCGGCACGAGCTCGGCGATCGCGCGCAGGTCATCGAGCGAGGACACGCCACCACTGGCGATGACCGGCTTGTCGGTGCGCTCACACATCTGCCGCAGCAGATCGAGGTTGGGCCCCTGCAGGGTGCCGTCCTTGGTCACGTCGGTCACGACGTAGCGCGCGCATCCATCGGCTTCAAGGCGATCGAGTACCTCCCAAAGGTCACCGCCCTCCTGTGTCCAGCCTCTGGCCGCCAACGTGGTCCCACGCACGTCTAGGCCGACCGCGATGCGGTCGCCATACTCGGCAATCGCACGACGGCACCAATCGGGATTCTCCAACGCGGCGGTGCCGAGGTTGACCCGCCTGCAGCCCGTGGCAAGAGCTGCGGCCAGCGAAGCGTCGTCGCGGATCCCACCGCTCAGCTCGACATTGACGTCGAGGCGCTCGGTCACCGCAGCGAGCAGTTCGCGGTTGCTGCCTCGGCCGAAGGCGGCGTCGAGGTCGACGAGGTGGACCCACTCGGCTCCGCCGTCCTGCCACGCCTTGGCGGCCAACCACGGATCGCCGTACGACGTCTCGGAGCCCGCCTCGCCCTGCACCAAACGCACGGCCTGTCCGTCGGCCACGTCGACGGCGGGGAGCAGGATCAGCGGGTTCTTCACAGGGTCTCCAGCCAGTTGGTCAGCAGTGCGATGCCGGCGTCGCCGGACTTCTCGGGGTGGAACTGTGTCGCGCATAGCGGTCCGTTCTCCACGGCTGCGACGAAGCGCTCTCCGTGCTCGGACCACGTGACGAGAGGGGCTGCCGTTCGGCCGTCGGTGGTGAGATCCCAAGTACGCGCGCCGTAGGAGTGCACGAAGTAGAAGCGCTCGTCGGCGATGCCAGCGAACAGGCGCGAATCGGCGGGAGCCATCACCGTGTTCCACCCCATGTGCGGCAGCACGTCAGCGTGCAGGCGATCGATCACGCCCGGCCACTCCCCCAGCCCGGCGGAGTCGACGCCGTGCTCGACACCGTGCTCGAACATCACCTGCATACCCACACAGATGCCGAGCACCGGTCTGCCACCGGCCAGTCGGCGTCCGATGATCTCGTCGGCCTTGACGCCGAGCAATCCGTTCATGCACGCCGCGAAAGCCCCCACCCCAGGAACGACAAGTCCATCTGCGGCCAACGCCTGCTCACGATCGGAGGTCACCGAGACGTCGGCACCTGCACGTTCGAGGGCACGCTCGGCCGACCGCAGATTGCCAGAGCCGTAGTCGAGCACCACCACCGATGGGCGAGCGCTCACGCGCTAGAACCGCTCACAGCGAGCCCTTGGTGCTCGGAATTCCCTGCACCCTCGGATCGAAGGCCAATGCGTCGCGGAGCGCGCGGGCGACGGCCTTGAATTGCGCCTCGACCACATGGTGCGCGTTGCGGCCTTCGAGCACGCGGATGTGCAGCGCAATTTGGGCGTTGGCGACGAACGATTCCCAGATGTGCTTGGTCATCGCGGTGTCGTAGGTACCGCCGATGAGCTCGACGATTTCGGGTTCGTGATGGACGAGGTACGGACGCCCCGAGAGGTCGACGGCGACCTGCACCAGCGTCTCGTCGAGAGGCACGAGCGCATCCCCGAATCGGCGGATGCCGCTCTTGTCGCCCAGGGCGGCGCGGAACGCCTCGCCCAGGGCGATGGAGGTGTCTTCGACTGTGTGGTGAATGTCGACCTCGATGTCGCCCTCGGTGCGAACCGTCAGGTCCATCAGCCCGTGGCGGCCCAGCTGGTCGAGCATGTGGTCATAGAAGGGCACACCGGTGGAGATATCGGTGCGTCCGGTGCCATCGAGCTCGATCTCGACCAGAACCTTGGACTCCTTGGTACCGCGTTCGATCCGTGCGGAACGACTCATGCGGGAACGACCTCCTCGAGAGCGGTGCGGAACGCCATCATTTCGGATGCGGTGCCGATGCTGACACGCAGCCAACCGTCAGGCCCGGTTTGCCGGATCAGCACCCCTCTGTCGAGCAGCCCTTGCCAAACGGCGTCACGGTCGGTGAAGCGTCCGAAGAGCACGAAGTTGGCGTCGCTGGTCGCTACGTCGTGGCCACGCGACCGAAGCCACTCGACCAGTGCGTCGCGCTCCTGACGCACCGTGTCAACGCTGCCCAGCAGCTCATCGGAGTGCACGACCGCCGCGGTTGCTGCAGCTTGAGTGAGCGCCGATAGGTGGTAGGGCAGTCGCATAAGACGGACGGCATCCACCACGGCCGGCGATGCTACCAGATAGCCCAACCGGGCTCCGGCGAAAGCGAAGGCCTTACTCATGGTGCGAGTCACCACGAGCCGAGGGAAACGGTCAAGAAGCGTCAAGGCCGAAGGCGTACCGCCACGACGGAACTCCGCATACGCCTCATCGATAACCACGATGCCGGGTGCCGCCTCGCACACCGCTTCGACCACCACGAGATCAAGTGCCGTCCCTGTCGGGTTGTTCGGCGAAGCGAGCAGCACGACGTCGGGCTGGTGAGCCTCGATCGCCGCGCGCGCGATGCCCGCGGTGACCGTGAAGTTCTCATCACGCGCAGCTGTGACGTACGCCGTGAAGGTGTCGCGGCAGTAGTCGGGATACATGGAGTACGTGGGCGCGAATCCCAGGGCCGTACGCCCTGGCCCACCGAAGGCCTGCATCAGCTGCAGCATCACCTCGTTGGAGCCGTTGGCCGGCCACACCTGAGCCGCGTCGAACTCAACTCCCTCGCGGCGTTGGAGGTAGGCCGCCAGGGCCTGCCGCAGCGCCACGGCCTCACGATCTGGATACCGGTTGAGGGAGGCCGCCGATTTCGCGACCGCATCCGCAATCGCCCGGACGACGGCAGGTGAGGGTGGGTAGGGGTTCTCGTTGACGTTCAGTTGCACCGGCACGTCGAGTTGCGGTGCTCCGTAGGGCGACAGCCCGCGAAGGTCGTCACGGATCGGCAGATCTTCGGGAACCAGAGCAGCCACCTCAGCTCTCCCGCGGAATACGCACGCGAACGGCCGCGACGTGTGAGTGCAGATCCTCGGCACCGCCGAGAGCATCGATCAGAGGTGCCACCGCTGCCAGCGCGTCGCGGGTGTAATCGACGACGTGCACGCTGCGCAGGAACGACTGCACCGACAGCCCACCGGTGTGACGCGCCGATCCGCCTGTCGGCAGGACGTGGTTGGAACCGGCGAGGTAGTCGCCCAGGCTCACAGGCGCCCATGGTCCGACGAAGATGGCGCCCGCGTTGCGCACGCGCGAGGCTCGCTCAGCGGCATCCGCGGTGATCACCTCGAGGTGCTCGGCCGCCCAGGAGTCGACCACGTCGAGCCCCTGGTCGAGGTCGTCGACCAGGGCGAACGCGGACTGGTTCGTCAACGCGGTGACGACACGGACGCGATGCACGGTGGTCTGAAGCTGCTTGGCCACCTCGACGTCGACGGCATCGAGCAGTTGCACCGAATCGGTCACGAGCAGGCAGGATGCGTTCTCGTCGTGCTCGGCCTGAGCGATCAGGTCGGCCGCCACGAACGCGGGATCGGCCGTGGCATCGGCCAGGATGCCGATTTCAGTGGGGCCGGCTTCTGAGTCGATGCCGATGGTCCCGCGCACGACGCGCTTGGCCGCGGCGACGTACACATTGCCCGGGCCGGTCACCAGATCGACCGGCTCGCACTCGTCGGTGCCATAGGCAAACATGCCCACCGCTTGTGCTCCCCCCACCGCGTGCACCTCGGTGACGCCCAGCAGTGCGCAGGCGGCGAGAACGGCAGGGTGGGGCAGCCCAACAAACGCTGGATCAGCGGCGTGCTTCTGGGGCGGCGAGGCCACGGCCAACGACTCGACACCCGCGACAAGTGCAGGAACAACGTTCATCACCACGCTGCTGGGGTAGGCCACCAGCCCACCAGGCACGTACAGACCCACCCGTCGCACGGGCACCCAGCGCTCAACGACAACCGCTCCGTCGGCCACCTCGATGCGTTCGTCCGTGCGAGCCTGGGCCTGGTGCACCAAACGCGCCCTTCGGGCCGCCTCCTCGATTGCCGCCCGAACGGCGGGGTCCATCGCGGCCAGCGCCGCATCGAGCGCCGCCTGGGGCACTCGGGTGCTGGTGAGCTCGACGCCGTCGAAGCGGACCGTGGCCTCCAGCACGGCGGCGCGACCACGCTCGCGCACGTCGGCCAACACGGGAGCCACCACCTCGACGGCGGCACCGATGTCGAGAGCGGCCCGCGGAAGCACCTGCTCGTAGCGACGTCGGGCCTGAGGTCCGCGGCCGGCGCCACGAAGATCGATGCGTGAGATCACCGCGCGAGTCTACGGAATGCCTGGAGCAGGCCGATCCCGCCGAGTCGCTCTAGCCTGGGGAGGTGTCCAGCACCCGTCGCATCCCCCTGTTCCCCCTCGGCACCGCCTTGTTCCCGGAGTCGGTGATGCCTCTGCATATCTTCGAGCCGCGCTACCGGCAGCTGGTGCAGGACATCATCGATCGCCCGGAACAGGATCAGGCGTTCGGAGTGGTCGCGATCCGTCAGGGTCACGAGGTCGGGGCCGACGGGGTCAAGGCCCTGTACGAGGTCGGCTGCATGGCTCACCTGCGAGGGATCCAGCCGTACCCCGACGGCCGATTCGACATCATCACGGTCGGTACCAGCCGCTTCCATCTGCGGGCGCTGCAGACCGACGAGCCGTATCTGACCGCCGACGTCGACGACATCTCCGAGGACCTGGGAGAGGACCCCGGCCCCGTCGGCGCGCTGGTCCGCCACCGCTTCGAGCAGTACCGCGAGATCGTCCAGATCGAGGACGAGCCGGACGAACTCCCGGCCGACCCCGGATCCTTGGCGTGGACCGTTGCTGCTGGCATGCTCCTGGACCTTGAGGAGCGGCAGCGCCTCCTGGCCGCAGACGACACCACCACCCGCCTGCGCGTGGAGCGCGAACTCCTGCACCGCGAGCTCGGCATCCTCGCCACGCTCCCCTCGCTTCCTGCCTTCGACCTGGCCCGGCTGCCGATGTCGGCCAACTGAGGCACGGCAGACTCATCCCTCATGGCCACCGGCACTCCCGCGACCACGGCTCTCACCACGGCCGGGATCGCTTTCACCGAACGTCGCTACTCGCACGACCCAAGCAGCAGTTCCTACGGGCTTGAGGCGGCGAACGCGCTCGGCGTCGAACCGGCCCGAGTGTTCAAGACCCTCGTCGCGCAGATCGAGGACGCCTCGTCGACACCGACGCTGGTGGTGGGCATCGTGCCTGTCGACCGGTCGCTGGATCTGAAAGCGCTGGCCCGGGCACTCAAGGCCAAGCGCGCGGCAATGGCATCGGTCATGGACGCTGAACGCAGTAGCGGATACGTCGCCGGAGGCATCAGCCCCATCGGTCAGCGAAGGCCTCTGGCCACGGTGCTCGACGCCTCAGCCTTCGAGCACGCCACCGTGCTGGTCTCGGGTGGTCAGCGCGGCCTCGACATCGAGCTCGCTCCGGCCGACCTGGTCACGATGACGCAAGCGAGTGTGGCTGCGATCGCCACGTGAACAGGTCGAAGACGAACCAGAGCCCCACCGAGGCGATCGGCCAGACCATCAACCAACCGGCGGCGCCCAGTGTCAACGGCACAGGGGCAAACGAGCCGACCGGGACGTCAGGGAACTGCGGCGCCGAAAAGGCGTAGCCGGTGAGCACGGCGAGGGCAGCCCCCGCCACACCCCCGAGAGCCAGTCCCAGCACCGCCAAGACCGGTGATCCGCGCCAGGTGCGACGGACGAAGTACGCGACCAGGAGACCCATGAAGGCGGCTCCGATAGCGAAATAGGCATCCGCCGCGATGTAGCCGTTGGGCTGGTTTTCGCGAGGAAAGATGGTGATCGAGACGTACAGGCCCGGGACGACGGGCGAGAGGACCCACCACAGAAATCCCATGAGGGAACCGGATGCAGTGACCACGACTACCAGTCCGGGAAAGGCCCAGCGGGGGGTCATCCAATACACCCCGGTCCGAGCAGCGCCTTGAGATCGCCGAACAGCGCGGGGGTGGGCATCACCCGGAAGCGGTCGTCGACGAGCAGGACCTTGAGGCGCCCTGGCGACTCCACATGTAAGTGGACGTCGGTAGTGCCCGGATGGGTGCTCAGCACCCGCTTCAACGCATCGACAACAGCCGGCACGCACCGTGTCGCCGGTAGGCGGACAACCACCGGCCCGCGAGGACCATCGGATGCCAGTTCGGGCACCGACACGTCGAGACCGATGAAGCGGGGTTCGTCCTCCTGACGATCGACGCGCACCTTCATCAGCAGCACACGGTCGGGCGTCAGATGTAAGGCAACAGCCTCGTACGACTTGGGGTAGAAATTGACCTCGACCGCGGCTTCAAGGTCTTCGATCGTGACGACGGCCCACTTGTCGCCCTTGCGCGTCACCTTGGGCGTCACGGTCGTGACCAGTCCCCCGATCGTCGCGGTGGTGGCGTTCGGCCGATCGTTCACCAGCGTGAGCACCGAGCACTCGCTGGCCTGGGCGAGCAAATGCTCGACGCCCATCAGCGGATGGTCCGACACATACAGCCCAAGCATTTCGCGCTCGTGCCCAAGCAAGGTGCCCTTGTCCCACTCGGCGATGGGAATGAGGATCTCGAGGCCGCCCACGCTGGTACCCGTCGCTTCGTCGGCGTCATCGAACAGTCCGAACTGCCCGATGGCCTCGGCCCGCTTGGTCTCTACCGCTGCATCGACTGCCTCAAGGTGCACCGACAGCAGCCCGCGTCGGGTGTGGCCCAATGAGTCGAAGGCACCGGCCTTGATGAGCGACTCGACCACGCGCTTGTTGCACGCCTGCGCATCAACCTTGCGCAAGAAGTCGGCGAAGTCGGCGAAGCGACCCTTGGCCCGGCGCGAGGCGATGATCGACTCGACGACGTTCTCACCGACATTGCGGATCGCCGAAAGACCAAAGCGGATGTCGATGCCTCGAGGTGTGAAATCGGAATCCGAATCGTTCACATCCGGCGGCAGTACCTTGAAGCCCATCCGGCGGCACTCGGCCAGGTACACCGACATCTTGCCGCCGGCATCCTTCTTGTCATCCTTGACCGACGTGAGCAGGGCCGCCATGTACTCGGCGGGATAGTTCGCCTTCAGGAAGGCGGTCCAGTAGGAGACCAGGCCGTACCCGGCGGTGTGAGCCTTGTTGAACGCATAGTCGGAGAACGGCACGAGGATCGCCCAGAGCGTGTCGATCGCACTCTGGCTGTAGCCACGTTCGACCATGCCTGCAGCGAACGGCTCGAACTCCTGGTCGAGGATCTCCTTCTTCTTCTTGCCCATCGCCCGACGCAGCAGGTCGGCCTGACCCAGCGTGTATCCGGCCACGGTCTGGGCGATCGCCATGACCTGTTCCTGGTACACGATGACGCCGTACGTGTCATCGAGGATGGAGGCTAGGGGTTCGGCGAGCTCAGGATGAATCGGAACGACCGGTTTGCGGCCGTTCTTGCGGTCGGCGTAGTCGTTGTGCGCATTGGCGCCCATCGGCCCGGGGCGATACAGCGCCAGCACCGCCGAGATGTCTTCGAAGTTGTCTGGCTGCATCGATCGCAGCAGCGCCCGCATCGGACCGCCGTCGAGCTGGAAGACGCCCAGGGTGTCGCCCTTGGCCAACAGTTCGTACGTCGGTCGGTCATCGAGCGTGAGCGTCTCGAGCACGATGTCTTCACCACGGTTGGCCTTGATGTGGGCCAGGCAGTCTTCGAGGACGGTGAGGTTGCGCAGTCCAAGAAAGTCCATCTTGAGCAGGCCGAGCGCCTCGCAGGCCCCCATGTCGAACTGCGTGACGATAGAGCCGTCGTCGCGTCGCCACACCGGGATGACGTCGAGCAGTGGATCGCGACTGAGGATCACACCGGCCGCATGCACCCCCGGTTGGCGCTTGAGCCCTTCAAGGCCACGAGCGGTGTCGACGATTTCGCGCACGTCGAGATCCGACTCGTACAACGCGCGGAACTCGGCCGCCTCGCCGTACCTGTCGTGCTCACGGTCGAAGATGCCGGCGAGCGGAATGTCCTTACCCATCACGGGGGGCGGCATCGCCTTCGAGATCTTGTCGCCGAGCGAGGGCAGGTGGCCCATGACGCGCGCCGAGTCACGAATCGCGGCTTTGGCCTTGATCGAGCTGTACGTCACGATCTGGGCGACGCGGTCATCGCCGTAGGTCTGGGTGGCGTATCGGATCATGTCGCCACGACGACGTTCATCGAAGTCGATGTCGATGTCGGGCATCGAGATGCGTTCGGGGTTCAGGAACCGCTCGAACACCAGACCGTGCTTGATGGGGTCGAGCTCGGTGATGCCCAGCGCCCACGCGATCACGGCTCCGGCGGCCGAACCACGGCCAGGACCGACGCGGATGCCGTTGGCCTGCGCATGCCGGATCAGATCGGCCACGACGAGGAAGTAGCCCGGAAAGCCCATGTCGATGATGACGCCGGTCTCGTACTCGGCTTGCTTGCGGTGCTCGTCAGGAACACCGTTGGGAAAACGTCGCGCGAGCCCGCGCTCGACCTCTTGGATCAACCACGTCTGCTCGGTGTGACCCTCTGGCACCGGGAAGACCGGCATCAGGTTGGCACCCTCGGCGAACTCGACGTGGCACCGTTCGGCGATGAGCAGGGTGTTGTCGCAGGCCTCCGGGAGTTCGGACCAGACCGCCCGCATCTCGTCCGCGCTCTTGAGGTAGAAGTCCTGCGCGTCGAAGCGGAAGCGATTCTCCTCGGACTTCAACGCCCGCGTTCCGATGCACAACAGCACGTCGTGGGTCTCGGCGTCTTCGGCGTGCACGTAGTGGAGGTCGTTGGTGGCCAGCAACGGGATATCGAGCGAACGCGCGATGCGCAGCAGATCCTCACGGTGGCGGCGCTCGATTCCGAGGCCGTGATCCATGAGTTCGCAGTAGAAGTTGTCAGCGCCGAAGATGTCGCGGAAGTCGGCGGCGGCGGCGATGGCCTTGTCGTAGTTGCCGGCCTGCAGCCAGCGGTTCACCTCACCGCTGGGGCAGCCCGTGGTGCCGATGATGCCCTTGGCGTAGGTGTCGAGCAATTCGCGGTCAAAGCGCGGCTTGTAGTAGTAGCCCTCAATGCTGGCCAGGCTGGAGAGCCTGAAGAGGTTGTGCATGCCTTCGGTGGTCTGCGCCAGCAGGGTCATGTGGGTGTAGTTCTGCCGCCCCTTGCCAGCACCCGGATCCTCACCATGCTCGTCGTACCCGCCGCCGAAATCGAATGCACGACGCTCGCGACGTCCCTGCGGTGCGTAGTACCCCTCGAGGCCGATGATCGGGTTGATGCCGGCGTCGTTGGCCTTCTTGTAGAAGTCGAAGGCACCGAAGAGATTGCCGTGGTCGGTCATCGCGATGGCCGGCATCTCCAGGCGTGCGGCCTCGGCGACCAGATCCTTCACCCGGGCGGCGCCGTCGAGCATCGAGTACTCGGTGTGCACGTGCAGATGCACGAACGAGTCGCCCGAGGCCACGTCATCCCCTTCGCCGTCGCGGTCGACCAGAAGGCCGACGGCGGTTCTTGATCAACCCTGGTGGATCGCCATCGTGATCACCGGGCGGAACGTCTCGGGGGAAGACGAGAGAACCGGCGGCGAAGGATCCAGGATAGTCCTGGGCTCCGACGCGGTCGGGTTGGCGCGCGGTCGGCGTCGCGCCGCGCCCGTGCTAGCGAGCACGCCGAGGGCAAGCGCGGGGCGGCGTCAGCCCCGGAGGATCTCGAGCGCTCGCTGAAGGTCGGCGGGAGGTTCGCTGACCACCTCAAGCCACGCCCCCGTGCCCGGGTGCTCGAAGCCGAGCCTGGCCGCATGCAGCCATTGCCGTTCCAGTCCCAGGCGGGCGCTGAGCGTGGGGTCGGCGCCATAGGTCAGGTCGCCGACGCAGGGGTGGCGAACTGCCGACATGTGCACGCGGATCTGATGAGTTCGACCGCTCTCCAGATGGATCTCCAGCAGGCTGGCGTGCGGAAATGCCTCGAGCGTCTTGTAATGCGTGATGCTCGGCTTGCCACCAGCCACCACGGCCCAGCGGTAGTCGGACGTGGGGTGTCGATCGATGGGCGCATCGATCGTTCCGGCCGAGGGGTCGGGATGGCCCTGCACGACCGCAAGGTAGATCTTCTCGACGGCGCGTTCCTTGAAGGCTCGCTTGAGTGCTGTGTAAGCGCGCTCACTCTTGGCCACGACCATGAGTCCGCTCGTTCCCACGTCGAGTCGATGGACGATGCCCTGCCGCTCGGCGGCACCGCTGGTCGAGATCCGGAAGCCGGCCGCCGCCAGTCCCCCAATGACGGTCGTTCCGGTCCATCCCGGGCTTGGATGCGCCGCCACGCCAACCGGCTTGTCGACCACCACGAGGTCGTCGTCGTCGTAGACGATCCGCATGCCAGGCACCGGCTCGGCCACGACCTCGGTGAAGGCCTTTGGTTCCGGGGGAAGGGTGACCTCGAGCCACGACCCCGCGATCAGGCGATCGCTCTTACCCACCGGGGAGCCACCGAGCAGCACCTGCCCGGTGGCAGCCAGTTCGGCAGCCTTGGTGCGTGAAATACCCAGCAGACGGGCCAGTCCGGCATCGACCCGCTCGGCGTCGAGGCCATCGGGGACGGGAAGTGAGCGGGTGCTGCCGGAGTCGGTCACGACCCCGAGTATGGGGGCTGGCCCTCTGGTGCTTCGTCGGCCGGTCCATGCGGTGCTTCATCGGCCCGGTGTGTGTTGGCGGACGTCTCGGGCCCCATGGGGACGCCTTTCAGCGCCAGAACCGCAATGCCGATAGCCGACAGGGTGAGGGACGCGTCGGCAAGGTTGAAGATGGCGAAGTACTGCACATCGACGTAGTCCACCACTGCGCCGCTGCCGAAACCCGGCTCACGGAACAAGCGATCAATGAGGTTGCCGATCGCCCCTCCGAGGAGCGCCCCGAGGGCGATGGCCCAGGCGCTCGATGTCATGGTGCGGGCTTGCCGGATCACTACGACGGCCACCACCAAGGCCACGAGCGAGAAAACGATGGTGAGTCCGCCACCGAATCCGAAGGCAGCTCCGGGGTTACGGATGACGTTGATCTGGAGCAGCGAACCCACGATCTGGGTGGGATCACGGCCCTCGCGATTCTCGACGAACTCGACCATGAACAGTTTGATGGCCTGGTCGATGGCCAGGAGAACCGCGGCAACAAGCAGAACCGTGGAAACGCGACCGATGCGGGCTGAGGAGCTCAGCGCCGTTCCTCACGTTGCTTACACGTCATGCAGAGCGTTGCACTTGGACGAACCTGCAGTCGTGCCTTGCCGATGGGGTTGCCACAGCTCTCGCACGCGCCATATGTGCGCTTGTCGATGCGCGCCAGCGCATGCTGAACCTGGTCCAGCAGATCGCGTGCGTTGTTGGCCAGCGACATCTCGTGCTCGCGCTCGAAGGTCTTGGTGCCCGCATCGGCCTGATCATCGCCCGCGCCGTCGCCGGAATCGGCGATGAGTTCGGCGATCTCTTCTTCCGCCACCGCGATCTCGGCCCGCAGACGCTTGGCCTCGCGCTGCAGCTCGCTGCGCACCTCTTTGAGCTCGGCCGTCGTCCAGGGCTCCTCGTCAGCACGCACCACGTAGACCGCAGGCGCCGGGCGCTCGGCTGCGGCGTTCAGCGGCACGAGCTTGCGGGGTGGGCGCTTCTTCGGGGCTGCCTTCTTGGGCGGGTTGGCCTTCTTGACCGGGGGGGCGACCGCAGCAGGCACGTTCTTGACCGACGCGGTCTTCTTGGCCGGTGCCTGAGCCGCAGCCTTCTTGACCGGGGCGGCCTTCTTGGCCGGCGCAGCCTTCTTCGGGGCGGCCTTCTTCGCTGGAGCCTTCTTGGCCGCCGCCTTCTTGACCGGCGCCGCCTTCTTAACCGGCGCCGCCTTCTTCGCAGGAGCCTTCTTAACCGGCGCCGCCTTCTTCGGCGGAGCCTTCTTAACCGGCGCAGCCTTCTTCGGGGCGGCCTTCTTCGGCGCAGCCTTCTTCGACACAGCCTTCTTGGCTGCTCCCACCGTGCCTCGCGCTGCCATGCCGGCCCCTCTCACGTTCACTCCCGCACCGTGGCGGCCTGGTCGGGCCGTCGCGGCAGGATAGAGGTCAGGCCGGAGCCGTTCAACGGCAACGCGCAAAACCGCCGGACCGTGTGATCGACGCCACCTCAGGCGTGCGGCCAACGACCCGCGCGCACTCAGGGGGTTCGAAGGAGATCGCCTCGCCGAACCTGGAGCGCATCGGCGTCCCCGTCGATGTGCAGCACCTTGGTCCTGGCGGTTGCGCCGCTGATCACGCTGACATCGCGAGTAGCCACTCCGAACGCCCTTGCAACCGCCGATCGGACGGCCTCGTTTGCCGCGCCATCGACCGGCCGCTGCGAGACGGCGACCACCAGTTGGTCGTCGGCGTAGCAACCGCCCACCCTGGGCCGCGATGCGCCCGGCTTCACCCTGACGACGACGCGCAAGCCTGGAGACACGCGGCCATGCTGCCAGGACCCCCAGCCAAACGTGGGTTCTCCGCAGGCCCTCGACGCGGAACCACGAAGGTGCACTGCCGACGAATCGACGGTGCACCTTCAGTGGGACGGCTTGGAGCCTGCTGGTTCTCCATGACGACTTCCAAGAACGACATTGCGGATCCTGCACGGAGACACAGCATGGGTGGACCACGTCCACCTGGAAACGCTGCGCGAAGCCTGCACCTCGACAGGCAGGGATCCGGTCACGGACCAACCGGCTCGGATAGTGTTCGCCGAGATCAGCACGGCATCGACGAGGACCTGTGGCCAGCCCCCTGAGCGGGGCGATCTGCACGGATATCACCTCTGAGCCGCCGGAAGAACGCGGTACCTGCTTCGCCAGAAGCGACCACCGTCAGTAGAACCGGCTGTCGATCGACCTCGAGAGGGTCAGGGAGCTTTCCTGACCAAGGAGGGTGGTACCGCGGAGCCGACGGTCCTAGGCCGATGGCGTCGTCCCTCCGGATCGCTTGCCGCTCGACCGCAGCCGTGGCCGAGCGCATGCCTGACCGGAAGGCTCCGCCGATGTACCGCTCCGTATCTGCACAGGTCGACCTGCCGGCCCTTGAGCACGAAGTGCTCGAGTTGTGGGAACGCGAACGCGTCTTCGACCGCAGCCTCGAACAAACAAGCTCAGGACCGAGTTGGATCTTCTACGAAGGTCCGCCCACGGCCAATGGCATGCCGGGAACGCATCACGTCGAGGCACGCGTCTTCAAGGATGTCTTCCCCCGCTACCGGACGATGAAGGGGTACTACGTCCCCCGCCGAGCAGGATGGGACTGCCACGGCCTTCCCGTCGAGCTGGCGGTTGAGAAGGAGCTGGGGTTCAGCGGCAAGCAGGACATCGAGGCCTACGGCGTCGCCGAGTTCAACGCCAAGTGCCGCGAGTCGGTGGAGCGCCACGTCGACGCCTTCGAAGCGATGACCAAGCGCATGGGCTACTGGGTCGACATGAGCAAGGCCTACCGCACGATGGACGCCACCTACGTGGAGAGCGTGTGGTGGTCGCTCAAGACCATCTTCGACAAGGGGCTGCTTGTTCAGGACCATCGCGTAGCGCCCTACTGCCCACGGTGCGGCACCGGACTGAGCGATCACGAACTGGCTCAAGGGTACGAGACCGTCGTCGACCCATCGGTCTATGTGCGCTTCCCCATCATCGGCGGACCCCTCCAGGAAGCTCACGGTGCGGTGAACCTGGCCGTGTGGACCACGACGCCGTGGACGCTGGTGTCGAACACGGCGATCGCAGTGAACCCCGATGTCACCTATGTGGTGGTGCGAACCGCAGACGGAGAGCAGCTGGTGCTCGCCGAACAGCTCGTCGACTCGGTGGTCGGGGAAGGCGCCACCGAAATGGCCCGCTATCTCGGACGGGACCTCGAGAGAACTCCCTACTCACGGCCTTTCGATCTGGTCGAGATCCCTGATGCCCACTACGTGGTGCTCGCCGACTACGTCACCACCGAAGACGGCACCGGCCTGGTGCACCTGGCCCCCGCTTTCGGCGCCGACGACCTTGCGGCCACACGGTTGTACGGGTTGCCAGTGGTGAACCCGATACGCCCTGATGGCCACTTCGAAGACTCGGTGCCGTTGGTAGGGGGTCAGTTCTTCAAGAAGGCTGACGAGGCGCTGGTGGCCGATCTGCAGGATCGCGGTCTCCTGCTCAGGCACGTGCCGTACGAACACTCGTACCCGCACTGCTGGCGATGCCACACGCCGCTCATCTACTACGCGCAGCTGTCGTGGTACATCCGCACGACCCAGATCAAAGACGCGCTGCTGCGCGAGAACGAGAAGACCAACTGGTTCCCACCCACGATCAAGTGGGGCCGGTATGGCGACT
>Ga0105048_10003979_pt1 | contig 24177 bp, 21 predicted proteins | sample MAT05_FD_78382 | JGI IMG/M metagenome (GOLD analysis project Ga0105048, IMG submission 78382) | Freshwater microbial communities from Lake Fryxell liftoff mats and glacier meltwater in Antarctica - MAT-05 | ecosystem: Environmental > Aquatic > Freshwater > Ice > Liftoff microbial mat | place... | reverse complement strand
GACGCCGGTTTCATCCTCGAGCGTGATGAAACATACCCCCTTGGCGCTGCCGGGGCGTTGGCGCACCAGCACCAGACCAGCCAGCCGGATTTTCTGGTTGTTGCGCATCGTCGCGATATCGCCCGCCGCCTGAAACCCTTGCCGCGCCATGCTGCCGCGCAAAAAGGCCATCGGATGCGCCTTCAGCGACAGGCGCAGGGTCTGGTAATCGGCCACCACATGTTCGCATTTCGGCATGGCGGGCAGGATCACCCGCGCCTCGTCCCCCTCGTCGCGGGTTTCGGCGAACAGCGGCAGGTCGGGCGCATCGCGCAGCGCCCGCGCCTCCCACAGCGCGGCGCGCCGGTCCAGCGTCATCGAGCGGAACGCATCCGCCGCCGCCAGCCTGCGGATCACCGGCACGCCAAGGCCGGCGCGGGTTTTCATGTCGTCAAGATCGCCGTAGGGCGCATCGCGCGCCTGCATCAGCCGGGCCGCCGCCGCCACCGGCATGCCGTCGATCTGCCGCAGGCCCAGCCGCAGCGCCCAGCCGGTGCCCGCAGGCTCCAGCCCCGAATCCCAGTCGCTGAAATTCACATCCGGTGCGCGCACCTCGACCCCGTGCTCGGCGGCGTCGCGCACGATCTGCGCCGGGGCATAGAACCCCATCGGCTGCGAGTTCAGCAGCGCGCAGGCAAAGGCCGCCGGATAGTGGCATTTCAGCCAGCTTGAGACATAGACCAGCAGGGCAAAGCTGGCGGCGTGGCTTTCGGGAAAGCCGTATTCGCCGAAACCCTTGATCTGGTTGAAACAGCGCGCAGAAAATTCGGGGTCATAGCCGCGTTCCACCATGCGCCCCACCATCTTTTCCTCGAGCTTGCCGATGGTCCCGCGCGAGCGGAACGTCGCCATCGCCTTGCGCAGTTCATTCGCCTCGGCGGGGCTGAACCGGGCCGCCTCGATGGCGATCTTCATCGCCTGTTCCTGAAAGATCGGCACGCCAAGCGTCCGGCCAAGGATGTTGCGCAACTCGTCCGGGTCATGCGGGGGCGCGGGCGAGGGGTATTCGACCACCTCCTTGCCGCTGCGCCGGCGCAGGTAGGGATGCACCATGTCGCCCTGAATGGGGCCGGGCCGCACGATGGCCACCTCGATCACCAGATCATAGAACCGGCGGGGGCGCAGGCGTGGCAGCATGTTCATCTGCGCCCGGCTTTCGACCTGAAACACCCCGACGCTGTCGCCCCGGCACAGCATGTCATAGACCACCGGGTCATCCTGCGGGATGCTGGCCAGATCGTGGTCCACCCCGTAATGCGCCCGCAGCAGATCAAAGCATTTTCGGATGCAGGTCAGCATGCCCAAGGCCAGCACATCGACCTTGAGAATGTGCAACTCGTCGATGTCGTCCTTGTCCCATTCGATGAAACTGCGGTCGGGCATCGCGCCGTTGCCGATGGGCACCACCTCGGTCAGCGGGCCTTCGGTCAGGATGAAGCCGCCGACATGCTGTGACAGGTGGCGCGGCATGCCGATCATCTGTTCGGCCAGCCTTATGGTGCGCGACAGCAAAGGGTCGGTCAGGTCCAGCCCCACCTCGTCGGCGTTCTTCTGCCCCATGTCGCGCCCGAAACTGCCCCAGACGGTTTTCGCCAAAGCCCCGGTCACATCTTCGGACAGGCCCATGGCGCGGCCGACCTCGCGGATGGCGCTGCGCGGACGGTAGTGGATGACCGTGGCGCAAAGGCCCGCGCGGTGGCGGCCATATTTGGCATAGATGTGCTGGATCACCTCTTCGCGGCGCTCATGCTCGAAATCGACGTCGATATCGGGCGGCTCGTCGCGTTCCTCGCTGATGAATCGTTCGAACAGCAACTCGTGCGTTGCCGGATCGACCGAGGTGATGCCAAGCACAAAGCAGACCGCCGAATTGGCCGCCGACCCGCGCCCCTGACACAGAATGCCAAGGCCCCGCGCGAACTGGACGATTTCATGGATGGTCAGAAAATACTGCGGCAGTTTCTTGTGCGCGATCATCGCCAGCTCTTTCAGCAGCGTCGCGCGGATCTTGTCGGACACACCACCCGGATAGCGCCAGTCGACCCCCGCCCATGTCAGCTTTTCCAGCTGGCTTTGCGGGGTTTCGCCCTCGGGCACGGTTTCCTGCGGATAGTGATAGGCAAGGTCGCGCAGATCAAAGCTGCAGGCGTCGGCCACGGCACGGCTGGCGGCAATGGCATGGGGCCATTCGGCAAACAGGCGGGCCATCTCGGCCGGAGATTTCAGATGCCGCTCTGCATTGGCAGCCAGCAGATAACCCGCGCGGCCGATGGTGGTCTTTTCGCGGATGCAGGTCATCACATCCTGCAGCGGGCGGCGGTCGGGGGCGTGGTAGAGCACATCGTTGGTGGCCAGAATCCCCAGACCATGCGCCCGCGCCAGCCGGTCCAGCCGGTTGATCCGCGCCCGGTCATCGCCGCGGTAGAGATAGCTGACCGCGATATGGCGCAGCCCCGGCAGGCGGCGGATCAGGTCGGGCAGGCTGCGGGCCAGCGGCGTGTCGGCGCGGTCGGGCAGGACGATCAACTGCACGCCCTCGGCATGGGCGGCCAGATCGTTGAGCGTGATGTCGCAAACGCCCTTGGCCTGCCAGGTGCCATCGGGATCGTGCCGCTTGCCCTTGGACAGCAGCGCGCAAAGCCGGCCATAGGCGGCGCGGTCGCGCGGATAGGCCAGAAACGACTCGCCCGAGATCAACCGCAACCGGCAGCCGATCACCGGGCGCAGGCAGGCCTTCCGCGCCTCGGTATGCAGGCGCACCACCCCGGCCATGGTGTTGAGATCGGCGATGCCGATGGCGTCATAGCCAAGGTCATGCGCCGCCTGCGCCAGATCGACGGCATCCGAGGCCGCGCGCAGAAAGGAAAACGGGCTGGCCAGCCCCAGTTCGACATACCCGGCGCGGGGGTTGGGGGTGAAGTCACCCGTCAGTTTGCGGCGGGGCGGCTGATGGTCGTTTTCGGGCATTACAGTGACCTTGGCATCAGAGTGACCGGGGCATCAGAGTGACCGGGGGCATCAGGTTGACCGGGGGCATCAGGCAAACATCCCGTGCAGGAACCAGCGCGGGTCGCCGCCGCGCCCGTCGTCGTGCAGGCCTTCGCGATACAGCCAGAACCGCCGCCCGGTCTGATCCTCGACCTTGAAGTAATCGCGCAGGCGGGTGCCGGGCTTGTCCTGCCACCACTCGGGCGCGATGCGTTCCGGCCCGGCAAAGCGCACGGTGCGGTGAGTCTGGCGGCGCCATTGAAACTGCGCGGGCGGGCCTTCGGGCACGGCATACAGCACCCGCACCTCTTCGGCCGGGTCCAGCAGGCGCAGGGGACGTTCGGATTGCGGCGGCGGCACATCGGGGCGGGGGGTCAGCGGCGAAGCGTGCGTTTCGGCGCGCTCGGGAATATGGCTCGCCTGCGGCAGGGGCTGCGAGATGGCCCCCGCGCCAAACCGCACCGTCAGCCGGTCAAGCAGGCGCGACAGTTCCAGCACCTGATCCGTGCCGCCGGCAAGACCCGCCTGCACCACGCCCAAAGGCTCGGTCACCACAGAGTCCAGCGAGATCAGGTCAAACCCGTAGCCCGCGTCGATCTTTTCCAGCCGGTCGCGGAACAGAAAGCCCAAGTGCCGCGGCTCGCGGCTGGCCTGCGCCATGGCGACCTCGATCCGCCGCATCTCGCCGTCGGTCCGGTAGACCGACAGCCGCAGCCGCCGCGCGCCCATGCCTGCGAAGGACAGTTGCGCGCAAAGATCGGTGCACAGGGCAGGCAGATGCTGGCCTGGGTCAAAGATCGGCTCGGGCAGGCGGGCCAGGCTGCGGAACACCGGCGGGGCCAGGGGCGGGGCCAGCGGCTCTGCCAGATGCCCCGTCACCTGATCCAGCCGCAGCAGCGGGTTCGCGGGCAGATCGGCGCGGGCAAAGCGGCGGGCCAGCGACAGGCGCGGCACGGCGGCCAGCGCGCCGATGGTCTTGAGCCCCAGCCGGTGCAGCAGCAGCACGGTGTCAGGGTCCAGCCGCAGGGCTGCCACCGGCAGGGCGGCAGTATCGGCGCAGATCGCCCGCACCGGGCCGCAGCGCGCCAGCGCCCAGGCGGCACCCCAGGTTTCGCCCAAGGCCAGCCGTGACGAGAACCCCGCGATCGACAGCCGGGCTTCGATATCCTCCAGCATGGCCGCCTCGCCGCCCCACAGATGATCGGACCCGGTGGTGTCGAGGATCAACCCCTGACCGTCGACGGCGGTCCACGGACACCACCGCCGCGCCCACAGCGCCAGCCGGTCCAGGGCGGCCGCGTCGCCGCCGGGGTCGGCGTAATCGACCTGCAGATCGGGGCATAGCGCGCGCATGTCCACCACCCGCGCGCCCTGAGCCGCCCCGGCCCTCCACGCGGCACGGTTGGCCGCCTGCACCACCGGCCCGTGCGGGCCGTCAAGGATCAGCGCGTGCGGCAGATCATCCGGCGGCGCGCTGCCCTGCCGGTGTTGCGCCCGCTGCCAGCGTTCCATCGGAAACTGCGGCAGAAAGACTGATACGATCCGCCGCCCGGTCATGCTGCGCCACCCACAGCCCGGGCTGCTTGTCGCGCGAGCGGAACAGGTCGAGATGCCAGCGCGGGTCGCCCGGAGCCTGCGCATCGTCCGCATCGGCGGCCGAGGGGCGCGAGCCCACCCGCCAGCGGTCGCGCGCCGCACTCAGATCGGCGCTGCCGCCATGCCGGATCAGCCAGCAGGGCACGCCCGCAGCCTCGGCCCGCATCGCCAGCCGCTTGGTGGCGGTAAACGACAGCGCCGCCGGGTCGCCCCAGATTTCGGCCACCACTGCAGACAGCGCCGAACAGCCCAACCCCTCTTCGGCCGCGATCAGCACATCGGCTGGCCGCGCGAGGTCCATCAGCAGGATGGGCCGCTGCCCCGACCCCGCCAGATAGGGCCGCCCGGTTTCGCGCCGCGACAGCCTGTCCTGCAGCCACAGCACCGGTTTGCCCCCGCGCGGCAGGTGCGCCAGCACGAACCCCAGGGCCGCCGCATCGCCGGTGCGTTCGGCAAACACCTCGGACAACAGCACCCCGCGCGCGATGTCGCCCGGGGGTCTGTCGGTCAAAGCCCTGTGGAAAGCAGATGATCGAGACATGGCGCACAACAATCCCCGACGAATCTCCGACTCGCTTGTTCACATTTTGTTCTCATTTGATACCGCGATGATCCCGCCGCGGCAAGGCCAAGCTGGGGGGCTGAAACGCGCGCTGGCGCAGCATGGGCAGCCCCGCCCGACAGGGCCGACCGAGGCGGTAAATGTGTCTGATATCAGAAAGCTAGCGCAGAACCGCACCGCCGGTTTCACCAAACCAGTGCCGCAGATAGGCCGACAGCAGGGCGGGGTGATCTGGATACCACTGCAGACACAGGCTCATGACATGGTCATAAGGGCGCGGATGCAGGGTCCAGGCAGACCGGCGCGCCAGACCAGAGCGGGCAGCCAGCAGCGGCAGCATGATCCGGCAGACATGGCCGTTGCCGTCCAGATAGGGCTGGATGCGCAGAAAGCCGTAGGTCAGTTCGGCCAGATCGGCATAGGCCGCGTCGCCCGCCTGCGGGCTGGCCCATATCTCGCGCACACGCAGCGCCAGACCGGACATTTCGGAGGCCACGGCACCGGCGGCAACCCCCGGATCGCGCACCCGCAACCCGGGGCGACGCAACACCTTTACCACCCGTTCGGCCTGCATCAGCGCCGAACCCGGCGTGCCGCGATACTCTCCGGCCGCTTCGGGCAGATCGTCGGGGGCATGATCTGCGAACAGCGTGCGATGCACCGGCCGCGTGTCGCACAGGAACGCCAGCTGCACCGCCGCCCCGCCGGCCCTCAGCATGTCAAGCGCCGCTTCGCACCGCGCGCCAAGTTCGCCCGGCGTCAAAGACCCCTGAACATCCCACCGCACGACGGCGGCGCGGCTCTGAACCTCGATCTTGGTCACGGTTTCTCCCGGCTTGCGCGGAAACGCCCGTGTCATGAGCGAAATCCTGCTGCAACACAGTGTTGCAAAAAATCATCGGGCTTGCCACGACTGTTTGCCCCGCCGCCGCAAAATCCGGCCAGCGTATCAGATCAGTTCGTCCTCATCGGGGATATCGAGCACCTGATCGTCGGTCGCCTCGGCCAGCGGCAGTTCGGCCAGATGAAACAGCGCATCCCCCTCGTTGACCAGCGGCAGATGCGCCCGGCCTACCAGAATGCCGGGTTTCGGCGCAATCAGGTCACGTTCGGTTTCGCCGAACGGGTCGGAAATGGTCGCCAGAACATCGCCCGCCGCGACCCGATCACCGATATTGGCCCGAAAGGTGGCCAGACCCGCCCCCGGCGCGCGCAGCCAGTCGCTGTTCTGGCAATGCAACGTGGCACTGCGGGCGCGCGGCGCCATGCTGGCAGGCAGCATGCCCACGGCCGCCATCACCCGCAGAATTCCCGCGACGCCGATCCGCACAGTCGGCTCGTCCACCCGCAGACCCTCGCCGCCCTCGAACAGCAGCACCGTGACCCCCGCAGACGAGGCCGTGGCGCGCAGGCTGCCGTCGCGCATCCGGCTGGTCAGCGTGACCGGGGCGGCAAAGGCGCGGGCCAGCCGCATCGCTTCGGGCTGACCGGGCGAGACCCGGATCTGCGGCAGGTTGGCCCGGTGGATCGCCGCCGAATGCAGGTCGATGCCATAGCTTGTCCGTGCCAGAATCTCTGTGCGAAAGGTGAAGGCCAGCCGCGACGCCAGCGACCCCGAGGCCGAGCCGGGAAACGACCGGTTCAGATCGCGTCGGTCGGGCAGATAGCGCGAATGCGACAGAAAGCCGAAGGCGTTGACGATCGGCACCGCCAGCAGCGTGCCCGCCAGCCCGTTCAGCGCCGGGGTGCGCAACAGCCGGCGCACGATCTCGACCCCGATAACCTCGTCACCATGGATGGCGGCGGACACGAACATCACCGGCCCCGGGCGCGCGCCATGCACCACATGCACCGACAGCGCGACCGGGGTGTTGTCGGGCATGTTGGTCAGCGGCAAGGCCACGGTCGCCCGCCGCCCCGGCGGAATGCTGCGCCCGGCGATGTCGAAATTCTCGCGTCTGGCCATGGAGCCCCCTTGAGTGTGACAGGCCTAACGCGAATGTGTGACAGCGGCACGACTTCGCCGGGCAGACCCTCAGACGGGGGCCTTGGCGAAGCGCAGATAAGGCAGCTTGATGTCGAGCGGGCCGTATTTCGCCTCGGCCTGTTCATTGTTCAGCGACAGGGCGACGATCACGTCCTGCCCGGGCACCCAGTTGGCCGGCGTGGCGATCGGCACGCCGTCGGTCGCCTGCACGGCGTCGAGCGCCCGCAGAATCTCGGCAAAGTTCCGGCCCACGCTCATCGGGTAGGTCATCGTCAGCCGCACCTTCTTGTCCGGCCCGATGATGTAGACCGTGCGCACCGTGGCGGTGTTGGCGGGCGTGCGGCCCTCGGTCGGCAGATAGTATTCGGCGGGCAGCATGTCATAGGCTTTGGCGACCGTCAGGCTGGTGTCGTCGATTATGGGGAAATCGGCCGGAGTGCCGGCGAACGCCTCGATGTCACGCTTCCACTTTTCGTGGTCCGCAGCCCCGTCGACCGACACGCCGATCACCTTGGTGTTGCGCTTGGCCCATTCGGCCGCAAGCTGGGCGACAGCGCCGAATTCAGTGGTGCAGACCGGGGTGAAATCGCGCGGATGACTGAAGATGATCGCATAATGCCCATCCAGCCAGTCGTGGAAATGAAGGGTGCCGGCGGTCGAGTCTGCGGTGAAATCGGGCGCAATGTCATTGATGCGGACAGACATGGGAAACTCCTTTGCTGTGACTGTCTTTCACATAATCCAAACGGAATTCCGTTTCACCCCCCGGCACCGGCAGGGGCACGAAAGAAAACGGGCGTCTCGCCCAACGGCGTCAGACGGGCGGATGTTCTGCCTTGCGCCTGCACCACAGATCGGGCGTCCGCACCGAAAGTCGGTCCGCTGGCGCCGGGCAGCCTTGCCACCCGGCGCGAAACCCGCAAGCTGGGCCCGCGACAGACAGTGGAGTGGACCCCGATCATGCCCGTCCAAAGTGGAATTGCCCTTGTCACCGGCGGTGGCAGCGGGGTGGGCCGGGCGGTGGCCTTGGCGCTGGACGTGGCGGGCTGGACCGTGGTGGTGGCGGGGCGCAGACCGGCACCGCTGGAGGAGACGGCGGCGCAGTCATCGGGCCGCATCGTGCCCATCGTGGCGGACGTGACGGATGCGGCATCGGTCGATGCGCTGTTCGGCGCGGTGGCGGGCCGCTTTGGCCGGCTCGACCTTTTGTTCAACAACGCCGGTGTCACGGCGCCTCAGGTGGCGCTGGACGAGGTTCCGGTCGACGATCTGAGGGCGATCATCGATGTCAATCTGTTCGGCGCCATGCTGTGCGCCCGCGCGGCGATGCGGCAGATGAAGGCGCAGTTCCCGCAAGGCGGCCGGATCATCAACAACGGCTCGGTCTCGGCCCATGCGCCCCGCGCCCATTCGGCCCCCTATACCGCAACCAAGCACGCGATCACCGGGCTGACGAAATCGATCACCCTCGACGGCCGCGCTTTCGGCATTGCCTGCGGTCAGATCGACATCGGCAATGCGGCGACCGACATGACGTCTCGGATGGCGACCGGCACGCGGCAGGCGGACGGTGCCCTTGCCGTCGAGCCCCGGATATCGGTCGATCAGGTGGGCGCGGCGGTGGTCTACATGGCCGGTCTGCCGCCCGAGGCGAACGTGCCGTTCCTGACGCTGATGGCCACGACGATGCCGCTTTACGGTCGCGGCTAGAACGAGGCGTCAGGTCACCGGGTTGGGAACCGGCCGCCCGGCGAAATGCGCCGCCAGATTGTCGACGACGGTCTGCGCCATGGCGGCCCGGGTTTCGACAGTGCCGCTGGCGTGGTGCGGATAGAGCGTGACATTCGGCAGGGCCACCAGCACCGGATCGGGGTCGGGCTCGTTCCAGAACACATCAAGCCCCGCCGACCCCAACCCGCCATCCTGCAGCGCGGCGATCAGGGCAGGCTCTTGCACCACCGACCCCCGGCTGATGTTGACCAGCGTGCCCTGCGGCCCGAGCGCGCGCAGAATGGGGTCGTCGATCAGGTTCCGGGTGCCCGCCCCGCCCGCCACGATGACGATCAGGATATCTGCCCAGTGCGCCAGCGCCTGCAGATCCCGCTGGAAGGGCAGCTTCACCTCTGGTCTGGCGGTTCGGCTGAAATAGGCGATCTCCAGCCCCACTGCCTGCGCGCGCGGGATGATCGCCTGCCCGATCGTGCCCATCCCGACGATGCCCAGACGCTTGCCGCGCACCGCCGATTGCAGCGGAAACGCCCCGGTGCGCCCCCACTCGCCCGAGGCCACATGGGCATGACCGCCGATCAGCCCCCGCCGGGCCGCCAGCATCAGCAGCAGCGCCGTATCGGCCACATCATCCGCCAGCGCCGCCGACGCATTGGTCAGGGTGATCCCCCGCTCCCGCAGGGCGGCCGTGTCGACGCTTTCATACCCCGCCGAGCCGCAGGCAACGACCTGCAACGCCGGCAACTGCGCCAGCATCTGACGGTCGAGCACGGTGGACCCGGTCAGAATGGCCGCCAAGCAAAGCGACCCGACCTGGCCAAGCATCGCCGCCTGCCCCGCCGCATCGGCAAGGTCATGGCGGTGCAGGGTATAGGCCTGCTCCAGCATCGCCATCTGCGGCGGCAAGGCGGGGTGCAGCACCAGAACATCAGGTTTCATGCGCAACGACTTTCACCGGGACCCTGCAGACGCGTGGCCCATCTAGGACGCCGGGCGCCGCCCCGGCAAGCCGCCCGTGTCCATCAAGGCGGCTTTGCGGCATGACAAGGTCGCAACCCGTCTGGCGGGCGCAACCGCATCTGCTAGACTTGCCCCCTGAAACGCCCTGCGGCCCGGCACCCCCCGGTCTGCTGGCACAGCAAGGATGGCCCCGTCATGATCGAGAAACGCAACTTCTACATCAACGGCACATGGACCGCCCCGGCCACCCCGCGTGATTGTCCGGTCATCGACCCGTCGACCGAAGACCCTTGCGCGATCATCAGCCTTGGCGATCAGGCCGATACCGACGCCGCCGTCGCCGCGGCCAAGGCTGCCTTTCCCGCCTGGGCCGCGACGCCCCCCGCAGAACGCCGCGCGGCCGTCGTGCGCATCCTGGAACAATACGAGGCGCGCAAAGAGGACTTGGCCAAGGCCATCTCGCTGGAAATGGGCGCCCCGATCCAGTTCGCGCGCGATGAACAGGCCCCCAGCCTGCCTTGGCACCTGAACAACTTCCTGACCGCGTTCGACCAGATCGAATGGATCCGGCCGCTTGGCCCGCACGCGCCGCTGACCCGCATCGCGCTGGAGCCGATCGGCGTTGTCGGCCTGATCACCCCGTGGAACTGGCCGATGAACCAGATAACCCTCAAGGTCATTCCCGCGCTGCTGGCGGGCTGCACCTGCGTTTTGAAACCGTCCGAGGAATCGCCGCTGAACGCGATGATCTTTGCCGAATTCTGCCACGATGCGGGCGTGCCTGCGGGGGTGTTCAACCTGGTGAACGGCGACGGGCCGGGGGTTGGCGCGCAACTGTCGTCGCACCGGGATGTCGCCATGATTTCCTTTACCGGATCGACCCGCGCCGGCCGTGCGATTTCCAAGGCGGCTGCGGACACGTTGAAGCGCGTGACGCTGGAACTGGGCGGCAAGGGGGCCAACCTGATCTTCGCCGATGCCGATGACCGCGCGGTGGAACGTGGCGTGCGGCACATGATGGCCAACTCGGGCCAGTCCTGCAACGCGCCGTCGCGGATGCTGGTCGAACGCCCGGCCTATGACCGCGCGGTGCAGATTGCCGCCGACGTCGCCAATGGCATCAAGGTCGGCTCGGCGCATGACGAGGGCACCCATATCGGCCCCGTCGTCAACAAGCGGCAGTGGGACCAGATTCAGGGCCATATCGAAAAGGGCATGGCAGACGGCGCGCGTCTGGTGGCCGGCGGCCCGGGCCTGCCCGAAGGCTTCAACCGGGGCTTCTATGTGAAGCCCACGGTGTTTGCCGATGTGACCCCCGGCATGACGATAGAGCGGGAAGAGATCTTTGGCCCGGTGCTGTCGATCATCCCGTTCGACACCGAAGCCGAGGCGGTGCAGATCGCCAACACCACGCCTTACGGGTTGACGAACTACGTCCAGACGCAGGACGGGCCGCGCCGCAACCGGCTGGCGCGGCAGTTGCAATCCGGCATGGTCGAGATGAACGGCAAATCGCGGGGCGCCGGTGCGCCATTTGGCGGCGTCAAGGCCAGCGGCCGTGCCCGCGAGGGCGGCGTCTGGGGCATCGAAGAGTTTCTCGAGGTCAAGGCGATCTCGGGTTGGGACGCATCGCAGGACGTGGCGGCCGAGTGACGTAGCAGCCCCCCCCGGTCCGCTGGGGGGGCGCGCAACAGCGGGCGGCGTTTTTCGCCGCTGAAATGTCGCTGCAACGGCTCACCCTGCCGTGGCCGTTGCTTTTAGGCTGAGGGGATGACCCGGCATCCCCGCCTGACCTCTGCCCTGCAGCTGCGCGGCCACACCCTGCGCAACCGCATCGTGTTTGGTGCGCATACCGCCAACATGGCCGAGGCGGGCCTGCCGGGTGCCAGATACGCCGGCTATCTTCTGGAACGGGCCCTTGGCGGGGCGGCGATGATCGTGGCCGAACCGGTGCCGGTCCACCGCACCGGAGTGTTGACCCGCGGCAACTTTCTGCCCTCCAGCGATGAGATCATCCCGCATTTTCAGGCGCTGACGGCCCCGATCAAGGCGGCTGGCGCGGTCATTCTGCAACAGCTTTACCACATCGGCGCCCATGGCGATTCGGACCTGTCGTTCGCCCCGCACTGGTCGCCGTCGGGTGGCCCCAGCTATCATGACAGCGACGGGTCGCACGCCATGACCGGGGCCGAGGTCGAAGAGCTTCTCGATGCCCATGTCGCCGCCGCCATCCGCTGCAAGGCCGGGGGGTTCCAGGGGGTCGAGGTGTGGGCCGCCTATCATTCGCTGCTCGATCAGTTCTGGACGCCCTGGTCGAACCAGCGCACCGACCAGTGGGGCGGCAGCCTTGAAAACCGCACCCGCTTCAGCCGCACCCTGATTTCCCGCATCAGGCAGGCCTGTGGCCCCGACTTCATCATCGGCCTCGCCATCAGCTATTCCACCGCCTATTCGGTGACGCTGAGTGCGGTCGAGCTTTGCGAGATCGTCGCCCTGCACGATGCTGGCGGCGATGTCGACTATGTCACTGTCGGCTTTGGCAGCTATCTCGATTTCGAAGGCATCATCCCGCCGTTCACCCATGCAGAAAAGCTGACCACCCCGTTGACCGCGCAACTGATGGCGGTTGTCAAACATGCGGTGATCACCTCGGAGGCGGGAGTTCGAACGCCGGACAATGCCGAAACCATCCTGTCGGCGGGCGAAGCCGATCTTGTCAGCATCGTGCGCGGGCAGATCGCCGACCCGCATCTGGCCCGCAAGGCGACCGGGGGCCGGGCAGACGACATTCGCGGCTGCATCTCGTGCAACCAGATGTGCTGGGGAAGGCGGTCGCGCGACTACTGGATTTCCTGCCTGATCAACCCGTCGGCTGGGCGGGAATGGGAATGGGGCGGTGACCGGTTCGTGCAGGCCGAAACCCTGCGCCGGGTGCTGGTGGTCGGGGCCGGGCCTGCGGGGCTCGAGGCTGCAAGGGCGGCGGCGGAGCGTGGCCACAGCGTCGAGATCGCCGAGGCGTCGCCGGTCATCGGCGGTCAGTTCCGGTTGGCGGGGCTGCAGCCGCGCCGGGGTCAGATCCTTGATCTGCTGGAATGGTATGAGCGGCAGTTCACCAAACTCGGCGTCACGCTGCGGCTGAACAGCTATCTCGACGAGGCCGAAGTTGCCGCCCATGCTGCCGACACGATAATCATCGCCACAGGGTCGCTGCCCGCTGAAAACGGTTTTCAGCGTTGGCTGCCGCAAGAGCCAAGTCTGCCGGGGCTGGAGGCGGGTGGCGTGTGGTCGCCCGAGGCGGTGCTGAGGCGCGAGGCCCGGCTTGGCGATGCGGTGGTGGTCTACGACGAGGGAGGCAACTGGCGCGGCGTCGGCACCGCCTGGCATCTTGCCGAACAGGGCAGGCAGGTCACCATCGTCACGCCCGACCCGTTTGTGGGCCGCGAAATTGCCCGCACCGCCGCCGATGGCCCGGCCCGCAAACGGATGGCGCAACTGGGCGTCCGGATGCTGACCGAACATGCAATCTCGCGCTGGCACGGCAACGGGGTGACGGTGCGCAATCTGTTGACGGGGGCCGAAGACACCTTTCCGGCCTCGGCCCTTGTCATGGCGACCACCAACCGCGCGTTCGATCCGTTTCCTGCAACGATTGCCGGCAAGACCACCCACCGCATCGGCGATTGTGCGGCCCCGCGACTTGCGGCCTATGCGTTTCACGAGGGCCGCAAACTGGCCCTGTCACTTTAGGCGACCCGGTCGAAACTCGCTGCCTGCGAAAGCCGCCATGCATCGGCGAACAGCAGCGGCTGTGCCTCTTCGGCCAGCAGTTGCCCCGGCTTCAGCCTGTCATAGGCTTCGGCATAAGACACCACCCGTTCAGACCCGATGCGCCGCAGCACCAGGTGCGGGTTGATCTCTGACGCGTTCGACAGCCCCGCCGCCGCGATCAGTTCGCCAAGCGCATGGACAGTGTTCTTGTGAAAGTTGTAGGCCCGCTCGGCCTTGTCGGGCACCACGAGCGCGCGCTGCCGCGCCGGATCTGCCGCGGTGACGCCGGTCGGGCAGTGCCCCGTATGACAGGCCTGCGCCTGAATGCAGCCGACCGCGAACATGAAGCCGCGGGCCGAATTGCACCAGTCGGCCCCAAGCGCCATCACCCGTGCCATGTCAAAGGCGGTGGTGATCTTGCCCGACGCGCCGATCTTGATCCGGTCGCGCAGACCCACCCCGATCAACGCGTTGTGCACAAACGACAATCCTTCGCGCAGCGGCATGCCGACATGGTCCATGAATTCCAGCGGGGCAGCGCCGGTGCCGCCTTCCTTGCCGTCGACCACGATGAAATCTGGCGTGATGCCGGTTTCCAGCATCGCCTTGCAGATCGCCATGAACTCCCACGGGTGGCCAATGCACAGCTTGAACCCGGCAGGTTTGCCGCCCGACAACTCGCGCATCTGCTCGACAAACCGGATCAGCCCGAGCGGAGTCGAGAACGACGCATGCGAGGCGGGCGATACGCAATCCTGGCCCATCGGCACGCCCCGGATGGCGGCGATTTCCGGGGTGATCTTGGCCGCCGGCAACACGCCGCCGTGGCCGGGCTTGGCGCCCTGGCTCAGCTTCAGCTCGACCATCTTGATCTGCGGATCGCGGGCCATCTCGGCGAATTTCACCGGATCAAAGCCGCCCTGCGCGTCGCGGCAGCCGAAATAGCCCGACCCGACCTCCCAAACCAGATCTCCGCCGAACTGCCGGTGATAGGGCGACACGCCGCCTTCGCCGGTGTCATGAAAAAAGCCGCCTTTGGCCGCGCCCTTGTTCAGCGCCAGCACCGCATTTGAGGACAAGGCCCCGTAACTCATGGCGGAAATGTTCAGCAGGCTTGCGGAATAGGGCTGCGTGCAAGGCCCCGAGCCGCCGATGATCACCCGCATCGCCGCATCGGCGGGTGTCGGTTTCGGCACCATGGAATGGTGCAGCCATTCGTATCGGTCGGCATAGACGTCATACATCGTGCCGAAGGGCCGCTTGTCGAGATCGCGCTTGGCGCGCTGATAGACGATGGCGCGCTTGTCACGGGCAAAGGGCGCGCCGTCCTTGTCGCCTTCAAAGAAATACTGCCGCATCTCGGGGCGGATGCCTTCGAAGAAGAACCGCAGGTGGGCCGCGACCGGATAGTTGCGCAAGATCGCGTGGCGGGTCTGCGTCAGGTCATGGTAGCCCAAAGCGACGATGCCCGCGCACACCACAAAGACCGCAAACGCCGGCCAGCGCCAGCCGGGCAGGGCGATGGCAAACACCAGCGCCAGCACCCCCAGGATGAAAGGCACGCTGACCGCCGCAAAGCGCATTTCGAACAACCGATGGATTCGGTGCATGGCAGGCCCCCCTGAGTGCCGCGCGTCCCTGCGGGCTGTGCAGTCTTATGCCGCCCATTGTCTCAGTTCTGCGACACAGGCGACAGAATGTGCAAGGCCGCTGGTTGCCGGACCGTTAAGGCCGATCCTAAAACGGACAGTCAGACTGAAATTGAATCCAGTCGCCCGTCGCCGGGTGGTGCAGCGCCAGAGTTTCGGCGTGCAGCATCAGACGCGGATGGGCGGCGGAAATCGGGGCATAGATCGGGTCGCCCAGAATTGGATGGCCAAGCGCCAGCATGTGAACCCGCAACTGGTGACTGCGCCCGGTCAGCGGCGTCAGGCGCAGCCGGGTTTCGCCGGGTGCGCGCCCCAAGACCTGCCAGTCGGTCTGTGCGGCGCGGCCGTTGGCATGGTCAACCTGCTGGCGGGGGCGGTTGGGCCAGTCGGTGGCCAGCGGCAGATCGACATGGCCGCGATCCTGCAGCATTTCGCCCTGCACCCGTGCGACATAGGTCTTGGCAGCGCGGCGCTTTTCAAACTCCTGCCCCAGAAAGCCCTGCGCCGCCTTGCTGCGGGCAAAGATCATCACCCCCGACGTGTCGCAATCCAGCCGGTGCACCAGCAAAGACTCCGGGTGGGCCAGCCGCAGCCGCGTCTGCAGGCAATCGGCCCGGCCTTCGGTCTTGCCCGGCACCGACAGCAGGCCCGACGGCTTGTCCAGCACCATGATGTGCGCGTCCTCAAACAGCACCACCAGCGGGCCGATCGGCGGATCATAGTGAAAGTCGATCATCCGATCTGGTGGCCCGCCGCCTGCAACCGGTCGGCCAGATGGCGGATATGGGCTGGCCCCACCTCGCAGCACCCGCCGATGATGGTGGCACCCATATCCAACCAACCCATTGCGAAATCTGCATATTTCTGGGGCGTCAGGTCATGTCGGTGGGTCAGATCCCGCACCGTCGGCGCGTCTTTCAGGAAATTGCCCGAAATATGCGTAAAGCCGTTTGCATAGGCCCCGAACGGCAGGCCCAACGTTTTGAGGGCTGCCAGCGCATCTCCCATCGCTTCGGGGATCGAGCAGTTGGCCAGAACGGCGGCCACCGGATAGCGGGCGATCACGCGGGCCAGATCGGACACCGGCTCGCCCGACCGCAGCAGGCGGCCGTCGTGATCATCCACCGTCACCGACAGCCAGACCGGTTTGTCCGCCGCCTGTGCTCCGGCTGCGGCCCCCTCGGCCATCTCGACCGAGGCCATCGTCTCGCACAGGATCAGATCGACATGGGGCGCCATGATCCGGGCGATTTCGGCGTATTTCGGTTCGGCTTCGGCCACCGGTTGCGTCAGATCGGGGCGGTAGCTGGCCATCAGCGGCCCGAGCGACCCTGCGATCCGGCCCGACCCATGCGCCGCCCGCGCCTCGTGCGCCTCGGCCAGGGCGCGCAGGTGCAGGGCGTGAAACATCGGGTCCAGACCGAACCTGTGCAGCCGGTCGTGGTGGATGGCATAGGTGTTGGTGGTGGCAACCGTGGCCCCGGCCCTGAAGTAGTCGGCGTGAATGTCGCGCACCATGCCCGGATGGTCGATCATCACGCGGGTCGCCCACAGCGGCGTCGGCTCGTCCCCAGACCGCGCCACCAGTTCCTGCCCCATGCCGCCGTCAAGAAGCGTGATCATCGACATGTCCTATCGTCCAAGCGGAATGGAATAGTAGTCGCCCGCGTCTTCGGTATGCCAGTTGCTGGCGGTTTTCAGCCCCGTTGGGCCGTCCAGCGTGCCCGCGCCAATGCTGATGCGGCCTTCGCCATGCTTTTCCCAGAACAGGCTGGACCCGCAGGTGCCGCAGAACCCGCGGCGGGCGTGGTCGGACGACTGGAACCAGACCAGCGCGTCGGCCTTGATCAACCGGAACTGGCTGTGCGGCACCGAGGTGGCGGCCCAGTAATGCCCCGAGGTTTTTCGGCACTGGCTGCAATGACACGCCACCACATCACGCAACGGCGCATCGGCTTCGAACACCACGGCCCCACACAGGCAACTTCCGCGCATCAGTCCGCTCCCCGGAACACGTCGGCCAGCAACGGCACCAGCCAGTCTTCGTCGGCCTTGGTAAAGGCGGCGGGGGTGTTGCTGTCAAGGTCCAGCACCCCCAGCAGTCTGCCCGCACCGTTCCACACCGGCAGCACCAGTTCCGACCGGGTGGTGGACGCGCAGGCGATGTGATCGGGAAAGGCATCGACATCGGGCACGTTCAGCACCTGCCCAAGGCGCGCCGCCGCCCCGCAGACCCCGCGCGAAAACGGGATCACAAGGCAGCCGTGGCCGCCCTGATACGGCCCGATCTTCAAAAGGTCGGGGGCCACAACGCGGTAAAACCCCGTCCAGTCGGCAAATGGATGGCGGTGATGGATCTCGCAGGCCAGCGTCGCCATCAGCGCGACGGTGTCGGTCTCGCCCTGCGTGAGCGCGCGGATGCTGTCGGTCAGGGGTTGATAGTCCATCTCAATACCCCAAGGCACAGCCATCCTTGCGCGGGTCCGAAGCCCCCACCAGCACGTCATCATCAATCAAGATCGCCTGCCCGCCGCCCCAGGGTTCCGGCGGGATCGACACCTCATGCCCCATCGCCGCCAGTGCCTCGCGCACTTCGGGTGCATAGCCGCGCTCAACCCCCATCGGACCGAGGCCGCCAAAACTGCGCGGCGCGTCGATGGCGGTCTGTGCATCCATGCCGAAATCGACCATGTTGGTGACAAACCGCGCGTGGCCGCAGGGCTGATAGGCGCCGCCCATCACGCCGAACGGCATGATGACCCGGCCGTTCTGCCGCAGCATGCCCGGAATGATGGTGTGCATCGGGCGCTTGCCGCCCGCGGCCTCGTTCGGATGACCTTCCGCCAGCGTGAACCCCGCCCCGCGGTTCTGAAAGTTGATGCCGAACCTGGCCGAGGCCAGCCCCGCGCCAAAGCCATGAAAGATCGAATAGATCAGCGATACCGCCATCCGGTCGCGGTCCACGACGGTGATGTAGATGGTATCCTTGTGCACAGCCTCGGTCAAAGGTGCTGCCGCCGGCATTGCGCGGTCCGGGTCGATCAGGGCCGCCAGCCGCGACGCCGTTTCCATCGACAGCATGTGGTCCAGCCGGGGCGTCGCCTCGGCGATGAACCGGTTGCGGGCGTCATAGGCCAGTTTCGCGGCCTCGGCCTCGATATGCGCGCGGGCGGCCCCCACCGGGTCCATCGCCGCCAGGCCGAAATGCGACAGGATGTTGAGCAGCAGGATCGCCGTCGCGCCCTGACCGTTCGGCGGATGCTCCAGCAGTTCGGTGCCGCGGTAGGTGCCGGAAATCGGGCGGTCATAGGTGCAGGCGGTGGCGGCCAGATCGGCCATCGTATGCGTGCCGCCAAGCGCCTGCAGGCTGGTGATGATGTCGTGGGCAACCTCGCCCTCATAGAACCCGGCGCGGCCGTTGGCTGCGATGTGGCGCAGCACTTCGGCCTGACCCGGGGCGCGAAAAACCTGTCCCGTGGTCGGAACCTTGCCATCGAGCAGATAGAAGGTGCGGGCATCCCCCTGCAGAAACGGCGCGTCTCCGGCCCAGTCGCAGGCGACGCGCGGCGCGACGGGCACGCCCTCGTCGGCATAGCGGATGGCGGGGGCCAGCACGCGGTCCAGCCCAAGCTTTCCCCAGTCGGCCGAAAGGCGGCAAAAGGCGTCGACAGCCCCGGGCAGGGTGACCGCGTTGATTCCGCGGGGCGGAATGGCGGCCATCCCCTTGGCCCGCAATGCCTGTGCCGACAGGCCGGCCGGGGCGCGGCCCGACCCGTTCAGCGCCACAACCCGCTCTTCCCCGGCCGGTTTCACCAACACGAAACAGTCGCCGCCAAGGCCGGTCATCTGCGGCTCGCAGATGCCCAGCAGCACGGCGCCGGCAATGGCCGCATCCACAGCGTTGCCGCCTGCCTGCAGAATGTCGATGGCGACCTTGGCCGCCAGCGGATGCGACGTGGCGCACATGCCGTTGGCCGCATAGGTGGCCGACCGGCCCGGTTTGTGAAAATCGCGCATCACTTCCCCCTGTTTGCGCCACCCTATGGTGTGCAGACCGGATTTCCAAGCAGGGGTCAGAACCTCGGCGCCGCGAACTGGGTGGGGGCTTTCATCCGCAGCGCCGAGGGAAGCTTTATGCAGCTACACCTCTTGTATCGTGCCACCGCCGGGCCGTTTTAGGGGGAAAATGAGGCCATGTGGTGTCTCTTTGCCGGGCCGCGAAACAATGCGGGCGCTTAGCCATCATTGATGCGGAAGCTGAGAAGGTTTCTGCCGCCGATCCGTTGATAGTCGAGACCTTCCGTCATCGTTCGAATCAAATACCAGCCAAATCCGCCCTCTGGCAGGTCGCCCTGCCGGTCGATGGACGGCAGCAAGCCCTGCGGCACGCCCACCTCGGGCATCGGCTGGCCGTCATCCGCGATCTGGCACAGGATGCCGGGGGGCGCGTGGGACACCTGCACCTCGATCTGCCCGCGCCCCTGCGCATAAGCGTGTTCGACGATGTTGTTCAGCGCCTCGGCCAGAACGATCTCGGCGGTGATGCGCGTCTCGGCCGGCAGGTCGCACAGCGGCGGCAGGGCGATCAGGTGCCGCAGCCCGTCGCGCACCGACAGCGGGTCGGCGGGGATGGTCAGCCGGGTTGCGGGCATCGGCGGCCGGTCTGCCCGTGATCGCGCCCGGTCAGCCGGCATTTCGCAAAGCAACGGGCACCTGATCATGAATGACAAAGACGCTGTCCATGCGCGTCAGCCGGAACACCTTCTGCACCGACGGCGACAGGCCCGCCAGTTCCAGCTTGCGCGCGGGGCCAAGCGCCTTGAGCACCGCAACCACCGCCCCCAGACCCGAACTGTCCAGAAACGCCACGCGCGTCAAGTCAAGCACCACGCGCGGCGCGTCGCCTTGCGTCAGCTCGCGCATGCGGTCCTTGAACTGGATCGCACAGGCCGCGTCGATCCGGTCCTCAAGCGACTGGATGATCAGCATGTCACCCCGCGTTTCGGCCAATAAATTCATCTTTCTGCTCCGCTGTGTCCGCTCGCGTCCAGATTAGGCCGCAGGGGTTACCGAAAGGTAAGCGTCGTCAGTTCATCTGGAATTGCAGGGGATACCGGCCGTCTTCGAAATCGCCGAACAGATCGGGCAGATCGGGGTGGCTGACCGGCTCGCCGGTTTCGTCGGGCACAAGGTTCTGCTCGGACACGTAGGCCACGTAGTAGCTTTGGTCATTCTCGGCCAGCAGATGATAGAACGGCTGGTTGCGCGAGGGGCGGCTGTCTGCGGGGATGTTTTCGTACCATTCCTCGGTGTTGGAAAACATCGCGTCCACGTCGAACACGACACCGCGAAACGGATGCTTGCGATGACGCAGCACCTGCCCGATGTGATACTTCGCGGCAGTTTTCAGCATGGCTCGGCAACCCCCAGGTGAGGTTACTAATCCGTTGCGGCAGCCATTGTCCACCGGGCAGGTGCGGGTGGGCGGAAACAGTCTGTGTCACAAGACCGCCGCTCTCGGAATTCTGATCGCGGCTCAGTGCCTTGCCCATTTCCCCCGGCCGCGATTTCCCCTATCGTGACCGCAAAACAAAACGCGACGAGGGGCACATGAGCAGACTTCTCCGCGCGTCGATTCTTTTGCTGGCCCTCGCTTCCTGTGGGGGTGGCAACTTTTCGGCGCCACGAAACCTGGACGACGCCTGCGCCATTGTCGGGCAGCGGCCGGAATACCTGCGGGCAATGCAGGCCACCGAACGGAAATGGGGCATCCCGGTGCATGTCCAGATGGCGACGATCCATCAGGAATCAAAGTTCATCGGCAACGCCCGCACGCCGCACCGTTTTGCCCTGGGGGTGATCCCGATGGGGCGGCAATCCTCGGCCTATGGCTATAGTCAGGCGCTGGACGGGACGTGGGAAGAATATCAGGATTCAGAACGCCGCCGGTCCGCCAAGCGCGACCGCATCTCGGACGCGACCGATTTCATGGGCTGGTATATGGACCAATCCGCCAGCCGGCTCGGCATTTCCAAGACCGACGCCGAACGGCAGTATCTGGCCTATCACGAAGGCCGGACCGGCTATGCCAACCAAAGCTATCTTGGCAAGCCCTGGCTGGTCGAGGTTGCGGCCAGCGTCGGGGCACGGGCAGAACGCTACCGCGCGCAACTGCAGTCGTGCCGTCGCGGCTAGTTTTCGCGGCGGCCGACCTCGGACGTGATGCTGAACAGCGAGGTCGGGTAATCGCCCCCCGTGTTCAATTCGCCCAGAATGACGGTGGTTTGCGACCCGAGATCATCCGTGATGATCCATTGCCGCAGCGCGATGGGGCTGCCGGTAAACACCAGCTCGATCGTGCCATACTCGGGGTTGTCGGGGTCCTGCGCCAGCACGCGGGTGGCGTTTTCCACCTCGCTGTGACCGACGACCATCCTGGCGCGGCCCAGATCGACCCTTTCGGCCAGGATCAGGTTCAACGGTGTGCGCTTCAGCGGATATTGCTCGGGCGGCTGGTTCGACTTTGCATCGAAAATCGCCACCTGCCCGGCCGACGCCAGCACCAGACTGCGATCCGGCGGCGCATATTCGAACCGAGCCCGACCTGGACGCTTGATATAGATCTTGCCGGTGGCTACCGAGCCGTCGGCATTGACTTGGGTGAAGTCGGTCTCGGCGGTGGTCAGGTTGTTGAGATAGGCGGACAGATCGTTGAGGCCGATCTTATCTGCCTGCGCGGGCAGGGTCAGGGCGATCAGGACAAGCGGGGCCAGCAGGGCGCGAAGTGTTTTCATGCCCCGAACATAGGCGCATCGCGCAGCCATCGCACCCCCCCTCGCGGTCACAAGGCGGCGAGATGCCGGTTCCCGCCTGCCGGCGGCCGCCGCGCCGTCACCGGGCACCGGTGGTTCCCGCCTGCCAGCGGGCGCCGCCCCGTCATCTGGCCCAATCGCTTGGGTCGTTCACCGGCGGCAGCCTGATCGCCGCCGGGCCCAATCCGGCAATGGCGCTGGCGGGGGCGGGGTTCGCTGCGGTGGCGGCAGCCTTGTCCGTCATCGCGGGGGGCGCGCGCGGGTTTGACCGCCGGTTTGCCGGGCCCCGGCGGTTCTGAAAACGCGGGACGGCGGCGAGGTTACCGCTCCTCCACCAGAATCTCCCGTTTGCCCACATGGTTTGCCGGGGTCACCACCCCGTGCTCTTCCATCTGCTCCACCAGTTTTGCGGCCTTGTTGTAGCCGATCCCAAGCTTGCGCTGGATATAGCTGGTCGAGCACTTGCGGTCTTTCGCCACGATGGCGACGGCCTGATCATACAGGCTGTCGTCCAGACCGTCAGCCCCGATGCCAAGAACCGCGTCGATATCGGCCTCGCGCTCGTCATCCACGCCTTCTACCACGCCCGACATATAGACGGGCGGGCCGTAGGATTTGAGGTGGTTGACGATTTCCTCGACCTCCTCATCGCTGACGAAAGGCCCGTGAATGCGGCTGACCTTGCCGCCGCCGGCCATATACAGCATGTCGCCCATGCCAAGGAGTTGCTCTGCCCCCTGTTCCCCAAGGATGGTTCGCGAGTCGATTTTCGAGGTGACCTGAAAGGAAATCCGGGTGGGGAAGTTGGCCTTGATCGTGCCGGTGATCACGTCCACCGAGGGGCGCTGCGTGGCCATGATCAGGTGGATGCCCGATGCCCGCGCCATCTGGGCCAGACGCTGGATGCAGGCCTCGATTTCCTTGCCCGCGACCATCATCAGATCGGCCATCTCGTCGACCACCACCACGATGTAGGGGATGGTGACGGGCAGGTATTCGTCGGTCTCGAACACCGGCTCGCCGGTGTCGTCGTCAAAACCGGTCTGGATGGTGCGGCGGAACATCTCGTTCTTCGACAGCGCCTCGCGCACGCGGCCATTGTAGCCCTCGATGTTGCGCACCCCGAGTTTCGACATCTTGCGGTAACGGTCCTCCATCTCGGAGACCACCCATTTCAGGGCGACGACGGCTTTCTTGGGGTCGGTGACAACCGGCGACAACAGGTGCGGGATGCCGTCATAGACGGAAAGTTCCAGCATCTTGGGGTCGATCATGATCAGGCGGCATTCTTCGGGTGACAGTTTGTAGAGAAGCGACAGGATCATGGTGTTGATGGCCACCGATTTGCCCGAGCCGGTGGTGCCCGCAATCAGCAGATGCGGCATCTTGGCCAGATTGGCGATGATCGGCTCGCCCCCGATGTCCTTGCCCAAGGCCAGCGGCAGGCGCATCGCGGTGTCGCCAAAGGCGCGGGCCGAGATGATTTCGCGCAGCACGACCTTTTCGCGCGTGGCGTTGGGCAATTCGATGCCGATCACGGTGCGCCCGGGAATGGTCGACACGCGGGCTGACAGGGCCGACATCGAACGGGCGATGTCATCGGCAAGACCGATGACGCGGCTGGCTTTGAGCCCCGCTGCGGGCTCAAGCTCATACATCGTCACAACAGGACCGGGGCGGACCGAGGTGATCTCGCCCTTCACGCCGTAGTCATCAAGCACCGATTCCAGCATTCGCGCGTTCTCTTCCAGCGCGTCGTGAGACAGGGTGTAGCGCTGCACGGTCGAGGGTGACGACAACAGGCTGAGCGGGGGAAGCTCGTAGGTCGAGGCGGTTTCGTCGAATTTCAGGCGGGGCTGGGATTCTTCCTGCGCCTGGCGTGACGGGGCGACGGGCTTTTTCGCCACGGGTTGCACGACGGCACGGCGGGGTTCGGTGCCCCCAAGGCGTGGCATCGGCACGGGGTCGGACCATTCGGCGGCGATCGGTTGATCGTCGTCATCGTCCCAGTCCGGCAGGGCAGGGGGGGCAGCGGCGTACAGGGTAGGCACGGCGGGCAGGGTGGCCGCGGCGGGATGGGGGGCAGGG
>Ga0105048_10003976_pt1 | contig 24194 bp, 22 predicted proteins | sample MAT05_FD_78382 | JGI IMG/M metagenome (GOLD analysis project Ga0105048, IMG submission 78382) | Freshwater microbial communities from Lake Fryxell liftoff mats and glacier meltwater in Antarctica - MAT-05 | ecosystem: Environmental > Aquatic > Freshwater > Ice > Liftoff microbial mat | place... | reverse complement strand
CGCTGGCGCACGAAATCGACGATGCGGCTCAAAGCGCGATCGCGGTGCTTTGTAAGCGTAAAGATGTGATCCGCATCGGGGAAGTATTCGACCTCGATGTGTGACGCGAGCGAACGATCACCAAGAAAATCGAAGAATTGGTCCTTGTACACGTAGTTTGAGTCACCGCGAACGTAAAGGCAAAGGATCCGAACCCCGCGCGCGACCAGCTGTCGGTACTCGCTCGCTAGACGCTGGGGAGTCGGATACTCCCGCTCGTAGACAGCTTGTTCTGCCTCATCTGCAACGAGGGCGGACCCCGATTGCAACCGACGCTGGCGCCGATGGTAAGCCCAGCGGATCCAGCGACTCATGCTGAGAAAACGAAGCGGATAGCGCAAACGAAAACCTAGCGTCGGAAACGAGTATCCTTCGATATTGATGATTCCGATCACTCTAGGATCCTGGAGCGCCGCCGCGTGGGCGGAATCAACACTAGAACAGAAACCGACGAGAACAGCGCGGATCGAACCAGTCAGTTCCGGAAGTTGCTCCAGCACGGCCCGTACGTCTGCCACGCTGCGCTCCGAGTCTACCCGAGCGTCGTCCGCCGCAAACTCGCTGTCCCCCAAACCGGAAAGATCGAAGCGGACGGAGCAGAATCCCACTTCGGCGAGCTTCCGCGAAAGATCGACAAAAGTTCGATAGGGGCCGACGTGGTGATTCAGGCCGACATTCCACATCACGACAACGGGACGTGGCGAAGAAGGCGACGAAGCGGGCTCACAGAGAATCCCCGCAAGTTCCTTCGCGGACCCAAGGCGAACCACCCGCTCTCGGTAGGACGAGCGTTCTCTCGCCGGCTGCTCAGATCGTTCGGCACTTCTGATCGGCTCACTCATCTTCCACGCTCCCCACCAATCGCGCTGACGATCGCAGCTATCGCCTCACTCGAAAGCAAGACTTCGTTCCCGGAGATCTGTCGGTCAACACCGCCACCGAAAGGCAGCTCGTGGCGAGAAACCTCCGTCCCTTGTTCCGACCAGAACCTGGAAAGCTCCAAGTCCTGCGCTGCGTCCCCTTCGCGCGCTTCGCGAAGGAAAAGAACCTGTTTGGGTGCCCCTGGCCGCTGCGCTATGGACTTCCTCAGGTTCACCGCTGAAATGGAACGACGGACGGAATCCGGGAATGTGTATCCGAGGAGCTCCTGCGACTTTTTCGCGTGCTCCGCCCAGTGCAGGAACAAAAGATCCCGGAGCCTGTCGCGCTCCTCGAGCTCCGCCAGGTAGCTCCCACCCGACGTCACAGCGTCCCAAAGCACGAGACCCCGAACCGGTAGTTCGTCGAGAGATGCGACAGCTGCGGCGGTGGCTCCGAGGCGGAGCCCCACGAGCCAGAGCTTGCGCGCCCCAGACAGATCGACCAGCTCGCGTGCAGCCGTCTGTACCGAGGTGACCATGCTCGCAAAGGTGGTGTCTTCGACGGAGCCGTCCGAATCTCCGGTTCCGGGGTAGTCGAACCGCAACGAGGCATAGCCCGCGCGGGATAGACTTGCCGCGAGGCGCCGAAAGGCCCAGTGCGCCGTGTTGTACTCATGAACACCTGGATAGCAGAGGAGCACTGCCGGAGCGCCGCGCCTGCCCTCCACCGGATCGGTGTAGGCACCATAGAGACGGCGGCCTATTTCCCCAAAGTGAAATGTTCTCACTGGCCCAAACGACTTCGGTGAGCGGCCGTGACTCCGATGAGCACGCCCGTCCGATTTTTCACCGAACTACGACAGTAGGCCCAGTCTGTCAAGGATGGCCGTTAAGACCCACCGCACCCGCGCAGAGCTTGAGCACCCCCAAGTGCTCCCAAACGTGTCCGTGACCTCTATCTCAAAGTCGAACACACGGTAGTAAGCATGCTTACTATCTTCCAAGGAACGAAAAGGGCCGCTCGCCCGGCGCTCCCGCCCCCTGTTGCCGAAGCACGCGACAGGCGACGTCGTGCACGTGAGCCTCGTCCTCGACGAGCAGGATTGTTTCAGAGCCGGCTGAACGAGGTGCTCGTGGTGTCTCTGAGTGGGTCGGGGCGGATTGCACTTTGCTGATCGACTTTCAGCCCAAATTCAGCGGCCCGCTGCAATACTTCGGATCACCTAGTGTGGTCGCGTTGAGCCCCATCACGTTGACCAAACCAAGCAAGAGATCGTTGTGCGAACGGCCCCCGCCATCCAACGTGCGTCCGGTGCGGATTGCGCCGCCAGCTTTGCCCGCGATGAACGCAATGAATTCCTCGTGCGAGTGCTCGCCCCACATTTCGGAGCACACTAGCACAGCTGTATTGTCCAGCATGCTGCCCGAGCCTTCTGGAGTCGCCTTCATACGCTTGATGAAGTTGGACATCTGCCCCAAAAAATAGGTTTGGATCTTGTCGTACATCCCCTTCATGGCATCGCTCTCACGCCAGCCGTGTTCGAGCCCGTGGTGTGACTCGTTGATTCCAAGGAAGGGGAAAATATTGTTATCCCCCGAGGACAGCCATTGAAATGTCCCAATCCGCGTGAGATCACAATTGATGGCCTGGTACATCAACTCCTGCATGACGGGCCCTAGCTCCTGAATGTAATCCACCGATGTTCCCAGCACCTGATTCTCCGCAGTGATCTCGACCGCCGCAGGCCGTCGTGGATTGCCAATATTCGGAGCAGCACAGCTAACGCCCTGGAAAGCCGGGCCGGGGCCTGCTCCGGCTTGGGGGAGCGCGTTCTCCAGCTCGCGCAGCGCAGTTAAGTGGAGGTCGAGCTTGGATTGTTCGTCGGCTCCAGCAATGCTCTTGATCGCGGTGACTTCTGCCCTCAGTTGATCGAGGCGGCTCTTCCCCTCAGCGTGTTGCGCTAAGAGCACGGCAGTCGCCTGGGGATCTGCCGTCATGCTGCCCGTTGGCGCGGCGGGCGGCATCGCGTTGGGGAACAGCCTTGCGAAGGTGGCCTGGGCATCTTCGACGGGCTCGATGAAAGTGCCGTTGTTGTAAACGATCCTACGCCCGGCCTGCGTCCCGTTGGTGTTCGTGACGACGCCCAGCTGCAGCGAACCGAACCGCGTACGATTCCCGTAAGCGTTCGCCAACAACTGATCGATGGATGTAGCGTCACCGTAGCTAAATTCGGATTGATTCGTATTTCCTGTGAGCATGGTGCGCAGGCCGCCACCGTGACCCTCAAGCTCCGGCAACACTGTGACCACCTCCGCGGTTGGCATGGTGACCTTGTTGAACAGCAGCACATCGGACTGGATGTCCTTGAGTGGCAGCAGCAGCTCGTCATAGTTAAGAGACGAATTTGCCACGGAGTAGTCGCCGCTGCGACTCTTCATGCTCACGCCGCTTGGCAAGTGAAACACGACCAAGCGCAGAGGTGCGCCGGTTTGCGCTTCGGCGAGAACGGAGCGAAATACGGGGGCAGCCAGAAAGGCTGCGGCACCCAGTTGCTGCATCAGTGAACGACGCTTGAGAAGTGCTTTGGACATATAAAGAGTACCTGGTGTATGGGTTTCGCCGTGCGGCCTAGCGGAAGCTGCGGAATAGGAGGTTGTCGGACCGTGTGATCGCGACCATGAGCTCACGAATATCGAGCCCGTTGGCTGCAAGGGGCGCCACCATGCTGTTCACCACCGAACGCTCGCCGTCTGCATCCGAACGCCCAAAGGCCCAGCCGTAGGCGCGGAGGGCGAGACATTCTTTAGCTTCTTGGCTCATCGCGAGCTTATTAGAAAGCTCAATCGCCCCAGTGAACGGGCCATCCATGTCCAAGGTTCCCGTGATTGCACCCGACGCATCCACCGGCTTGCTGCTCTCCGTTGCACGGAACTGACCAGCGCCATCAAAGTTTTCGAAACCGAATCCGATCGGATCGATCAGGCGGTGACAACCGGAGCACGCCCCATCCGTCGAGTGCTGAGCGAAGCGTTCACGTGTGGTGAGGTTAGGCTGGGGCGTCGGCAGCTTGGGAACAATTGCTGGCGGAGCGGGTAGCGGCTGGCACAAAAGGCCAACCCGCACGAACACCCCGCGTTTCACTGGGGACGATTCGCCTGGTTTAGAATGTGCGGCCAGCACTGAGGCTTGCGTCAAGAGCCCCATACGTTCACTCGGCTTGAGCGTGGTCTTGACCAAAGCAACTCCCTGGCCCGGGTCGGTGATCCCATAGAACGAAGCCAAGTCGCTATTCACATAGGAGTAAGGAGCGGTGAGCAGCGAGCTGTAGCTCCCATCCCCTTCCCACACGACAGCATCGACAAACCGTGCGGTTTCTTGCTCCATCGCGCTTCGAAGCTGCGACGTGTACACCGGGTAAACAGCGGCATCCTTGCTCAGCAAGCCGAGCCCAAGCGTGTCCGCAAACCCGAGTAAGAAACGCTGAATGGAGGCCTTCGCTTGCGGCAGGCTCAGCAAGCGTCGAGCTTGTTGCTCGATCTGAGTCGGCGTGGCAAGCGCATTCCCATCCGCGGCGGCAAGTAAAGTATCATCAGGTGTTGAGGCCGTGAGCATGAATGCTAGCTGAGTGGCCACCTCGTAGGAGGAAAGCGTGCGCTGTGCGCCTGAATTCGGGGAGCCCAGCTCGAAGCGATACAGCAAATGGGGTGATTGCAGCATCGTCTGCACCACTTGGCGTAAGCCTGCTCGGTGATCGCCCCGCGTACGCTGATCGGTATAGAGCCCTGTATAAACGATTATCTCGTCGGGCGTTAAGGGGCGACGAAAGGCGCGTTTGCCGAAGCTTCCAATGAAGCTCTGAGCACACTCCGTTTCTGTCATGGGCGCAGCACAAGCGGGGGCAGTGAAAGTGTTCATCGCTACCGAAGCTGCCAGGGCAGCATACGCAGTGCCTGCCGCAGGGGGCACGGTGAGTGAAGCGCTGAAATTGTCGAAACCGTTCGTCAGGGAATCGACAGACAGCGCGTCGGCCGGAGCTCGGGCAGAGCCCAACAGGCTTTGAACCGTGTTTCTGTATTCAATGTTGGTCAGCCTGCGCAGCATCGTTGGACCAACCACGGCCCCGGGGGGCACCACGACGGCCGTCCCACTTCCGCCGACACCCATACCTGCCACTCCGGTGCCGCCACCTGCGCCCGTCCCTGTCCCACTCGGACCCGCCCCATTCGAGTTGGATGCTGAACTGGTGTTTCCGCGGTGCTCTCCGCCCGCGGTCGCCGTGCAGGAAGGCAACAGTCCCAAACATCCGAGTAGTGGTAGAAAACCTAGATGAGGTTGGATCTTGCGCATGGCATTGCTCCTTGGCCGACCAAGCCCCGCCACAGCCAAAAACGGCTGCGAGCGACCGGCGCCGGCGTGAATCAGAATTACAAGGTAGCAATGGCAACGCGCACTTTATTGTCAAAGTGCTGGGCTTCTGCGTCCGATATGCTCAAGGTGCACGCCGTTGGTTGCGGGCTCTCGCGGCTGCTAGACTTCCGCAACCTGTGGCTCTGAAGCTCAACTTGTTCGGAAAGGCGGACTTCCCGCTGGCGGCATCGCCGGTTGAACCGCAAGGCGAGCTGGCATTGCACGAGCACGATTGCCTTGAGCTCGTACTCGTTACCGGCGGGCACGCGACGCATCGCCTGGAACTTGAGTCGTTCCCCATTGAAAAGGGCGACGTGTTTGTGGTCCCACCCGGCATGTCGCACGGTTATGGGAATTGTCGCGCATTGGATCTGATGAACGTGGTGTTTGATCTCAAACGCCTAGAGCTTCCAGAATATCAACTCCTGCGGATACCTGGTTACGTCGCATTGTTTTCCCTGGAGCCTCGACTCCGGGTGCGGGATGGCTTCAAGAGCCGGCTCAAGCTTGACAATCAAGCGCTCGCAGAAGTGTTGCAGCTGATCGGTTTGCTGCGCAAAGAAACTCTTGAGCGTAAGCCAACCTTTGAGCTGGCCTGCACGGGACTCTTAACCACCGTGTTGGTGCATTTAGCCAGGAGCTACGCGGCCATGACAACTCCACAATCGCAAGCCCTGATGCGCGTGGCTTCGGTGGTCGAATGGTTGAATCAGCATTTTGTCGACCCGATCGCATTAGAGGATCTGGCCCGCCGTGCTCATATGTCGAAAAGCACCCTCGGGCGCTGCTTCCAAGAGTGTTTTGGCATGGCGCCCATGAGCTATCTGATCGACCTTCGGCTAAAGCAGGCTGAGCATTTGCTGCGCGACACGAACACGCTCATCCGCGACATCGCGCCGAGGATTGGGATCGACAATCCAAGCTACTTCGCACGTATATTCCGTAAGCGCACGGGTCTTGAACCGAGCGCTTACCGCGAACGGCATCAAAGTTCACCAGCATCCCTCCCCCCACGGCCCTGAAGCCGCTCCGAGGCTAGATCTACTCAGCTCAGCTAGCTAGTTAGCGCCGCCTGCGCCGCCACCGCTTGTTCCGGCTGAACTCATTCCACCAGCTGCACTCGTGCTGCCGCCAACGCCCATCGTACCGCCGGTGCTTCCGGCGCCGCCGGTGCCAGCTTGCATCATCTCGCCTGGAGCGGGGGTCGAGTTGAAGGCCACGCTGCGGCGCTGGCGGGCAGAAATCGAGCCACCTTCTTTGAATTGCGACGCCAGGGTGCCCTGATTGACGCGGTCGATCACCACCGTCACCTCACACGTCTTGCCTTCGCCACTCAAGGTTGGATCCACGTCAGCCGCGGGGATCATGATGGTTCCATCGTCGCCTGCTGTGCCGCTCTTATCCCAGATACAGGTTCCCGACAACGACCAAGAAACGTTGCCCATACCGGTCGGCTCCATCTTCAAGTTCACGTCCTTGCCACGCTGAATGGCGCTACCGGCAGCAAAGCCGTCGAGCGAGAGCGTGAACGGCGCTGGCAGTGTCACTTCAGAGCCTAGTGCACTGACGTCTTCCGACGCGCGGTTAAAATCGACCACCACCTTGCTTCCTCCGGCTTCCGTGCCGAAAGACGCCCGATACAGGCCCTGAGTGTTCGTGGACCCAAGCGCTTTCGATTCAGCCACAACTTTGGTGAGCAGTGCATCAGACCCCTTCAGTTCCAGGGGAGTACCGCTTGAACTCGCGACGTGAAGAGCTCCCGTGACCACTGTCATCCCATCGCCCTTGGCCTCAGCAATAAAGACCGCGTGAATGCCACTAGTCTTAATATCCGTTGAGTCGGCGGATTCTACTGTGCATCCGGCAATGCCGGCACTGGTAGACACGAGAAAGCTGAGCGCAGAAAACCTAATAAAACGTTGGTTCATGAAAACTCCTCAAAGTAAGAAACGACAATCTTTGCTCAAAGCAAGCCATGGGCCAAGTCCTTATCCTGGCGAAGCAAACCAAGCTTGTGGCGCTGATCTCCCAGCCTACGGGTCGATGGAGACAGATCTTCCCGGCAACTGGCTTGGGCGATTTTGCCGGTCGTCGCTCCAAGCGCGACTCCAAGATCACGGCTCAGGCGCGCTCACTCAATGCAGGAACCCGCGGATGGCCTGGTACCACACGTCGGCCATGACCTTGTAGCCAACGTCATTGGGATGGGCGTAGTCGACGAGATAGGCAGCACCGTACTCGGGGTTGGCGAGGAATGAGTGGTACTGATCAGCCAACACGACGTGCTTGCCGGATAGTGCGAGGCGATCCACGAGTGCTGGGATCTGGGCGTTGAAAGCGGCCAGACCATCTGGATTAGTCGGGATGACCTGCGCCGCGACCACGAGCGCATCAGGAGCTGCAGTAAACGCAGCGTTCAGCAGATTCTCCAGGCACACGATCATCTCCCCGTTCTCGCAACCGTTAGTTCCTGCCATAACGAGGATGATTTGTGCGTTCCCGCCTGAAGCGTTCTGAACAAATGGCATCAGCTCGTTGATCGCAAGCCCCGAGTGCCCTTCATGCGCAGGGGGAAATGGCACGCCATCGACGGTGGCCGGACCTCCGTTGCCGGAACCAACGAAGGTGATCAATTTGTGATCCGTGAGCGCCAAGCGGAAAAGCGGAGTGCGATAGCCTCCGCCATCGCTAGCGCTATAACCCTCAGTGATGGAGTCGCCGAGCGCCATGATAGCGCACGGTGTTGGAGCGGGTGGGCAGGGATTAAAATCAGCAAGTGTCGTTGAGCTGCCGCCGGAGGTGGTGCCACCCGTGATCATTGCGCTACCACCGTTGCCAGTCATCGCGCCCAGGTTTGAGGCGCCCCCTTGTTGGTTGGCCATGCCACCGGTACCCAAGCTACCGCCAGCTGACGTCGCCAAGTTGGCGCTGTCTCTCGTGGAAACGATGTGTCCACCGTCGCCGCAGCCCAGGGTCGTGAACATCAGTACACTAACAAAAGCAACGCGCATGATCAGTCTCGGTTTCCGCGTAGCCAATCCACGACCGCGTGCTGAGGAGTCTAGCACGATCAAATGCGGACAATGTTGCCATCCGAAGCATCTAATCCAGCAGTATCTAGACAGACACGTTGTCGCAAATGTCCTAAAATCTCCGCCGCGCGCTTGCGAGTACTTGTCGGCCGCACTTCAATGTGACGCTGTGCTGACCCATCCTTCTCTCCTCCGAGCCGTTTCAGACCTAGTTTGCAGCGTGGTTCGTGAGGAAGTATCTCCAAAATTTCAGAGACTCAGCGCGAGCGATGTGCGGAACAAATGGACTCAGGACGATCCGGAAGACGTCGTGACGAGCGTGGATGAAGCCGTGGAGTCGAGGCTAATGCCGGCACTGCTAGCCCTGGTTCCAGGTTCGGTGACCATCGGCGAAGAGGCAGCGGGAAGAACGCCAGCTCTTTTGGATCTTCTTGGAGGGTCTGATCCAGTTTGGGTCATCGACCCTTTGGATGGGACCAAGAATTTTGTGGCGGGGCGCCCCACCTTTGGCACGATGGTGGCGTTAATAGTTAACGGCCAAACTGAGCTCTCGGTGATTTACCTGCCCGAGAATGATGCTCTTCATGCCGTGGCGCGCGGGGTTCCCTATTCGATGGCGGAGGTTCCTCCAACGACAGCCGATCATAGACATCGAGGCATGTTGCACACGCATTACTTGGAGGCGTCGCTAGCCAACCGACTTGGCACTCTCGCGCTCAGCTGCACGCTCCTCACACCAAGTGGCAGCGCTGCGGTGACGTACGCAGCACTAGTGACCAACCAGCTCGATTTCGCGTTTTATGGCCGACTCCTGCCCTGGGACCATGCGCCCGGAGTCTTTCTTCTGCAGCAACACGGCGGCGTAGCTCGCTTTTTGGATGGCCGGAATTACGAACCCACCGTCACCCAAGGTCCACTCTTGGTCGCGCGAACTGAAGCGATCTGGAACGCCATCGAACAATCGATCCGCTGGCTCCACTCTTGACGCTGTTAACCGCACTAGGTATCGCGGTCCCCAAGCTACAAATTCAACCCAGGTGAGGCGAAAATGTGCGGTCATGGAATTCTTTCTGAACTGAACGCGGTGCGTGGGTCGCATCTGCTTTCCTGGCGCTTTTCTGGAGGCGCACGCTCGTGATCCGCGTCGCCTTCACCATGCGCCTCAAGCCCGGTGGCCTTCCACAGTATCGCTACTGGCACGACAACATTTGGCCTGAGCTTGTGAAAGAGCTCGAAGCCTCTGGCATCCACAACATGACCATCTTCGAGAATGATCCGGTGCTGTTCATGTACTCCGAAGTGGAGGATATAGGCACGTGGGATCGCCTCTGGCACACCGAGACGCACGACCGTTGGAGTGAGCTCATGAGTCCGCTCATGGCCATTGGCGAAGACGGGATCGTGGAATCAAGCACGCTACGCGAGGTGTTCCACATGAAGCCCGCAAGCTGGAAGCGGCCACTCAATGGTTGAGCTCGATGGGCGCATCGCAGTTGTCACCGGTGCGAGCCGCGGCCTTGGGCGCGAGGTAGCTTTGGGTCTCGCTCGTGCCGGGGCGCAGGTTATCGGCGTGGCCCGCAATGCCGATCACCTGCGACAAACCGAGGCTTTGGCGCAAGGAGCTCGAGGCTCAGTGGCGAGTTTAATCTGTGATGTTGCGGACATTGCGGCTGTCGCCAAGCTGGGTGATGCGGTGCGCGCACGCTTCGGGGATGCGGCTATTTTGGTCAATGCGGCAGGTGTTTTTGGACCTGTTTCGCTGATCGTGGATTCGGATCCTGTGGACTGGGTGCGAACCCTGCAGATCGACGCTGTGGCGTCGTATCTGACGACCCGTGCTTTCCTGTCAGGCATGCTGAACGCGGGCTGGGGGCGCATCATCAACGTCACGTCCGCCGCCTCGCTCCACCCTCCTGGACCCATCAATAGTGCCTATGGCACGGCCAAAGTGGCGCTCAATCAGTTCACACGTCACCTCGCCGCCGAGGTCGCGGGCAGTGGGGTCACGGCCAATGTCATCCACCCGGGGGACGTGCGCACCGATATGTGGGCTGATATTCGGGATAAAGTCGATGCGCTGGGCCCCATCGCCACAGCTTACAAGCGCTGGGTGGAGTGGGTGGAAGAGACGGGAGGTGATCCGCCGCACAAGGCCGTGGATTTAGTGCTGCGACTCACGAGCGATGCCAGCGCAGATATCAATGGGCGCTTTTGCTGGATCGACGATCCTCTGCAAGCACCGGTCCCGAGTTGGGATGCGCCTAAGGACGAACGCCCCTGGGTGAAGTGACCTAGGTTCCGCGTGTCAGTCGACGATAGGCGCGCGGTGTGTGACCCGTTAGCCGCAAGAAGACCTTGCCAAAGTAGCTTGGACCATCAAAGCCTGTGTCGAAAGCGATGTTGGTGATGGAGTGTTCGGTGCCAGCCAACAATTCCCGAGCGCGATCAATGCGCAGGCGATTCACGTACTCACCGACTGAAACTCCGAGTTCGGCTTTGAAGCGTTCACCTAGATAATTTGCAGAAAGCCCCGTTTCTTTGGCCAGATCCGCCATGCTGATCGGCTCTTCGGGGGAAGCATGCAAATAGGCCACGGCGGTCGCGATGGGTCCCGTCTTGAGCTGGGGATCGCCAGCTTGTGCCGCACGCTCAACGGTGAGTAGCACTTCTAGGGCCAGGCTTCGGCACAACAGACGATAGCCTGGGAGATGACGCTCAATCTCCCCACGCATGCGCTCGAGCAGCGAATGGACAGCGTGATCATGCGGCGGCTGTAGACTCACTTTGTGTTCGCGCTGGGCACTCTGCGAGAAGAAGGGCGCAAGACCCGGCAAGCTCACAAACTGCCGCCAATCGTCGTCCAGAAAGAGCGCTGGCGTAAAAATGAAGTTGATAATTTCGAGAGAGCCACGGTCCACCTCATAACAATGTTCATCCCCTGGCTGCAGGATATAGAAATCTCCCACGATGATTGGATAGGGGCGTTCTCCAATGTGATGAATGCCGCGACCCCGAAGCACGTAGACGAGCTCATAAAACCTGTGGGTATGCACCGTCATCGGTCCGCGCTGTGAACTTCTGAGAACCGCCAGCGGAAGTGCGGGATCCCGCTGAAGGGGTTCCATGGCAAGCGTGGGCATGAGCGTGGACATACAGGATCCGTGATATTTACCAAATATGCCGAGGACCGTGTGAGCAATTTGGCTTTGGGTGCGATATAGTTTCTGGAGTTCCTACCAGAGACGTAATATGAACCAGCACCCTCCCGCTTTGAGACATTACGATCCAACGGACGTCCCAGGAATGATCCGAGGCCTGGAGGAAGACGGCTACATCGTCATTCCCGGCTTGATGTCTCCTGCGGAAGTCGTTGAGATGAAGACGCGTATCGATGAGCTGACCCCGTTTGGTTATGACCGCAAAACCGATACTCGAAGCGGCGTCGATCACCTAAAATGTGTCTTCAATCGGCACCCGTATTGGCTTCAGTTTATTGATCGCCCAGGTGCGATTGAGGCCGTGGAGGGTGTGTTGGGCACCGACGCGCATATCATCGGGCAAACTGCCTGGCGGACGTGGCCCGGCGCTGGAACTTGGGGCATGCACATCGATCAGCAATTCTTTCCAGTTGCCGAAGACTTGCTGATCAGCGGTCAGGTGAAGCTACCGATCATGTTGGCGACCGGGCACTATTACCTCAACGACATGACGCTCGACCTCTGCCCGACGTGGCTCGTCCCGGGTTCACACAAATCCGGACGTGCCCCACGCGCTACGGGAGGTGAAGTGGCTTACGGAGCGCCGAGCGACGCAGAGAGTGAATGGAACGGAGTGAAGGCGGTGCCGGTGTTGCTCCGCGCTGGTGACTTCATGCTTTTCCGTTCGGAGGTTTGGCATACCGGCTCCCAGAACACCACGAGCGATCAGGTCCGCTACATCCTGCAAGTGCACTATGGCCGGCGCATGATGGCGCAAAAATTTAGCCCGTATCTGGACTTTCACTTTAACCAAGAAGTTTTGGCGGGGGCCACTCCGCGACAAAAGCGGATGCTCGGTGGTCACCGACCCAGTAATTACGACTGAGCCAAATTATCTGGCGGCGATGCGGCTGTTCAACAATTTCACTAGGTCTGTAGCGCGCCACGGCACGGCCCATCGCGTCAATCGGCATCACATCCTCCTCGGCGAGCGCGATCGGTTAAGAAAGTCTGAAGTGCTACGGGGCTTCCTTCGAGGCAAGCACCGCCTTCATGATGATGAAGGGTGGATTTGGCAACGTGGCTCAAGCGCGCCTTACCAGCTCGATCCAGTCCATACCCGGCATCATCCAGTTCGTCCCCTGCTCAGCATGGCGTTCTCCAAGTAACGCAACAAATCCGGCAAAACCTGCTCAATCAGAGCCCAGTCTGAAACCAATGCGGCTTCTTCAATACACACACCCCAATCAGTGATCTGAGGAAAACCAAAGGCCGACCCACTGCCACGCAACACGTGCGCCACCCGACGTACAGCGTCTAAGTCTCTGGCCGCAATACCGCGTTCAAGTTCTTGAGCACGCGTGAAGCAAGAATCGAGGTAGCGAGGAACCAAGTGTGCGACCTCTTCTGCGACCTCGAGCTCTAAATACCCCACCGCCGCCCCTTCCTCACTCTCGGCTGCGTCCAACCAAGCACGCTGGGCTCGCGCACCGCCCGTCAGCTCAGGACGCGCTGCGAATCGCTTCACGCTGGCGATCAACCCTGCTCGCTTGATGGGCTTAGCCAGGTGACCATCGCAGCCGGCATCTAAGCACCGCGCCACTTCTTCGCGCATCGCGTGCGCCGTGACCGCCACGATTGGGACGCGCCCTCGCGCACCGTTTTGCTCTGCTTGGCGAATTGAACGCGTGGCTTCGTAACCGTCCATTCCTGGCATTTGAATGTCCATCAATACCAAATCGATGCCGCCTGCTGCGCAGCGCTCTATAGCGGCCTGGCCACTCTCGACACAGCTCACTTCAAAGGGCAGACCCTCCAACAATGCGGTCACCAATTCCCTGTTAATTGCAATATCATCCACCACGAGGATGCGCTGCCTTACAGCAGCGACTTCGGGCATACTGCTCCAACTCCCCACGGACACTTGATCGGGCTCTGCAACACTCACCAAGACACCTGGCCTCTGACTGAGCCCAGACGCCTCAGGCAACCGTGCCGTGAACCTAAACACGGTGCCTTTTGCGAGTTCGCTCTCCACGGCAATTACCCCACCCATCAATTCGACCAATCCACGGCAAATCGTGAGCCCCAGCCCCGTCCCACCATAGCGGCGTGTGATCGAGTTGTCCGCCTGGGTAAATGTGGCAAAAACCGCTTCGAGGCGATCACGTGCGATCCCGACGCCACTATCCGTCACCGCGAATTCGAGTGTCTCTGCGACGCCTTCACAGAGACGGACGCTCAGCACAATCTGGCCCCTTGGCGTGAACTTGAACGCGTTGTCTACCAGGTTGATCAAGACCTGGCGCAATCGAGAAGGATCACCGCGAACAACCAAGGGCACCGCGGGGTCGATCTCGCAGACCAGGATTACTCCCGTTTCCTTAGATCGCAGGGCCATCAGCGCCGAAATTCCATCTGTCAACGAGCGGACAGAGATCGCAGTAGCTTCCAGCTCGATCTTCCCGGCCTCAATCTTGGCAAGGTCGAGAACATCATTGATGATCGTGAGGAGATGTTCGCCCGCCGCGCACATGTTATTCACGTACCTGCGCTGAGCTGGCGTGAGCGCTGTCTCTACCAAGAGTTCACCCATCCCAATGATCGCATTCATGGGAGTCCGAATCTCATGGCTCAGGTTGGCTAAGAACTCGGACTTCGCCTGATTTGCGCGTTCCGCAGCTTGCGTTGCGGCAACCAAACGCTCTTCGGCCTGCTTACGCTCGGTGATGTCAGCGTGCGTCCCCACCACCCGCTCAGCGTTGCCACTGGCATCACGGCTGACCACCAGACCTCGGTCCAGGATCCAGCGATAGCTTCCATCCTTGCAGAGAACACGGTGCTCATTCGAATAGATGGGGGTGATTCCGGCTAAATGGGGCTGCAGATCAGCCATCACCTGCGGCATGTCGTCGGGATGAACGCGACTGGACCACTCTGAAAGTGCGTCGCCCACTTCTTCCTCCGAGTAACCGAATATGGCTTTCCACTGCTTCGAGAAGAACACTCGGCTATCGCTTACGTTCCAATCCCACACCCCGTCGCCAGCGCCCTCGATCGCAAACTGCCAACGGCTGTCTTGCAATCGCCTTTCCGTTCCGACTGGGTCGAGTTCACTGGAGAGTGCCTGTAGCGCGTCGCGTTCAGCACGCACATGCCCGTGCAATATTTCGAGCTTGCGATACTCAATCTGCAATCGAGCCAGTTGCAGTTGAACCTCAGTGAGCGGAAGGCTAGAGCCATCTGGAAAGCAAGAATCTATGTTCGCCTCTGCTCGCGCTTGCAATTCCTGCTTGTCTCCTCCTTCAAGCATCAAGCCTCCAGGGTCATACGGTTCAAGAAGTGAAGGATTAAGGGTTCACCGGAAAGGGCACTAAATTGGCGGGTAGCACCGCGCCGGCCTTCCTACAGCGGGTGTCGCAAGCTAGGGTCGCGGCCCATGTCGGAGCCAGAAACAGCCTCCCAAGCGCGTCGGTCACACCCAAACTGGCATCAACCAACACTGCTGCACGGCAAGCACGGCATCCCGATGCGCCTGCACAACATCCTCAGCTACACAGCCACACTCGTGATCTTCCCGGTGGTGGCCGTGTTCTCTCACTCTGGCTCATTTGAGCGCCTGTTCGGACAACCGATCTTGGCACTCGCCACGCTGCTTTGGATGCTTCACTTCGCACGCCGCACTGCGGAGAGCGCCTGGCTCCATCGCTATTCAAAGCCCCCCGCCCCCTATCTTGGCGTCCTTTTGGAGTACCTCTACTACTGGGGCCAGGGCAGCCTGATTGCTTACACTCTCTCCGCTCCTGACTATTCTGAACCCACCACCCCACAACTTGCTTTGGGCCTTCTACTGTTTGCACTCGCCGAATCCGGGAATGCTTGGAGTCATTTCAAACTGCACCGTCTGCGTGCGCCTGGGGAAACAGCGCATCGTATTCCACGTGGCGGACCCTTTGAGTGGGTGTCGTCTCCGCACTATCTCTTCGAGATCCTGGCGTGGTGGGGCTACGCACTGGCATTTCCTTGCGCACCGACCTTACTCTTCGCATCCCTCACAACAGTGATGCTGCTCAGCTGGGGGCGAGCTCGCCAGCGTTCGTACTTGCGCGAATTTGATGGGCAAGACGGGCGAGAACTCTATCCGCCCCAACGCCGAGCCGTCGTCCCCTGGGTGTTCTAACCAAGATTACGGAACGGAGCGCGCTGGGTTTCCTTGAGAAATGACCGGTAAGACTTGGCTGGTCCATCATTTTAGCGCTCACTCCAAGAAGGCGCTCAGCTACGCTAACTCATGGGATCCCGGAGGTCCTGCACTCACGCCTTTCCGATCTTAGCCGTACGCACGCACTCATAGGAGGGATGCTTGCTGCGGTGGCTGAATGGCCCAAGACTCGTTCGTGCCAATCTACGGCAAATGTCCATCGCGATCTTCTGGAGGCAATTCGGGATGACTTTGCTAAGTACGCGGGCAATCGGGAGAAGATCGTCAAGGTGTTTGCGGCACTGCCGCGCCTTGTGGGGCGGAAGTTTCAACCCCGCAAGGTCGACTCCGAAGAGAAGACGCTACCCCTCAGAAATGCCTTCAGAATGTTGTCGCACGCATTGCGACTCCCATGCGCAGAACCTCTGCCAACGGTGTCCCCCTCGGAGCGGAAGTTGACGAGCAATATGAAAAAGTCTGCCTGCTAGATGCGGGGCTCTATTCCACCTTGAGCGGCCTTGACCCAAGCAGGCGAACGCCCGTGCGACGGCTCAGGAGGCCGATCAAGGAGCTTAGGGGCACCACCGTTACGATAGCGGTCGTTGTCGTGAAGGCAACGGTCACGCGCTCACTCCGCTCATCCGCTCACCCCGCTCACGCCCCGACGTGAGCGACCTTGAACTCGCGTCGGGCCCTCAGATTCTTCACGTGGACTTCGCGTTGCGTTCTTGCTCAATGCTCTCAAGGATGATGCTCTTTGCCCGGTCTACGTCACCCCAGCCGAGCGCCTTCACCCACTTCTTTTCTTCGAGATCCTTGTAATGTTCGAAGAAGTGCTCGATCTGTTTTACGGTGATCTCGGGGAGCTGGGTGTAGTTCAGCACCTGCTCGTAGCGTCGGGTGAGCCTGCTAACCGGTACCGCGATGATCTTCTCATCGACGCCCGCTTCATCTTGCATCAGGAGCACGCCGATGGGGCGGACCGCAATAACGGCACCGGGCACGATTGCGCGCTGGTTGGCGATCAGCACATCCAGCGGGTCACCGTCACCTGAAAGGGTGTGCGGAATGAACCCGTAGTTGCCAGGATATCGCATTGAGGTGTAGAGAAATCGGTCCACCACGAGCGTGCCGGATTTTTTGTCCATTTCGTATTTGATGGGTTCACCACCCACCGGGACTTCGACGATCACATTCACTTCATTCGGGGGATCGTTACCCACAGAAACAGCTTCAATAAACAAAATAGGCTCCTTCGACGAGATTTCGTCCGCGCCTCATAGCACACGCGCGTGCGGGCGACCCACGCCCTCGGGGGTGAGTTCAAAGGCGCTCGAAATCAGCCACGCCCGGCAAGTTAGACGGTAGGTTGTCGAAGGCCCGCTGCAGCCCATTGCGGTCGAGTGTTGTCGGTGCACCCACCACGAACATGAACTCACGTTCGATGAACCTGGTCCAACTCTCTGTTCCCTCCCTTCTGCCCCGGCTAGGCTTCGCGCAACTGAACAGTACCGGCTGCCACGCGCTCAGCTGGCCAGAAATGCGTGAGAAAATTGAAGTGGCGGCCAGCGACGCTCGTTGGCTCATCTTCGCTGGCCACGAAATTGGGCCTGGTGGAGGGCAAACCACCAGCGACGAGACGCCGACCCAACTCACCGACTTTGTGAGCGACCCCCAGAAGGGGCTCCACTGCGACTCCGTCACCAATATCGCGCGCTACGTTGCTGGTCGACGCGGCAGTTCAGAGAGCCAGCGGCCCTCCCGATAGCCGTACTCGCTCAAGTGTCGCTCACAGCTTCACGTGACGCAGCCTCAGCGCGTTCCCAATCACGGAGACAGAACTCATGGCCATCGCCGCGCTCGCCAGCATGGGGCTCAACAGCAACCCCACGAAAGGATACGCAATTCCGGCGGCAATCGGCACCCCGAAGACATTGTAGACGAAGGCGAAGAATAGATTCTGCCGAATGTTTTGCATGACGGCCTGGGAGAGGCCGCGAGCGCGCACGATCCCGAGCAGATCCCCTTTCAAAAGCGTGATGCCGGCGCTTTCGAGTGCCACGTCCGTGCCGGTACCCATCGCAATTCCCACGTGAGCTTCAGCGAGTGCGGGAGCATCGTTCGTGCCGTCACCGGCCATCGCCACCACTCGGCCCTCTTTCTTCAGCTGAAGCACCACCGCATGCTTCTGCTCCGGCAACACATCTGCTCTCACATCCTCAATCCCGAGCTTCTCGGCCACCGCTCGGGCCGTGATCGCGTTGTCACCCGTTAGCATCACGATCCGCAGGCCTGCCGCGCGCAAAGCGTCGAGTGCCCCCAACGTCGAAGGCTTGATCGGATCCTGCACTCCGAGGATCCCCGCCAATTGGCCTTTGACTTCGAGAAACACCACAGTTTCCCCCTCGCATCGCAGGCGCTCGGCGTGCGCCTGAAGTTCACGAACATCCACGCTCCGCTCACTCAAGAAACGTTCGTTCCCCAAGGCCACTTCGACGCCGTCAACGGTGGCCATCACACCCTTGCCCGTCACGGCGCGAAAACCGATTGCTTCAGCAACTGCCACGCCACGCTCTGCTGCACCATTGATGATCGCCTGCGCCAACGGATGCTCGCTCGTCTTTTCCAGCGCAACCGCCTTCGCCAGCACGTCACGCTCATCAAATCCAGCCGCGGCCACCACACTGGTGAGCTTCGGTTTTCCAGCGGTGAGCGTGCCTGTCTTGTCCACCACCAGCGTGTCGACTTTTTCAAGCAATTCCAGAGCTTCCGCATTTTTGACCAAGATGCCTGCGGCTGCACCGCGACCCGTGCCCACCATGATCGACATCGGCGTTGCCAGGCCCAAGGCGCACGGACAGGCGATGATCAGCACAGCGATCGCATTCACGAGCGCGTACGCCAGGCGTGGCTCGGGACCAAAAATACCCCAAATGAGTGCTGTGAGTAAGGAGACGAGCACGACGGCCGGCACAAACCAGGCAGACACACTATCGGCTAAACGCTGAATCGGCGCACGGCTTCGCTGTGCTTCGCTCACGAGCTTAACAATTTGAGCGAGCAGGGTGTCTTTGCCCACGCGTTCGGCGCGAACCACCAAAGTTCCGGTGCCGTTGAGGGTGCCTCCAATCACTGAGCTATCTTGAACTTTCTCAATGGGAATGGCTTCCCCCGTGATCGTCGATTCGTCGACCGCGCTTCCGCCATCGGTGATGCGCCCATCCACGGGGATCTTCTCGCCCGGACGCACCCGAAGCAGGTAGCCAACCTGCACATGTTCAAGCGGAATATCCAATTCGGATCCATCAACCGAGATGCGCCGAGCCGTTTTCGGCGCCAAACCCAAAAGCAAGCGGATCGCGCCCGAAGTGGCGCTTCTCGCGCGCAACTCCAGCACTTGCCCGAGCAGCACCAAGCTAACAATGACGGCCGACGCTTCATAATAAACGGGAATAGAGCCGCCATGCCGGAACGAATGGGGGATCAGCTCTGGAAGAAAGGTAGCCACCAGGCTGAATAGGAATGCCGCCCCTGTCCCGATCGAGATCAGCGTGAACATGTTGAGGTGGCGATTGACGACCGAGGCCCAGCCTCGCTGAAAAAATGGCCAACCGCCCCAGAGCACCACCGGTGCTGAAAAGAGAAGTTGCAGCCAGATCGACCAGGAGCCCAAGGCCTGTTGTACGGGCCTACCGGGCAGCATCTCGGACATAGCGAGTGCAAAGATGGGCAGCGTGAGCGCCAAGCTGACCCAAAACCGCCGCTGCATCTGAGCCAATTCGGGATTGGCTGTATCGCCCAACGCGGCTGTTTCTGGCTCCAGCGCCATGCCACACTTGGGGCACACGCCTGCCCCCCGCTGCCGCACTTCAGGATCCATCGGGCACACGAAGAAACCCTGCTCGGCCTCCGGGAGCACGGGCTTGGGCAACTCCAAAGCTGCGGATTTGCTCAAATATTGCGCCGGATTTGCCGAGAATTTTTCGCGGCACCGTGGATTACAGAAGTAATAGGCCTCGCCAGCATGCAAGAAGACGCCACCCTTCGCTGACGCTGGGTTCACCTTCATGCCGCACACGGGATCCGTGACGAGTTCCGCGGGGGCAAGCTTTGGGGGTGTATTGGACATCGCGAGGGCTTTCTCGGTCGGCGTGGAGGGACGTGGAGCGTGTTTCGGCAATATTGTGCTTATGCCGCGCTTAGCAAGCTCCAGGCCAGAGTGGACGCGGCTGGGCATCGCCGCGCCTCATGCCCGCCGATGTTCTTTTTTGGGGTTGCTGGGAGCGGCCGCAGCCTCGCGCTCCAGGAGTGCGCGTTTGCGTTCAATACCCCACCGATAACCCGAGATGTGGCCATCGGTTCGTACGACGCGATGACAAGGTACGATCACTGCCACAGGGTTCGCTCCGCACGCTTGGGCCACCGCACGAAACGCTTTGGGCTGGGAGATACGTTCTGCGATCTCCGCGTACGTGGCAGTCGTGCCAAGCGGGATCTTTCTGAGCGCCTGCCAAACCTTCTCTTGGAACACGGTGCCACGGATATCGAGCGGAAGCGTCGAGGTGCTCGCCGGCGACTCAATGACCTTCACCACCTGCGCCACCAGCTGCTTCAACTCCGCACCGCCCGGCTGAATGCTGGCCTTTGGGAAACGGCGACTCAAATCGGCGCTCAGGGGCGCTGCCTGATCGCCGAGGAAAACCGTGCAAATCCCACGCAGACTGGCCGCTACCAAAACGACGCCCAGCGAACAGCTAGCGGTCGTAAAGTGCAGCTCAGTGATGGCACCGCCGTTCCTATCGTTGTTTGGTTCCATGCCCGACATCCCTTTCGCCGCTGCATAAAAGCGTTCTAACCGACACCCGCCGAGACTACCCCTCCGGGAAGACGAAGACACCCCGGATCTTGCGCAACAATTCACGCTCCATTCCGTTCCTCGGAGGGATGGCCTAGCTTGGCAGCCGATCGGACCTAAGTAGCCTTGGTGACGCCCGTGCTTCCTCTCAAGCTTGCCTACCACGCTAAGCAGCGCAGCACCCTCGCAGGCTATGCAGTGTTGCACGAAGTGTTGCGGGCGGTTGCAGGTTGGAACGACAAGCCAAGCCCGGCCGCATTCGCGGAACTCAAACGCCGCTACGAAGAGCTGCTCATGAGAGACTGGGAGGGCGCACGTCTGGGACACTATTCAGCCCGCCTACTGTTCGATTGGCACGGACCGCGCAATCTTCGCAAGCTCTCAGCGTTCGTTCACGAGCTCCGGGCTGGGGTGTCACGCTCCCGGCGCGCGGGGTTCCAAGAGCTACCGAAAGGCGTCGACCTCGTCGATTATCCTGATTATTTTCTCCGGAATTTCCATTGGCAAAGCGAAGGCTATCTGAGCGAACATTCCGCCGAACTCTACGACGCACTCGTCGAGTTTCTGTTCCTTGGAGCCGCGAGCGCCATGCGCCGTCAGGCGATTGTGCCCTTTTCGGAATTCGCGCGCTCTCGGGCCCTGGAGCCGCTGCAAGTTCTCGATGTTGGGTGTGGCACAGGCACGTTTCTCGGTCAACTCGCGACCTCGCATCCAAACCCCGCCTACACGGGTATCGATCTCAGCCCCTTCTACGCGGCTCACGCCCGCCGCAGCTTGGACCATTTTCGCAATGTCACCATTTTGCAGGCTAATGCGGAAGCACTGCCGTTTGTCGACCAATCCTTCGACGTGGTGACGTCTGTCTACCTATTCCATGAGTTGCCTCCACGTGTGCGCCGTCAGGTGTTTTCTGAAATGAAGCGAGTCCTCCGTCCCGGAGGGCTGCTGATCGTTCAGGACTCAGCGCAACTTTCCGAGAGCTCCGCGCTTGAGTTCTTCCTTCGGCGCTTTCCAGAACGATTCCATGAGCCCTTCTTCAAACACTACCTCCAGGATCCGCTTGAAGATCTGTTCACGGAAGCTGGTTTCCCAACACCCAAGCTCGCGCCCGCTTTCGTGGCTAAAACGGTGTGGGTCACGCTTCCTGGGGAATCACCATGACGTTTCCTTACCTGACGCAAGGGCGCTCTCCCTCAAAAATTAGATAGTAAGCATGCTTACTATCGATCCATTCAGCCCAGCCCCCTCGCGCATGCGCAGCCCCCTCGCGCATGCGCAGCCCCCTCGCGCATGCGCAGCCCCCTCGCGCATGCAGCCTTGTTGGGCACAAGCCGCGTCGTGCGGCTCTCAAGGCTCGGTTGGCAGCGTGCTGGAAGGGGCTGTTCCCCGAGAAATTTAGGGTGAGCGCAGGCAGTCGTTAGTGAGTGCTAGCGGTGTGCCCAGCGCTATCACTTCGAAATCACCGGGGGTGATGGAGACCAGATCGTGCGAGCCCAGCAGCCCATCCCACTTGGCTTGGGTGTGACGATCTGTTTGGGCAGTGAGCGCGATATTGCCCCCATCAGCTAACAACATGCCGTACTTCTGGAGTCCACGCGCCACCACACGCGCTCCGTCGCTAGGCAATGAAGCTAGTGGGAAATCGGCGCGTAATCTCAGCCGAGCACCGTACGGCGGGGCTGTCTTCGGGCCGGAAGCTGCGCTCGTGCTGTGGGTGGCGGGATGAACATATTCACCACTCCGAATGCTCGCATTGGGCAAAATGAAACGAATTGCATGCTCGATGGCGCCCGCTTTAACTTCATCTGCCGTGAACAGCAGCGGCGCGATCGGGTAACCCGCGGCATCCGCGCTCGTACACTGTTCACCCCGTCCCGTCGGGCCGTAAACGCGGCCTAAATCCCACACCGCCAGGCATCCGCCAAAGAAATCTGGACCCACGATATTGGCTCGCCACATTTCGTAAAGCTTGGAAGCTGGTTGATCCACAACGAGGAGATGGCAATCTCCATCCGTCGTGCAGGCGTAGCCCGTTTCCCCTTCGAGGTTGCCCCCGACGGGCACAGGCACCGGCACCTGATCACAATCAGGGCTGTAGAAATCATCCGTCGGTTGGAAGTCTCGTTTGGGTGTGGACGCGTCCGCGATTAGCACATCGATCGTAAAATCAATCCGCATCTGCCCGGTTCCAAAGCCCTGCTGGTTGAGCCAAGTGATGATGGCTCCACTGTCGGGATCCATTGCGGCGTTCGAGACATCAATGGTCCACGGATTGCCCGCCGGGAAGTAATGCTGAGGTCCGGCAACTGCGCTCAAGCCTCCCGTTGCGCTATTGGCACTGCCACCCGAAATGCTCAAACCTCCTGCTGCACTGTTCGCTTGGCCACCCGAGCTTGCCCTGGCACTACCCATAGCAGTGTTTCCGCCGCCCATTCCGGACCCAACACCACTTAACGTCGAATCAGTACCACAACCTGAGACTAACACCACGCAACCGAAAATCAGGACGGCGACAACTTTACCCATAGCTCACCAGGGTACACGGATTCGGGCACTTCAAGGCTCTGTTTTTCCCTGAACTGCAACCGACGAGTGCTAAGGCAGCCAGGCTAAATCAAGGCTCGGATACAGATCCACCTGACGCACGCGTTCGCGCTTCGCCGCTCCATCGCTTGAAATCGTGACCCGGCTCGCACCCTGATCGTAATTGTAAAGAGTGCCCCCGACGTTGAGGCTCCATGCCGCCCCAAGCTTCAGCAAGATCTGCGCATGGCCGCCCAGAAACAGAGGCGAAAGCTCGCCTCCACTTCGTTCCCCGGTGCGATCGCCGAGCAATGCCAAGTCCAACTCGGTGCGTCGGCTCAACCTGGAGCGGTAAGCCACGCTCGCACTGGCGCGATAACCTGTAGTGTATGCGGCATACGTCAACCCAAGCGGAGCGTAGGTTCCCAGTGCTTCCGGCATGTTGCCCGATAGCGGAACACGAAAGCGGAGATCCAGCGTGCTCGTGATCCACGTACGGGCTCGCGGCACACTGAGCCTGATTCCGGCATGTGGCACCGAAGCAAACCCAGGTTTCTCTCCGGACACCTCGTTGGTCGGAAAAAGATAGCCCTGTAGCAAGCGTGCGCTCCCCGTGGGCAGCGAAAGCCCATAGTCTGCAGACACCACAAAGCCCTCCGGCATCTGGAAGAGGCGTTGCCGCAGCTCGGCGTTAGGCCACAAAAGCAGCCAACTTAGCAGCGTACTCCGCAATTCCCACGAGTCCGACAAACCGTAACGGGAATCTCCGAACACACGAAACAGGCTGCGCCCCGGGGTGAGCAAAGCGGCGGTACCATCCAACGCCAAGTCCCGATTGGTCAGCGCTGTATGAGGAGCACCCTGGGCGAAGGCATTCTTCTCGAAGCCGACTACCAAAAAACACCAAACGGCGATCCATCCCAGCTTCACGGTTCCAAGCTTCACGTCTCCAAGCTTCACGGTTGATCTCCCCCGGCAGCCGGGAGCCGCAACGTCCCCACAATCGGAGCGTGGTCACTCAAGAACAGCGGATCGGCCACGATGCCTTGGCGACCGCTTGTCTGCAAAACATCACTCTT
>Ga0105048_10003975_pt1 | contig 24196 bp, 18 predicted proteins | sample MAT05_FD_78382 | JGI IMG/M metagenome (GOLD analysis project Ga0105048, IMG submission 78382) | Freshwater microbial communities from Lake Fryxell liftoff mats and glacier meltwater in Antarctica - MAT-05 | ecosystem: Environmental > Aquatic > Freshwater > Ice > Liftoff microbial mat | place... | reverse complement strand
GGGTGATTTCGTAGAGCTTGTCAGAGGATCCGCTGGGAGAGTGGGGCGCGTAGGTGACGATCCAGAGGCGGTCCGCCCACGGGACGACGGCACCAATTCCGCATTCCTGCTCGTTGTTGAAAAACGCGAGGTGGGGGTAAATCCCGGAGAGGGAGACGGGTTCGGCAAGGGCTGCGGTGGCGCTAAGAAGCAGGAGGGCTTTTGTTTTCATCATACCAGGTTATTTTTAAACGTGAAAACGTAGCAACTATTTTCAGAAATCGTGTTACGTGCGATACCGCTCCAACTTTCGGATGCCCTTTGGCAAGAAGCTTGCTGACAGCAGGGGGAAAAGGTGGAGGGTAAGACCGGTAAAATGACCGATATGTGGATCAATGGCGACCTGACCACCAGAGTGCGGCGGCAAAGCCGTGGGGTATCCATTTTACAAAGTAGGTTGTAGTGCGCGGTGTAGATCGGGGCGGGGCGGAAGGTGCCGACGCGGTTGGACGGCCAGCCGACCGTGGCTTGCTGTTTAGGGGTGAGCAACCGGCCGTAGCGCTGGTTGGAGGCGAGGGATTTGCGCCCGGCCAGCAGTGCCATCGCCACTAACAGGAGGAGCGAGGCGCAGGGGAGTTCAATCGATGATCTTCCTCATCGGGATCATATTGGAGTATTCAAATCCCTGCTTTTTAAAAAACTCCTGAGACTCGGCGCTCATTTTATCCGTCAGCAATGTGATCCGCTTGAATTGCTTTTTCTTGGCAAACTCAAACACGTAATCGACAAGCATCGCACCGTAGCCTTGGCCGCGATGGTCCGGGTGAATGACCACATCCTCCATCAGGATGACGAAGCCGCCGCGCGCGGTGGAAATGGTAAAGAGCAAGTTCACCATGCCGAATATTCTGTCCTTGTTGCGAACGACGAAAATGCGACCTCGGCTCGGCTGCTCGAGGATCAACTGCAGACCGCGCTCCTGCATCGTTTGGTCCGGTGTGAAATCGTTGGAGACAGCCAACAAATTCATCACCAGATCCGTGAGAGCGGGGAGATCCTCGATCGTCGCAGGCTCGACGACGGGGCGATCCTCACCTTTCAATTTTCCAGAAGTATCGAGGGCACTTTTCACGGAATGCACTATGCCATGTTTCGCAAATCCGAACACAAAATTTTAAAATCGTGGGGATTTTTCCAAAAAGCCCTATTCACTGCAATAAATCCGGACGATTCCGGGACGTCCGCAAGTCTGCTTGCTGGGCTTTCCACAAGGCGATTTTCGCATGGTCTCCAGAAATGAGCACTTCCGGCACCTTCATGCCACGGAAATCGATTGGCCGGGTGTAGGCGGGTGCTTCCAACCGATTTGGCTCGGAAAATGATTCATCCTCCGCCGAGCGCTCGTCACCCAAGGCTCCGGGCAAAAGGCGGATCACCGCATCGCATATCACCGCCGCAGCAATCGCGCCATTGGTTAGAACATAGTCACCAATCGAAATCTCATCATCTACCAAGGCATCGATCACTCGATGGTCCACGCCTTCGTAGTGCCCGCAGAGAATGAGCAGATGTTGTTCTGCGGCCAGTTCACGGGCGATAGCTTGTTTGAACGGTTTGCCTTGCGGAGTCATCAGGATCACCCGGGTGCCATTGCCTCGCAGTGCCTCCACGGCTGCAAACAAGGACTCCGGCTTGAGCAGCATGCCTTGCCCACCGCCGCACGGCGAATCATCCACGCGCCGATGTTTGTCCAAGGACCAATCGCGCAGTTGATGTCCGTTGACTTCGACGAGGCCGGCAGCTCTGACCCGTTGGATGATGGAGTCGCTCAACGGAGCCAACGCCACATCGGGAAACAAGGTTACGATATCAATCCGCATGCAAAGTTTTCTAGAGGGCGGGGATCACCGGTTCAAGCGTCACCTCGCGCCGGGGTTTAAAACGGCTCGTCGCCCCATGGATCTTCTCCGCCCACGTCCCACTCCTCCACCATCTCCGCAGGGAAATCCTCAAGAAATCGGGAGGGGTGGCAGATGTAGTCTCCTTTGTAGGATTTAGGGTTGGTCATCGGAAAGGTGAGGTAAAGTTCATCTTTGGCGCGGGTGAGTCCGACGTAGAAGAGCCGCCGCTCCTCTTCGAGCATCGGCAGATCGTCGGTTTCCAAGATCCTTCCGTTAGGGAATTGCCCGTCCACCAGCCAGATGAGGAAAACGACTTTCCATTCGAGTCCCTTGGCTTGATGGATCGAGGAAAGGACGACTTTTTCTTCGTCCACATCTTCTTTCTCCCCTTTCGGTCCGCCATCGGTGGTGCTCATGAGAGAAAGCTGGGCGAGAAATTCAAGCAGGTCATCGAAGGTGGCGCCGAACTCCGAAAGCTTTTCTATATCACTGCGGCGGTTTTCAAAGTTCTCGAAACTCGCTTTCAGATATTCATCATAGACCCCTTCCAATATGCTGAAGATCATGGATGATGGTTTGGCGAATTCACCATCCGGTGTGAGTTCATCCAATGTATAACAAAGCTGCTGCCAATGTTTCTCCGCCTTCTTCGGAACCTTGAATGATAGAAGAAGCTCGGACCAGAGCGGTGGCAAATCCTCGCGGGTGGACCAACCGCTTTTGACCCATGCATCCCAAAGTTTCTGTACGGCCACCGGCCCGCAGCCCGGCAGCAGGCTCACCATCCTGGAGAAACTGACTTCGTCCCGGCGATTTACCACAAAGCGCATGAAGGCGGAGACGTCCTTGATGTGCGCTTGCTCGAAGAAGCGCAAGCCACTGGTGATTTCGAAAGGGATGCCGTTTACCGTGAGCTCCATTTGAACTTCGAGACTTTGGAAATGCGCCCGATAAAGCACGGCCATTTCCTTGAGCGAAATCCCCTCTTCCTGAAGCTCTTGAATCCGCTGGGACACGAATGCAGCTTGGCTCCGGGGATCGGGTAACGCCACCAAGGCCGGCTTCACGCCTGGGCTTTCCCGCGAGGCCCGCAGGTCTTTTTCAAAGCGCCCGGTGTTTGCGCGGATGGCGGCGTTTGATAGATCCAGGATCTCGGGCACGCTGCGGTAATTGGTCTCGATGGTGAAGATCCTGGAGCCCGGATAGCGTTTGGGGAAACTCAATAAATGATCCACATCCGCGCCGCGCCACGAGTAGATGGATTGCGCATCATCACCCACCGCCATCAGACTGCCCGCGTCACCTACCAACAGATCAATCATCCGTCCTTGCACCGAGTTGGTATCCTGATACTCGTCCACCAGCACATGGCGGAACTTTTTCTGATAGAGTTCCAGCACATCCGGGCGCTCTTCGAAGAGGCGTACCGTCATGCAGAGCAGATCATCAAAGTCCATCGAGTTTGTTGCGAGCTTCTTTGCGATGTAGCCTGTGCGGACCTGTTCGATCTCCTCCGTCCAATCGTAGAAATGATCATAGCGGGCCGCGATGATTTCCTCCAGCGTGGCGCCTGTGTTTTCGATGAGGCTGAACATCGAAGCGAGCACGTCCGGCTTGGGGAAACGGCGCTCTTTGGTATCAATATTACAAGCGGCGATCACCGAGGTGAGGAGCGATTTTTGATCATCGCGATCCAAAATGGAAAACGAGCGATTGAACCCCAAATCCTCCGCGTGCCGCCGCAATATCCGGCTTCCGATGGAATGGAAAGTACCCGCCCAAAGATCCGAGGTGTCATGCGCCACCAGATCCCGCACCCGCTCGATCATTTCACGGGCGGCTTTGTTCGTGAAAGTGAGGAGCAGAATTTGTTTCGATTCGATTTGATGATCAAGAAGCCAGGCGACCCGGTAGGTGAGCGTGCGGGTCTTGCCAGAGCCTGCTCCAGCGATCACGAGCGCCTTTCCAGGCGGGGAGGAAACCGCTTCATATTGCTCGGAATTGAGCGCCGCTTCGTAATTGATGTCTGATGCCGCAGCTTTTTGCGAGCGGTGGAGTGTGTATTGGCGGGCCATGGACAGGAAGAGATTGTCACCGCTTCGAATGTCCGGCAACCCTCAAGGTTTGAAGTTTCAAGGTTAATCTCGTTAGCGTAGAATCTGTTAGGAAGTGGTGGGAGTTCTAACTATTTAATATATCTTAAATAGTTAGGTGATTACGTCTTCACGTTATCTTTAAATTTTTTAAAACTTTACAATCATGGGGTCTTCTACTACCTTTTGGCTGTGCTGTCCCAAGTATGAAAACAATTAATTATATCAACGTGATGATGGTCGCTGGCATGGGTGCTTTGGCATCCTGTGCACCGCAACCTGTAACTCAAAGGGTGTCTGTCTCGACATCACTTCGTCCGGATTCCTCGCTCACCGGGCGGGTTTTTCAGGAAGTCAACCAATACCGGAGCAGTCTTGGCAAGGCCTCCGTCCAACGCCATTCAGGCCTAGATAGGCTGTCGCAAAAGCATTGCGAATACCTGCGGCAAAACCGGGGAAAATTCGGATTGTACGGCAAAAACGTCAGTCACTTCGGCTTTGAAGGCCGTGCCGTGATGGCACGTGAGGCTTACAACATGGCGAGCGTCGGTGAAAACGTAGCCTCCACGAAAGGTCAAGGCGGCGATGTTTCGGCGGCGTTGGTCAAACTCTGGATCGGGTCCAAAGATCACGAGTACAACATGCGCGCCGACTGGACCCACACCGGCGTGGGTGCCGTGGTCGATAGCGACGGCACGGTGTTTTCAACTCAGATTTTCGCGACGGTGTCCAATCCTCAGATGATGATGCGCCAGCGATTTAGCAGTTTTTGATTATCAATGCCTGACTTCGCCTTCGAATCCGCCTGCCACTCCAGAGGTCTTCATTGGATCGCTGGAGTGGACGAGGCGGGACGAGGGCCGTTGGCAGGCCCTGTGGCCGCTGCGGCGGTGATTTTACCGAAGGGCTTCCAATGTCCCGGTTTGGATGACTCCAAGAAATTCACGGCATCGAAACGCGAGATCTTTTTTGAAAAAATCACACAGGATCCTGCGGTCTTTTGGTCCGTGGCCACGGCAAGTCGGGAGGAGATAGACTCCCTCAATATTCTGAAAGCCACCCATCTTGCGATGCGCAGGGCTTTGGAGGGATTGAAACAGGTTCCGGATTTTTGTTTGATCGACGGATTCGTGATCAAAAATTTTCCTTTTGCCCATCAAGGCATCGTGAAAGGCGATGGACTTTCACTTTCAATCGCCGCAGCCAGCATCATCGCCAAAGTGACGCGGGACGGGCTGATGGAGAAATTGGATGAGGAGTTTCCTCAATTTGGCTTTGCCAGGCATCATGGATATGGCACAAAGATGCATCTTGAAGCGCTTCGGATTCATGGACCTTGTTACCACCATCGTCGCTCGTTTCAGCCGATTGCACAGCTTTGCCTACCGCTCGACGACTGCTGATGGAAGCCCGCGCGACCGGAAATGGATCGGCGATTATGGCGAACGGGCGAGTGCCTCGTGGCTGAGGCGGCAAGGTGTTAGAGTCCTCGCAAGAAATTTCAAAGGACCCAGAGGCGGTGAGGTGGACATTGTCGCAAGGCACGGCAGGTTGTTACTCTTCATCGAGGTCAAAACGCGCCAAGCGGGCACCAAGGTCAGGCCCTTCGATGCGGTCACCAAGGAAAAACAAGCCCTCATCGAGCGCGGGGCCAATCAATGGCTCAAGCGCATCGGATCGCGAAATCTGCCATGGCGCTTCGATGTGATCGAAGTCCTCGTTGAAGACGGAAAAAAGCCAAACATCAATCATATCAAAGATGCCTTTTGATTTTGGAATCCATCTTGCCCCCTGCCTTATCCTCCACCATTCTCTGGGAGCGCACTCATGAACGAATTTTCCGACTCAATGGCCTGGCTTGCAAGGCGGGATGGAAGTGCCGTGATCGGCCACGGCCCATTTGCCGAAGCGTCGGAAGCACCTGCGGATGGGATCGCATTCTACGTCCAGAACTTTGATTTGAGCGACCCCAGGCCTTGGAAAATCCCTGCGAGTTTCGAAAGAACCACAGTCGTGAGAATTGCCGAGGATCTATCAGAATACCCCTCGTCAGAGGTTGAATGGAACCCGGTGGATGCCACTTTGTTTTCCGTGATTTTCCAAGAGATCGCCTCTTGTATCCAGAGCGGAGTTTTTGAAAAAACCGTGCCTGTCATCACCGAAACAGGGCGTTTGAGCGCCTCGCCTCGCCGCTTGATCGCCTCTGCGATGGCACAGCAGGCCGCCCCACTCCAGTCCTACGGTTGGATTCATGGAGAAGCTGGATTTGCAGGTGCCACCCCCGAGCTGCTGTTCTCGCTCGATGGCTGCCATCTGGAGACAATGGCCCTCGCCGGCACTGCAAGAAGCGACGATCAGGAGGTCTTCGCCGTCGATGAGAAGGAAATCCGCGAGCATGAATACGTCGCCCAAACTCTCGTCTCCAAGTTACAAGATCTTGGGAAAATCGAGCGGCAGGCCAGAGAAATCCTGGATCTCGGGCTGATTGTGCATTTCCTAACCACCATCCGTCTTCTTCTTCATCTGCCACAACCTGCTGAAGACCTCGTCAAACGCTTGCACCCGACACCCGCGCTCGGCCCACATCCACGCACGGGTGAAACACTGCAAAAACTCCTTGATTGGAGGCAAAGACTCGGCTGTCCAGCCCAGTTCGGTGCTCCCTTCGGCCTATGGGATGACGGGCGCTTCGATGTGGTTGTCGCCATCCGCGGCATCTGGTGGCAAGGCCAGAACCTTAAACTTCCCGCAGGCTGTGGCATCATTGAAGCGAGCCGCCTCGTCAATGAATGGCGCGAATTACGCCTAAAGCGGGAAGCGGTGAAGCGATTTCTCAATCCAAAAATCCGGGCAATCTAAAAAATACACCGTCCTAGTCTATTGATTTACATAAGATTAAAGGATTTCATCAATACAATCTTAACTTTTTATTTAAAAAAGGTTGATATTTTTTGAAAATCCCGCCATTCTCCAGTCGGTAAGTCCCTACCGAGAATGCTGAAGTCCTATTATCCCTTACGTTTCACCAGCCAAATCGGCCCCTTTCTAGGGTTTCTATTGGGCGCGCAACTGTGGGCGTCCCCCACTGCCGAGGTGATGAACCCCATAAGCAAAATTGCGAGAATCATCGATTCGGAACTCGTGGAAACAGAAGATCGAGTTGGGTGGCTTGAGCAGCGGCTTTCGATCTACGCGGATCCTCGCGAACATTCCATGAAGTTTGGACTGGGCTATCGGGGTTTCCGCACCCAAACGGGCGGCGCTGACCCTTCCATCACTTTGGATCTTGGCCGCTCATTTCTAATTGATCGGATATTTCTCGTCCCGCTTCAGCGCGAGTTTTTGCAGGATACCGAGATTTTTCCGAAGCGCTTCACCCTTGAAGTTTCTGACTTTCAAGATTTCTCCCAGAGGACCATACTCTACACCTCCGGAAAGACCCAATTTGCGCCACCGAACGGCCGCCCTGCACCCTTTGCTGCAAAAAGCATCGCCCGATACGTCCGATTGACCGTTCAAGAAGGCCACTCGCGGAATGTGCAAGATCTTTTCGGCCTTTCCGAAATGGCCGTCACCTCAAATTCAGAAACCATTTCGTTCGGTGCCAAGGTTCTTGTCACATGTGAAGTCAATTCAGACATGACCTGGTCGCCTGAAGCCCTGGTGGATGGAAGAACTCCTCTCGGCCTCTGGCAAAATGCCCTGCCCGCACGCGGTGATTCCAGCGCAACCGTCGAGGTGCTCAATCCCGATGATACCGTGGAGTGGAAAATCGATCTTCCGCAGACTGCCAGCTTGGACTACATGGTCCTCTTTCCATTCAATCTGATCAACTCTTCAGATTCAGCGATTTTTCCCGAGTCCCTTGAGGTCATCATTCCAGCGAACTCCGAACAGGATCAACCTTTCACTTATACTTGGAACAATCCATTGCCGGGAGCAAGCAACGTCAATGCGATCGTGATCCCGTTGCGAGGCATGGAAGCGAAAGAAATCCGCGTCAAAGCCACGAAGCCATACACTTTTGCGAACCGAAACCTCCACGCTCTCTCGGAAATTCAAGTTTGGTCCGGCGGGACAAATCTCGCGGATGGCTTGCCGATCTCCCAGACCACCAAAACAGAGACCTCCCGGATCCAATCGCTCACGGATGGCCAAACTTCTGATAAACAAATCATCCGCTTCTCCACCTGGTTGGAGCAGATCAGTGAGCGCAATCGCCTTGAGCAGGAATTGGCCAGCCTCAAGCCGCTCCATAGCACTTTGATCTCCGAGAGCGAACTCAACGTCGCTTGGGGTTCCGCAGTGGTGCTCGGTCTCACTTTCCTGATTCCCGTTTTCGTCGTCGAAAGTCGGCGCCTGAATTCCAAGGAGCAAATCGATAAGCTCCGCAAACGCATCGCCTCCGATCTTCATGACGATATCGGCAGCAATCTAGGCAGTATTTCCATCATTGCCCGCAGCGCTCGCAAAGATCTTGTCCGCCTTCATGGGCCGGAAGAAATTGCGGAAGATTTGGGTGAACTCGAAACCATCGCCCGCGAGAGTTCACTGGCCATGCGGGATATCGTCTGGCTGTTGGAGCGCAGCCAGGATTCCATCGGGGATCTTGTCCAGCGAATGCGTGAAACTGCAGGGCGCTTGCTGCGGGAAATCAATTTCAGCCTCGAATGTGAGTCCAACAAGACTGCGGCAAAGCTTTCGCTGGACGCAAAACGCCATCTCTTCCTTTTCTACAAGGAGGCCATCCACAACGTCCTCAAGCATTCAAAAGCCCATAAGGTATCCATCCGCCTTTGGGACGAAGATGATAAGTTTGCAATGGAGATCCTCGACGACGGAATCGGCCTGCCGCTTGATGAAAAAAATCACCCTCTCAAAGTCCGCAAACTCGAAGAGCGGGCACGTGTGCTCGAAGGTTCGCTCCAGATCGCTTCTTCCAAAGAAACCGGCACCCGCATTCTCCTGCTCGTTAAACGCTCACATCTCAACGCCTACCCTACCCTGTCATGATCGCAGAAGCCATTAAACCAACCACCATTTGGATCCTTGAAGACCATGAGGTTTTCGCAAAACAGATACGCAGACTCATCAGCGGCGAGACCGATCTCGTCTGCGAACATCACTTCAGCAACGCCGCTGATTTCTTCGACAAACTAAAATTCTCCAACGAGCGGCCCGATGTTCTGCTTCTCGATCTGGGACTTCCTCGCCGCGATGGACTCGAAGTGCTTTGCGATGTGCGCACCCATTTGCCGGAAGTGAAAGTGCTGATTCTCACCTCTTCTGACGATCGCGATAAAGTGTATCGCGCCATCTGCAACGGCGCTTCCGGTTACCTCCTGAAAACTTCCGGGCCGGATGAAATCCTCAATGGCATCCGCGATGTGATCAACGGCGCTTCGCCACTCAGCGGCCCGATTGCAAACATGATTCTCCAGGGCTTCGCCCGCTACGGTCCGGTCACAAAACTCGAGAGCCTCACCACTCGCGAAGAGGAAGTCCTCCGCCACTTGGTCCGGGGATTGATCAAAAAGGAAATCGCGGATGAACTATCCATCTCGCAGCACACGGTGGACATGCATTTGCGTGCCGTCTATCGCAAGCTTGAAGTGCGCTCCCAAACCGAGGCCGTCTCCAAGGCCCTGCGCCAGGGCCTCGTCTAACATCTTCCGTGGTTATATATTGATGGAGTATTCGATGGTTAAGATAAAAACCCCGGCTCGCAAAACGAGCCGGGGTTTTTTTGTGAAAAGTTTCGCGGGAAGGGCCGCTCAAACCTCCTCTTCCTTCGTATCACCCGCATCAACCGAAATGGTGAGCGTGGTGGATACTTCAGGATGGAGTTTGATGGTGACTTCGGATTTGCCGGATTTCTTGATCGGCTTCTCAAGCTCGATCGCATGGCGATCAATCATAATGCCGGCAGCCTCAAGTTCCTTGTGGATGTCCATGCTGGTGACCGAACCAAATGCCTTGCCACCTTGGCCGGTGGAAAGGGTGAACTTCGGCTTGAGCTTGGAGATCTTGTTGGCTATTTCCTGGAGCAACACCTTTTCCTCTGCCTCGCGAGAAGCGCGGCGGGTTTTAAGGGCTTCGACGTGGCGAAGATTGGATTTGCTTGCCTCGTAGGCCTTGCCTTGGGGAATCAAAAAGTTCCGCGCATAACCTGCGCGGACTTTGACAACATCAGCTTCGGCACCAAGGCCTTCGATTTTTTCTTTGAGAATAACTTGTGCGTTGGCCATGGGAATCAGTGGTAAAAGTTCGTTTGGGGGCGGCGATTTAGGCTTCGCCCGATAAGGTGTCAAGAAGAATGCAGCCTTATTCTGCATGAACCCTGAAATTTCATGATTCACTTAGTAATTTTACCCTTGAAACGATTGTATTCACCCGGGCTTCCCCTAAGAACTCATGCGTGCAAACGATCCAGAATTGGAAAGACCGCTTGGAAATGCTCAGGCCTCCACTGCCTTGGGACAAACCCCGCAGGCGGAATGGCAAAGGCCCCCGGGTGGTGCTTCTCCACGGCCTGTGGCGGGGCTGGCATGCCATGGAACCCCTTGCCCGCGAGCTTCACCGAGCGGGATTCTCCACCCTGAATATCCCCTACCCCTCCGCAAGGCTGCCGGTGGATGTGCTCGCGAAACGCGTCCGGCTGGAAATTGAAAACCTCGATGATGATGAGCCGCTCCACTTCATCACCCACTCCCTCGGTGCCATCCTCCTACGCATGCTCTATGCCCGGGAGGTTTCTTGGAAAACAGGGCGGGTGATCATGCTGGCCCCGCCCAATGCGGGCAGTGAAATCGTCGATTGGGCAAAAAAGCATCCCCCGCTCCACCGCCTTCTCGGCCCGGCGGGTGGTGCCTTGGGCAGCAATGGGCTGCCATGCCAGTTGCCCGGGATTCCCGCTACCATCGAGGCCGCCGTGATCATGGGTAACCGCAGCTCCATACCCCTCTTCCGCAAGCTCCTTGGCCACGAGAACGATGGCATCGTCTCCGCGGAAAATGGCCGCCTAGAGGGACTCAAGGGCTTCAGCGTGATTCCAGCCGACCATACCTTCATCCAGCTTCATCCCGAAACCCTGCGCCTCACCATCCCCTTCCTGAAAACGGGCGAATGGCCCGCCGTAGCCGCGCCTGTGTCAGACCGCTGAGTCTCCCTTGGACCGCGATCCAGTGCCGATTCCTATCGTGCTTGCTTGCTTGCGCGTTTGTCTCCGCGTTTCCCAGAGGTTTGTAATGAGGAAAAGAACCATCAATCCGTGCACCGTTTGCCAGAAAAGGTGGGCACCCGGGACCGCCCGGGAAAGGTTGAGCGGTAGATTGGCAATGCCGAGATGATGGGCAGCCGTCAGGGCAGGCAGACATAGGGGAGAAATCCCGGCAATCCAAGTGGCGATGGCCAGGAATTTCTCAGAGGCACCGAATAAGATCGACGCTATCATCAAAGGCAACACGAGCACGAAGATAAACCCCAGAAATACCGCTCGCCCGCCTTTTGCCTCTAACAGCAGCTGGTGAAGCATCGCGCATGTCACCATCGCCAAGATGAAATGACCGGCAAGTCCCAACGGCGCGGATTGCCCCGGGAACCAGCGTGATTCGACGATGACATGGGCAAAACCAAACCATCCGACCCCGCCGATGAGCGCCATTAGAAAAACGAAGCCGGTTGAGTTCGATTCATCGGCGAGAATCGGAATGCTGGTTCTATTTCGCTTGTGGGCACGCCGCCAGCCGTTGATTTGCGTGCCGAAACTCGGTGTCACGATGCTGCTGAGCACCCACAGGAGTAGCAGGCTGATGATCCCGTAGACAAGGATCATCGAGAGCGCTTCCCACGAGGCGGGTTCCCATGCCTTACCCTTCAGAAGATAGGCAAAGCGGGAAAATTGTTGGGTCGGGAAAAGTTTCCCGGAATCGATCAGGGGCAAGGCATTTCCCAACAACAGGACCTGCACCCAGGTGTAGAAACCCACCGCCCAGACTTTTCCTAACAGGTGAGCTTCGGCATCTTTCCAGCGTCGGCATAACATCACAAAAAAGGTGATGATCAGGCAGGATTGGGAGAAGTAGGTGAATACCGCTTCGGAGAAATCGAGGTTGAAAAACTTTGCATCGGAGAGCAGTCTGCGCCCCGTTTCCCAAGCGCTGCCCGCGGTGCCGGGCATGAGATAGCGCATCGATTCCTCGACCACGGGCGTAATGGTGAGATATTTGAAAAACACCAATCCAAATTTAGCGGCCTGCGGGATCACCGTATAAAGCGCAAAAATCAGGCCGATGGACGTCAGAAATGCCCAGCGCCGGTTTTTGACGATGGTGCCGGTAAGGAGTCCGGTGAGATGATAGAGAAGGGTGGTGCTTGCCATCACGCCATAGAGGGACAGCCATGTGTGCGAAGGAACCTCACCTTTCCAAAGGCACCAGAGGGTGAACGGCATTGAGCAGAAAAACATCAGATACTCGCGGATCGGTAAGCCGAAAAGATAGCCGAGGACTTTCGCTGCGGGTGTCATCGGCAGCAGTCGCTGATAGTCGATAACACCTTCATCACGCTCGGCAGTCATCCCACCGGAGGCTTGCGCTGTCCCTAAGATGAAGAGGATCAATCCCTGAACGAAAAGCAATGGCAGCAGAGCCGTGCGCTCGATGTCGATTGCGGAAAAATTTGCTTTTTGCCCGCTCACCACGCGGATCATTTGAAACAGAAACCCCGTGACCATCACAGTCAGCAGGCAGGAAACAAAGACCGCCGTCGGGCGCAGGCGGGAACGACAGTAACGCAGCAGGATCGGATTTTTCCATAATTCCCACGCACGGCAAATGGGTTGTTGATTCAAGACAAACGACTCCTTTCTGCAACACCAATCAAAATTTCCTCATACGAACTGCGTTTCTCGGTGAAGTTCCGGATGCGCAGGCCGCGCTGGATCATTTCCTCAAGCAACGCTGCCTGAGCTTCGTCGTCGCCGAGAAAATCGAGTTCCAGTGCACCTTGAACGACGCGCACATCAGCCACGCCGTTGCACAGGCGGAGCCACTCAGGCACTTGACCCATCGCGTGCAAGGGCACGACGGTGATGCTTCTGGAATCATCGCCAAGCTGTGTCCGCACTTCTTCCACCGTGCCGGAGGCGAGCAGTTTGCCGCGGCTCATCACGCACAGGGAAGTGCACATTTCAGCGAGTTCGGTGAGGATGTGTGAGCTGATGAAAATAGTAGCACCCTGGGAGGCCAGCTTGCGCAGGGTGGCACGCAGTTCTCGCCTTGCGAGTGGATCAAGCCCGCTAGCGGGTTCGTCGAGAATCAAAACTTTAGGCGCGTGCAACATGGTTTTAGCCAATACCAGTCGCTGGGTTTGCCCGCGCGAGAGTTTATGACACCAATGGTTTTTGCAATCGGTCAGCGCGACTTCTTCCAAACATTCATCGGCGCGTGCGGAGCATTGCCGGGCATTTCCCAGCCCATAAGCGCGGGCATAAAAGCGCAGAAACTCACCACACTTGAGATCACGCGGCACAGGCGCCAGATCGGGCATGTAGCCGATCAACCGGCGCGCGGTTTCCTTGTCTTCCAGCACATCCACACCACTTAAAATCACTTCCCCGTAGGTCGGCTGCATCAACGAAGCCAGAACCCGGAAGGTGCTGGTTTTCCCCGCTCCATTCGGACCCACCAAACCGAAGACTTGGCCTGCGGGAACGCGGAGTGTGAGATCATGCACGGCGGTGAAGTGCTCGTAATCGACTCTTAAATCGCGAAGGTCGATGGCAATCGGGGGTTCATTCATATTCATCCGGCAAAAAAAATATTAGAACCCGATATCGTCATCCATATTCCAGTCGTTCGGAAGGGTGAGCCCGATCTGCGCCGCATCTTCGCGGGCTTTTTCCAGTCGCTCCTGACGGTGTTTTTCGTAAGTTTCCCGCTGCTCGGGTCGCAAGACCTTCAACATCGCCTGCTGGCTGTTCGTTCCCTGCGGCAGTGGATTGACTCCTTCCTGGAGGCCATCAAATTGCATTTCAGGATTGTAATGGCGTGATCCCTGGGCCATGTAGAGGAAAACTTGGTGGCGTTGTGAATCATCGAGTTTTACCACGTCATCGATCCGCTGGACCTGCCCATCCGCTTCTGATTGCACGCGCCCGGCCTTTTCGCTCAATCGCTGGGTCAGAAATTCCTGGCGTTGCTCGCCCTTGAGAGCGGTGCCCATGAATTCGTCGATTCCTTGATCGTTATCGAAGTCCCGAGTGGCTTTCAGGTAATCGCGCATGCTGACGTGATCACTTTCGAGCAGGCCCTGGAGAGACTTCGCCTGTTCGTTGTCATGGAGGACAAGAGTATCCACGAGTTGCTTTTGTTGTTCGGGCGAAAGGCCATACCTGCGGGCATACTCGCCTGCACGTGCCTCCGCACGGCGCTTGCTTTCGATCATGTTGATTCGTTCCGTGAGCGGTGAGATATCGCGCATCAATGGCTTGAAGGAATTGAAAATATCATCAGGACTGACAGGGCGACCATCCTTGATCGCCTTGGCGATACTGCGCACATTGTCGTGGGTGGAGGCACCGAAGCGCTTGCGCGGGCCGGTATCTTCCAAGGCATGGAACTCGGCCCGTGATTTTTTAAGATCGTTCTCCAGAATGGCAATACGTTCTTCCGGGGAACCTTCCACCGGTGGCAGGCTGCGTTGCCACAGAATGGCACCCAAGGCACCTACGAAGGCACCTGTTGTTAGAGGAAAAATCGAGCGGAGCGATGCGGTCATTTTGTTGACGTAACCTTGTAGCTTGCTACCTTGACGAGGAGCAAAGTCTCCGACAAGAACTTTTTGACCCCGTTTTGAGGACTTCCTCTCGCCTCTGCCACAGGGAACACTTCGGAAAAATAGAATTTTGCTCCAACTCTCTTCCAAATGATAGATCCATCTCACCGTGATCGTAACCCAACTTCTTAAAATCATGAAAATACCCGCATTTCTTATCTCTTGTCTGATCTCGTCCCTTGCCTTCTCCGCTCCTGCTCATGATCTGGTCATCTACGGCGGGACGAGCGCCGCAGTGATTGCGGCGGTTCAAGCGAAGAAGATGGGGAAATCCGTGATCGTAGTATCTCCTGACAAACATCTGGGCGGCTTGAGCAGCGGCGGACTCGGATTTACCGACACCGGCGACAAGTCGGTGATCGGAGGCTTATCGCGTGATTTCTATCACCGCGTATGGTTGCACTACGACAAGGAGGAAGCTTGGGTCCAGCAGAAGAAATCTGAATACGGTGGCGTGGGCCAAGGGACGCCTGCCGTGGATGGAGCAAACCGAACGATGTGGATTTTCGAACCCCACGTGGCCGAGCAGATCTTCGAAGACTATGTGAAAGAATTCAAAATCGAAGTCGTGCGCGACGAATGGCTGGACCGCGCCAAAGGCGTGAAAATGGATGGAGATCGCATTGCATCGATCACCACCTTGAGTGGAAAAACCTACGCGGGAAAGATGTTCATTGATGCCACTTATGAGGGCGATCTCATGGCGGCGGCGGGAGTCGATTATCATGTCGGCCGCGAGGCGCAGAGCGTTTATCAGGAAAAATGGAATGGCGTGCAGACGGGCGTGCTGCATCACTCCCATCACTTTGCCAAGATGAGCATCAGCCCCTATGTGATACCGGGCGATCCGAAGAGCGGGGTGCTGCCGCATATAAACCCCGAAAATCCTGGTGAATTTGGCGCAGGTGATAAAAAAGTGCAGGCTTATTGTTTCCGTATGTGTCTGACCAATGATCCCGGAAATCGTGTGCCGTTCACCAAGCCCGCAGGTTATGACCCGAGGGAATACGAACTGCTGGTGCGCGTGTTTGAGAAGGGTTGGAAGGATGTATTCAAGAAGTTCGACCCGATCCCGAATCACAAAACGGATTCCAATAACCACGGTCCATTCAGTACGGACCACATCGGCGCGAACTGGGACTACCCCGAGGCGAGTTACGAGCGGCGCCGCGAGATTATTGCCGATCATGAGCGCTACCAGAAAGGTTGGTTATATTTTATCGCCAATGATCCGCGCGTGCCGGAGTCGATTCAGAAGGAGATGCGGCAATGGGGGCTGCCGAAGGACGAATACAAGGACAACGGAAACTGGAGCCACCAGCTCTACATCCGCGAAGCCCGACGCATGATCGGAAGCTACGTCATAACGGAGAACGAATTACTTAAAAAACGTCCCACTCCGGACAGTGTTGGAATGGGAAGTTATACGATCGATTCACATAACGTCCAACGCTACATCACACCTGAAGGGTATGTGCAGAACGAGGGCGACATCGGAGTGCCCACCAAGGGGCCTTACGAAATCGCCTATGGCTCGCTTGTGCCCAAGAAAGGCCAGGGAAGCAATCTGCTGGTCCCGGTGGCGATGTCTGCCAGTCACATCGCCTACGGCAGTATCCGCATGGAGCCAGTGTTCATGATTCTCGGACAGAGCGCCGCCACAGCTGCAATACTGGCATTGGATGCAGGCATGGCCGTTCAGGATGTGCCCTATGACAAGCTACGTGAACAAATTCTCAAGGACGGGCAGATCCTGCATGTGCCCCAAAAGTGAGCCGTTGATTCAAGGCCGCCGCCCGGAACGATGATCGCTCCGCTGTCATCCAAACAATCAAATGCTAATTGCAGTGCGGGAGTGATAAATCCCGCAAGCGTGGATTCAAATGAACAAGGAACCACCATTCGCCACTCAACGGGTTAATTGATTCAAAACTGGAGTCACAGTCACGATGGGAGTAACGTCTTGCGCTTGATACTTAAAAACCAACGCAGCCGATGAACTCCAAAAAATCTGATCAGCCTCAACCTTGCAAATTTCCACCTCCGTTTCCTCACAATCGTTCTACTGGCACACTGATACTTAAAGGTTTCACCCTGGTCGAGCTACTCGTGGTCATCGTAATCATCGCTACTCTCGCCGGCGTTACTTTCGCAGTCACCCAAAGGTTGAAAAAGAGTGCGGAAAATACCAAGTCGATCCAAAACATGCGGCAGATTGGCGCACTCGCCGGGGTCTATGCTGCGGATCATTCCATGAGTCTGCCCCCCGCACAGGCAATAACCAGCAAAGGGAACGTAATGTGGTTCCATGCACTCATGAGCCAGGTTTATACGGACTCGACGGATCAGGACAGGATGCTTGGCGATACCAAATGGTGGGAAGCCAACAAGCCGTTCATGCGCAACCCCTTGATGACCGCGACCTCCAAACCTCCCTTCCGCCCTTGGTTCCCGGGATACGCGCTCAACAACCAACTTGCCATCCGCGCGTTCACTACGGCAAACGCCGCGGATTACACCAACAATCTTACCAGACCGGTGCCACTCGCGCTGATCCCCGAACCCGGCCGCACGCCCTACGCCATTCCATCCGGGAATTGGTTCTACACCTCCGGTGATCTTTCCGGCGCTGGAATCAAGGCGTTTCTCGTCAGTGGCAAAATACCGGTGGTCTTTGTTGATGGGCATGTGGAAACAATATCACCTCGGGAATATCTTTCCCGAAGACTCGAAATGATGCCGACTAGGCCTTGATAGACTGTGAATTGGAGTATTCAAAGCCCTGCTTTGATCCAAATACTCCCGCTACTAAACGAGTTGAGTCATTCATCATTCGCCAAGTGTTGTGATTGGCAGTTATAGACGCATATCGTGCGTTTGCTAAGCAGGTCTTGTTGAAAATCCCAAAAATAAAAAGCCATACATAACCCTTATGAATGCGAACACCCACAACCAGCCGTCGCGATTCCGCGTTCGGGGATTTGCCCTCGTCGTCACTCTTTCCCTGATGATCCTGCTGACGATGCTTGCCGTAGGATTGCTTTCACTCAGTTCGATCTCGCTTCGAAGTTCCAGCGGGAGTGCCGCGCAAGCGACCGCAAGGGCGAATGCCCGCATGGCCATGATGTTGGCCTTGGGCCAACTCCAATCGACCGTAGGACGAGACCAGGTGGTCACCGGACCTGCGACAACCGGCCAAGCCGACCCCACGGCAGATGTGGCGAATCCTTCTTGGACAGGCGCGTGGAAAACCGAAGAAAAAGACAAAAACACACCTCCGGTCTGGCTCGTCAGTGGGGCCAATGCCAACCCCACCACTACTTTTGACGGGAAAAATTCGGTTATTCTTTCGAAAGCGGCACCTTCCTCACGTGCTGGCAGTGCCGCAAGCAAAGACTTGAGAGCACCGTGGGTACCAGTGTCCGGGACCAACAAAGGCCGCTATGCCTATTGGATCGGCGACGAGGGAACCAAGGCCAAGGTGGACATCAGCCGCCCTACCGGCACCACTGCGAATGAACGGGAAAAATACGTCCGTTATCAAAGCCCTCAAGAACCCGGCCTCACCCGGATGGATTCCAAAACCTGGAAAGGCTTCGAACCCGGAGGTGAAATCAACAAACTTAATTTGATCAGCCTGGGAACCGCCTCGCTGGCCACTAATCCCTCGGGAGGAATCCCCACCAGCGAGCTTCCCCGCCACTATTTCCATGATCTCACCACTGGCGGCTACGGTCTGCCCGTCAATGTCAAGGAAGGTGGCATGAAGGCAGACTTGTCCCTGGTCTTTGATCGCTCGCAGCAAGCCAAACCCTATGTCGCCACTTTCCTCGGCGCCAAGCCGGTGAAGAAGAATTTACAAAGCGCAACGATCTTTGGATTCCCAAAAGTCAACGATCCTTCAAAATTCTATCTCAGCGACCAGATCAGGGACAACCTCGCCTCCGGAACCGGCCCCAACTGGGGGAACCTGTTCACCTACGCCCGTCAATGGGAAAACGTCAGCGCCAACCAGGCCCCTGTCATCGGCATCGATCCGCTGCTGGACACGGACCTCGTGAGGACGATCTGGTCCCCTTACATGAACAGCGGAAAAGGCGGGTTCAACACCTCGGACACCCAGCATAACAACAGCAGCCTCGCGCCGGTTGTGTCGGTCATCCAGATGGGCTTCTACCTCGGGGCGCGGGGTCCCATCCAGATCACACTGCCTACTGGCGTGAAACAAAACCGCTTCCAGGCAGAACTTCACATCAAGCCCATTGTCGGCTTGTGGAATCCCTACAACGTCGCGATCAGACCCAGCGCCTACAAAATTGCTTGGGCCATGCAGCCGTATTTCAGGTTTGCCTATGCGAAGGCGGACAGCTCCGGCAAATTCCCACCCTCTAACTACATCACGGAGGTTTGGTTGCGGGACTACTGGAAGGCCGACTATGGAAATAAAATTCCCGGGCCAGGCGAGCACGGCGGATCCTACCTCCAACTGGAGACCGATTCCGTCGATTTCCAGCCCGGCGAGTTCCGCCTCTTCTCGGTAGAAGCGAATCCCGACATCTCCGCAACCAACAACAAGCTGGTCCCCAAACTCGATCCCAAAGGCACCTTCAAGATCGACCTCAAGCGCTCCGAATCCTTCGGCAGCTTGCCCATCGAGCAGAAGGGACAACCTCTCCTCGTTCCGGCCGGCTTCTCCGGTTGGTTCGGTGACGTTTATCCACAAGACACCCTGTGGGACGGCACCGGCTATCGGGGAATCAGCACCCAGGCACATATCAAGTCATTGTATGGCAAGGATCTCGATCCTACCTCATCCAGCAGTTGGTTTACCCTTAAAGCCAAGGGTTCACCTGATACCCACTTGCAACGGTTTACCAACATTTGGAATGGAGGCACGGGTGGCAAACCCAAACCGCCGTTCATCCCCGAACCGATCATCAGCGACTATGGGAATCTAAATGCCGGCAACACGCAGGGGAAACAGGCGCACCTCATGGAAAAACTCGCCACCGGATTCAGAGGCCACATCGGCACCTGGCGCTTTTATCTGCGCAATCCCACCGAAGTCGAAGATGCCAATCAAGGGCTTCGCGGATGGGTCGATAGCAATCCCCGTGTCGCGGCTTCAAACCTTCGTTTCGATGGCTCGAAATCCACCTCCACAGGTCTGGAGGGATGGAACGCGGCTTCCAATCTCATCGGCGCTGCCCACCAGAGCGGAAAACCGAGGGGAGTCGTCGGCGATGGCTTGAAAGGTGACCGCGGCCTGATCGCGGAGGGTAACTGGGATGGAGACATTATTCCACAATCCTCCGTTGGCCCTGGTGGACGCTGGCAGGGTTACGGCGGGCCCGGCAGCAGTAGTGGGACCGGATTTCACCACGTCATCGCTTATGATGTTCCTCGGGCACCGCTGAGTTCCGTTGGCCAATTCCAACATGCCCAGCTTTCCCGCTACAACTACGAACCCGGTTTCGTCGTCGGAAATTCCTATGCGAATCCCCGCATCCCGCTCACCGCCACCTCGGTCCCGAAATTCGGAGACCCGGCATTCGAATTGGTCGATATCTCCCACGACGTGAACAAGCGGCTTTGGGACAGCGTCTTCTTCTCCACCCTCGCGCCGGATTACAAAATCACCGGTAACTCTGCGGGCACCTATAACTCTGCGTTCAATTTCAAATCCTTGGTCTCTGGAGATATCACCCTGCCCAATCCACGGATGAAATTCTCACCGCAGGGAGGCGATACATCGGTGACCGCCATCATCGATGCCGCAGGTGACAAAGCCCCACAAGCACTGGCCTCGCGCATCCTGATCGACGGTGGCTTTAATGTGAACTCCACCTCTCAATCCGCTTGGAAGGCCATCCTCTCCACCATGGGCGGCACCCAGCTTCCCGTCATCAAACAAACGAACGTGCCAGGTGCCCCCTCGTGGGAAAACCTGGAGGGCATTCATTTTAACCGCTTCGGAACCGCCATCGCCAAGGCCGCCTACAAGTCCGGCGACGGACTCACAGAAGCATTCTCACAAGGATGGCGCGAACTCTCCGAAAAGGAACTCGACGACCTTGCCACACAAATCGTCATCGAAGTCAAAGCTCGTGGCCCGTTCCGCAGCTTTGCGGACTTTGTCAACCGCGACCCCAACAGCTCCAAGCCCAGCCATCAGCGCAAGGGAGCACTCCAAGCGGCGCTCGACCGCGTCGTCAATACTTCCGCCGCCATCCCCAATACCGCCGCCCTCCCCGCCGCAAATCCGAATGGCAGCGCGTTCTCCGCACCTGTGGATGGCGAAAATCAAGCGGTCGGGCACGCCGGATACCTGCTTCAAGGCGATGTCCTTCAGTCCCTCGCCCCGATTCTTCAGGTGCGCTCGGACTATTTCCGTATCCGCACAGCCGGCCAGGCTTTCGCCGCCGATGGGACCACGGTGCTTGCCACTGCCTATTGCGAGGCCTTCGTCCAGCGCTTGCCAGACTACGCGGATGCCTCAGACAAGCCGGAAGTCGCCGGCACCGATCTTAAATCCGGCGTCAACCGCACCTTCGGCCGGCGCTTCCAAATCGTCTCGTTCCGCTGGCTTTCGCTTTCTGAAATCTAAAAACCCACCACCATGATTCGTTCCATCGCCCTTTTGCTGCTGATGATGCCACTCGCACTTCAAGCGCAGAGTCCGCCCCCTGTCATTTCCACCAATATACTCACCTTCGCCCCTGCCAGTCTGCCGGGGTCCTTTCAAACTTATTACCGGACGGCAGAGAGTGTGGAACTCTTCACGGCTTCCGCAGGGACACTCGGCCTTCCCACGCCCTACATCGGTCCCCAGGTTTTCGCGCTTTACGGGTCGAAGGCCGACCTCGAGCCACCTGCTGCAGGACAAAAGCCCAAACCTCCCATCGCCACTGTCACCCTGCCTAAGAATTGTGACATCGTCCTCATTCTCTGCACCCGCACCGCCGATGACAAGGTGGGCCTCGTCGCTTACAATCTCGACAGCCGCGAATTGAAAATGGGCGACTACCGGGTCTTCAATTTCTCCAAATCCCCCATCTCCATGATCATGGGTGACCAGCGCTTCGCGCTCAATCCCGGCAAGGACAGCATCGTGCGTGATTCAAAATGGCATGACGAGACTCTCGCGTTGCCGATCAAGATCGCCACCGTCACCGATGGCAAGGCCAAGTCCGTTTACTCGTCGTTCCGTGAGCACTACTCGCAGAGCCGAACTCTCATGTTCCTGTTCGACGGCAGCCACCCTTCCCGGCCCATCACCTTCGCCACTTTCAGCGCGGAAATGCCACCACCCATTCCCGCCAGCCCGGGCAGTGCTACCCCTTGATTAAGAGGCACCTAAACGGGTAAAGTTTCAAATTACTTTTCACGGCTCTTTCCTAAGCTAGTTTGAGGGAAATCGGCCCGTCCAACCTTTTTTATGAAATAACCCACAACCTAACATCCCATTATTTGGCGATGATCCGCTCCTCCGGCTCATGAAACCCAACAGCTGGCGACGACAAGATCTCCACCGCTCCAAAAAACAAAAAACCATAGGAAAAAACAAAATGAAACTTAAAAACCATTCCTCTCTATCGCGCCAGCTCACCCCATCAAGCCTGTTGGCCAAGGGGACTGCCGTATTCTGCCACACCGCCGCCTGCCTCGTTGGCTTCTCCTCCAGTGTCCAGGCCGTTGACCTGCTCAATGATACGTTCACCGACAACGAACGTGCCACCCAGACACTTCCATCCTCAGCCAAGTGGTTCTTGAGAACGAGTACCTTTGCCGCGGCTCCTCCCAGTTTTGCCTCGGGTTATAGTGCGGCAGGCGGCAATCTCGATCTTCCATATACCAATGGCACAGGTAACCTGGCCGCCGCCGCCCACACCCAGCTTGCCTATTTCACGGCCAGTAACGCACCGATCACCTTGGTCAACGATGGCGACGCCATTACGCTATCGCTCAGCGTGACCATGGATCAAATCGCTAGCGGAGCGGATCTTATCCGTTTTGGTTTCTTCAACTCGGCACTTGTCCGCCTGGCCGCTGACGATGCAGGGAACAATGCCACAACCCAAGGCTACAGGGGATTTATCTCGCGCTTCAACCCCGCTACTCGGGCAGGAAATTTCCAGGAACGCACGGCTGCTAGCCCAACCGATCAACTTTTCGGTGGCACCTTCGGCTTACTGACCCCCGCCACCCCAACGCTTGCCCCTGCTCTGACTGCAGGTACTGCTTTTCCCGTCACCTTGGTTCTCACAAAAGTCGCCACCGGCATTCAGATGGATGCGACATTCAACGGCGGAACTTACACATTCACGGAAACTTCACCCATCACCCTGACTTTTGACACGTTCGCGATGTTCGGGGTCACTGCCGTGACCAATTTTGCCGCAGCTCCCGGCAGCGGTCTAACCATCGATAACGTCGTGGTTTCCACCAACTTCACCCCACCCCCACCGCCTGCCGCACCGATGAAATGGGCGGTTGGAAACGGTGACTGGAACACCACTTCCGCCAACTGGCAGCCACTCCCCGGTGGCGCTCCCGTCACCTTCACCAACGGCTCCGAGGTGACCTTCAACGACGACTTCGGAGTCACTCCCGTGACTGTGAATCTCACCGCCACCCGCTCCCCTGGAACGGTCACCGTCAATTCCACCCGTAACTATACTTTCTCCGGCTCTGATATCTCCGGTACTGCTCCGCTGACGAAGTCTGGAGCTTCCACTCTTACCCTTGCGAGCGCCAACACCTACACCGGGGCCACCTCGCTCACCGCAGGAACCTTGCTCCTCAGGGCTGAGAACGCACTCGCCGGCAGTCCGCTCACCCTTGCTGGCGGCACGCTGGTCTTCGATAGTTCTGTCGCAAGCAATGTCTTCACCATCGGCGGCCTGACAGCAGCCACCAGCGGTCCAAGCTTCGACATTGCCTTGCAAAACAACGCCGGCTCGCCCGCCCCGATCCAGCTCAACGTCAACGGTGGCGGCACCTATTCCGGCATCCTCAGTGGTCCCGGGTTGCTCCTCAAAGACGGTCCTGGCGTTCTCTCCCTCACCCAAGCAAACACCCTCACTGGCAATGTGGTTTTGGCCGGAACCGGAGCCCTCCGGGTCACCAACCCGAACGCTTTGGGGGCAGGCAACGTCTTCCTGAACTCCCTTCAAACACTAGCCGGAATCGTTACCTTCGAGATCAGCGGTGGCATCAATTTCTCCAAGCCATTGACTGTCGATTCAACAACCGGGCGGGAACATTTCTCCGGCACCTCCGGAGCGAATACCCTCAGCTCGCCTCTCACCATCGACTCTGCCGGAACCAACGCCATCTCATTCGACGCGGCTGGAGGCCCTGGAAATACCTTCACGGTGAGTGGAG
>Ga0105048_10003974_pt1 | contig 24196 bp, 22 predicted proteins | sample MAT05_FD_78382 | JGI IMG/M metagenome (GOLD analysis project Ga0105048, IMG submission 78382) | Freshwater microbial communities from Lake Fryxell liftoff mats and glacier meltwater in Antarctica - MAT-05 | ecosystem: Environmental > Aquatic > Freshwater > Ice > Liftoff microbial mat | place... | reverse complement strand
TGCGAAAGAAGGCGTTGGCCGAGCTGCCCAGCCCGTGCACCAGAAAGAGCGGAGGCCCGCTCCCGGTGCCGATGGCGCGGTAGTAGTGCACCTCGTGGCCGAGCAGCTGGGTGGTTTCACTGGTGACGCCGCGAGCGACCAACATGCGCCGCACCGCTCTGTTGCCAAGCTCGAGCAAATTCATTTCGGGGCGAACCCTTACACCATCTCTGGCGAGGGTCACTCCTCTGTCGGCGCCAGCCACTGCTGCGGGTCAACCGCCTGACCTTGCTTGCGAATCTCGAAGTAGAGGTAGGCGCCCTTGAGGCTGCCCGTGTCTCCTACCTGCCCGATCTCTTCGCCCTCTTCGACCTCGTTGCCCACCTCGACCTGCGAGTTCGCCAGGTGCGCGTAGAGCGAATGATAGTTGCCGCCGTGGTCAACGATGATCAGGTTGCCGTAGCCCTTGAGCCAACCCGAGAACACCACCGTGCCCGTGCTCACCGAGTGCACCAGCGTGCCGAGCGGCGCGCGAATGTCGATGCCCTTCTGCACCGTCACCGTGTTGAAGCGCGGGTTCACCACCTTGCCGTAGCCGACCTCGACCAGACCTGTCGTCGGCAGCGGCATCTTGCCTTTGCGCGCGCGAAAGCCGCTCACCGCGGTGCTGCTCGCCAGGTCGGTGACCAGCGCCGCCAGCTCGCGCTCGCTGGCCTCGAGCTCGGCGATGACCCGGCCGCGGGTGTTCTGCTCGGCTTGCACCGAGAGCAACAGCTCGTTGAACCGGGCGAGACGGGCCCGGCCGATGGCCTGCTCCGCGCGCAGCGCCTTGAGGTACTGCAGGGCGCTCGACTCCAGCCGCTCTGAGCGACGCACCGCCAGCCGGCCGAAGTGGCTCATCAGGGCCAGATCATCGAGCGCCTCGACGTCACGTCGCACCAACGTTTTCATCGCCCGTTGGCGCTTGATCAACGTCGAGAAGTCGGCGGCCGAGAGCAAGAAACCCAGCGCATCGCGCCGCTGCAACCGATAGAGCGTCGCCAAGCGGGGGCCCAGCCGCTGCTGCTGAGCCACCAGCTCGGTCTGCACCGTGGCCTCGGCGGCGCGCGCTTCTTTGAGCTGCTTGTCGATGCGAGCCAGGCTCCGCTCGATGGCCATCGCGCGAACGCTCGACTCGCGGGCCAGGCGCTCGAGCGTGTCGAGCAAGGTGAGCAGGCTCTTCTTCTCGGTGGTCAGGCTGTCGAAGGCGACCTTCTCGGCGTCGAGGCGCTCTTGAAGATCAGCCCGCTCATCGGCCACGTCGGAGCCCGCAGCGAGCAGCACCGTGAGCAGCGGCCACACGCTCATACCCGCAGAAATCTCCGCACCGCCACGAAGCTGCCGAGCAGGCCGAGACCCAGCCCGAGGCCCAGCTGCTGAGCGCCCAGGTTCGCCCAGTCGACCGCGAAGCCGCCGTTGAGCCGCAAGAACGCGACCGAGGTGCCCGCGTCTGACTCGAGGTACCGCACCAGCGCGTACACCGCTCCCAGCGCTGAGCCGCCAGCGAGCAGGCCTTGAAGCAGCCCCTCGATCAGAAACGGCATTCGCACGAAGCGATCGGTGCCGCCCACCAGCTTCTGAATTTCGATCTCTTCGCGGCGCGAGAAGATAGCCAGCTGCAACGTGGCCGAGACGATGATCACCGCGGTCACGAAGACCAGTGCGAAGACCACCAGCCCCGCCAGCCTCAGCGCGGTGGCGATCATCGAGAGCCGCTCGAGCGCCTCTTCGCCGTAGTCGACGCCGGTGACGAAGGCGACCGCGCGCGTCTGGCCGGCGAGGGCCTTGAGCATCGCCGGGTCACGCCCATCGGCCGGCAATTTCACCTCGAGGCTCGCCGGCAGCGGGTTGTCTCGCAGCTCAGTCAGCGCCCGGCCATCGTCGCCGAGTTGCTGCGCCAGTCGCCCCAGCGCCTCGGCCGGAGTGACCACGCTGGCCACGCCGTGGGTTCGCTTCTCGAGCGCCACCCGAAGGGCCTCGACCTGATCAGCCGGCGCGTCGTCGGCCAGATACACGGTCAGCTCGACGTCGGAGCCGAGGGAGCGGATCAGCGACTCGAGCTGATCAGAGGCCAGCCGCGCCACGCCGTAGCCGATCAACGCCAGGCTCAAGCTGGCGATGGCAATCAAGTGCACGAACGGCGAGCGCCACATGCTGCCCAGCGCAGTGCGAATGAAGTAGCTGGTGTTCGATACGATGCTCATGGGTCGAGCGCCATCAGCATCGCGGCCTTGGCGCCCTTCTCGTCGGCGACCACGGTGCCTTTCTCGAGGCGCAGCGTTCGCTTCTGGTATCGGCCGATCAAGCTCGCGTCGTGCGTGGCCACCACCACGGTCGTGCCACGGGCATTCACGTCGTTGAGCAAGGCCATCATCTCGACGGTCAGCGCAGGGTCGAGGTTGCCGGTGGGCTCGTCGGCCAACAGAATCGCCGGGTCGTTCACCAGCGCGCGACAGAGCGAGACGCGCTGCTGCTCGCCACCTGAGAGCTTGAGCGGCGAGACGTCGGCCTTGTGCTCCAGCCCCACCCTGCGGAGCATCTTCAAGCTGCGCTCCCGAACCTCATCCCGCGCGGTGCCGATCACATCCAACGTGAAGCCGACGTTCTCGGCGACGGTGCGGTTGGGCAACAGCTTGAAGTCTTGAAACACCACGCCAATATTTCGACGCAGGTACGGCACCCCCGACTCGCGCAACCTCGCGATGTTGCGACCAGCGATGAGAATCTGACCGCGGGTCGGCCGCTCGGCGAGAAACATCAGCTTGAGCAGCGTCGACTTGCCGGCGCCCGAGGGCCCGGTGAGAAAGATGAACTCGGCCTTGCCGATGTCGAGGTTGATGTCGACCAAAGTGGGTGGGTCGCCCGGGTACGCCTTGGTGACGTGAAACATCTGAATCATGCGGGGGCCGAGCGTAACGCGAGATCGCCGCAGTACCACCGTCTCAAGAGCTCTCAACGCAGCCTGCTCCACGGCTTCGAGAAAGCCCGAACGAGAACTCTGTGGTGAAAGAACTTGGGTCACCTACTCAACGGGCGTATGCAGCGCTGACCTCGAGAAGTGCCTGCCATGGAGTCGCAATGCATCGTTCGATGAAGATCCTGGGCTACGTCATTCTCCTGTTGATGGCCACGGCCATCACCTACGGCGGCTTCATCGCGGTGAAGTACTGGTCGAGCATCGCTGTTTGAATCGGGCGGCTAACAAATGAACAAACGACAGGCGCGCTATTTCGCAATCGGGTGTACCGCTCTCGCAACCCTCGTGTTCCTGGGGCTGACCCTCGACAGCCACCGTCAGTTCGGAGCGCTCACCAACGAGGACAAGCTCACGCCCGAGGTCGTTCACGGGAAGGACGTGTGGCACAAGTACAACTGCATCAATTGCCACACCCTCTTCGGTGAAGGCGCCTACTACGCGCCCGACCTGACCAAGATCACCAAGCTGCGCGGTCGAGCGTATCTCCAAGCGTACATGAAGGACCCGTCTCAGTTTTATGACGAGCAGAAGCATCGCCGGCTGATGCCCAAGCAAGATCTGGCGGAGAACGAGATCGCCGATCTGATCACCTTTCTCGACTGGGTTAGCGAGGTCAACAACAACGGCTGGCCCCCTCGGCCGCTGCTCGTCAGCGGCGCGTCGATTCCCGGAACGGACATGACGACCGCGCAGCAGGCGACTCTGCCGGCCCAAGCGGGAACCTCGCCCCCAGGCTCCAGGCCCGTGACGGGGTCCGAGAATCCGATCGCGCTTGGAGAGAACCTCTTCCGCTCGGCGGCTCCACCTTGCAACACCTGTCATTCCGTCGCGCCCGGCGTGAATCTGGTGGGGCCTTCGCTTGCGGGTCTCAGCGCCAGAGCAGAGAACCTCATCGGGTCCGCCGATTACAAGGGTAAGGCCACCGACATCGCGAGCTACATCAAGGAATCACTCCTAGAGCCGAGCGCGCACTTGGTGCCCGGCGCGATGTACTCGGCGAACGGTATGTCTTTCATGCCGAACACCTACGGAACTGCCCTCACCCCTGATCAAATCGACCAACTCGTGGCCTACCTTTCCACCCTGAAGTAGCCGAGGCGGGCTCTCGCCGAAGACGTCGGAGAATAGCAATGCGATACAAGTCTCAATCGGTCGCCTACTGGTACTTCGCTGTCGCGATGGTTTTGTTCGGGCTGCAGCTCGTCTTCGGCCTGCTCTCTGCCGCAAAGTACCTGGGGCCAGACCCGCTGCTGTACATCTTGCCCTTCGACGTCACCAAAGTGATTCACACCAACTTGTTGATCGTCTGGGTGCTGACGGGCTTCATGGGCGCGACCTACTGGATGGTGCCTGACGAATCACGCACCGAGATCTACAGTGTGAAGTTGGCCTACATCCAGCTCGTACTCTGGGTGGTGATGGGCGTCAGCGCGGTCATCGGCTACCTGTTCCGCTTCGGCACTGGCAACAAGCTCCTCGAGCAGCCGCTCCCGCATAAGATCGTCATCGTCATCGTGATGTTGATGTTCCTCTTCAACATCGGAATGACCATTAAGAAGTCGGGCCGCTTCACCACCACGGAGCTGGTCTTGGTGATGGGGCTCGGGTTGGCGGCGGTGCTGTATCTGCCGGCCCTGCTTCACTACTCGAACTACACCGTTTCGATCTTCTATCGCTGGTGGACCATTCACCTGTGGGTCGAGGGCGTATGGGAGATGATCCAGGGCGGCATCCTTGCGTACCTCCTCATCCGACTCTCCGGAGCGGACCGCGAGGTGATGGAGAAGTGGCTTTATGTGATCGTGGGTCTGGTTTTCTTAGCCGGAATCTTGGGTACCGCGCATCACTACTACTGGGTTGGGGTTCCGTCGTATTGGCTGCCGATCGGCGGAGTCTTCAGTGCGCTAGAGCCTGCGGCCCTCGTCAGCATGGCCATCTATGCCTACGCAGCCATGCGCCGCTCCGGGCTCAAGCACCCCAACACCTTGGCTCTCCACTGGACTATCGGGAGCGCCATCTTCACTTTGTTCGGAGCGGGGATCCTCGGCCTCGCCCATACCTGGCCTAGCGTGAACAAGTGGACCCACGGGACCATGGTCACCGCGATGCACGGGCACGCTGCGTTCTATGGCGCCTACGTGATGATCGTCTTGGCCATGATCAGCTTCGCCATGCCGTCGATCACCGGGCGCAAGGAAGAGGGGACCACGCTCGGGTACTTCGCCTTCTGGTTGCAGATCACCGGCATGTTGGGAATGACCATGGCGTTCGCCGCCGCGGGCATTGGTCAGGTCTATCTCGAGCGCATCATGGGCCTGGGCTATCTCGACGCTCAGCTCAAGATTCAAGTTCACTTCCTGATGCTGATGGCCACGTCTTCACTCTTCACAGTGGGTGTCGCTTGCTTCATCATCGACTTCTTCCGATACGCTCCGAAGTTCGAGATCGCTGCTGACAAGGCCGGTTCAGAGACGGTTGAGCTGGCGCCTCAGAAATGACGCCCGAGCTGGCCGATTCGCAACTCCGGGAGGCCCTGCCTCGGAATATCGCGAGCGAGCCGTATTACCTGGGCTCGGGTGACGAAATTGAGATCTTCACGCAGTGTCACGCGCGCCAGCTGGCGGTGATGCTCAAGGGGCCAACGGGGTGTGGCAAGACCCGCTTCGTCGAGCACATGGCGTGGCGGTTGGGGCGGCCTCTGGTGTCTATCTCTTGTCACGATGATCTCACGGCGAGCGATCTCATCGGCCGGTTCCTCATCAACCACGATGGAACTCTCTGGCAGGACGGACCGCTGACGCGCGCCGTTCGAGAGGGCGCGATCTGCTACCTCGATGAGGTCGTCGAGGCACGGCAGGATACCGTGGTGGTGCTGCACCCGCTCACGGATCACCGACGAATTCTCCCCATCGACAAGACGGGCGAGACGATTACGGCGGCGCCCCACTTTCAGTTGGTGATCTCGTACAACCCCGGCTACCAGCGGATGTTGAAGGATCTCAAGCCCAGCACCCGCCAGCGATTCGTGGCGCTCGACTTCGGTTTTCCCTCCTTCGAGAAGGAGGTGGCGATCGTTCAGCACGAGGGCGGAGCGGAGTACGACATCGCGCACGCCCTGGTCACCCTGGGCCGGCGCCTTCGTGCGTTGGAGGACCGCGGCCTGTTAGAGGTGCCGAGCACCCGCCTTCTGGTCGCCGCGGCGCGGTTGATTGCCAGCGGAATCTCAGTTCGTCAGGCGTGCTACGCCGCGCTCGTCGCTCCGCTCTCAGATGATGCGTCTTTGATCGGCGCGATGCGCGATCTGGTAGACGCCACGTTCGTCTAGGGCGCGGGAGGATCTTTGCCCGAGGCTGAAGATGTCATCGCCGATGTCGCCAAGCACGCCACGGTGTTCGCGCGAGCCCTCTGGCGGCGGCACCGGCGTGGCCGGGAGCAAGTCGTCGAGCCTCCGGGTCTAGACCAGTTCGCCGAGCGGCTCGATCTGTTGGTCTGCGCGGTCTTCGGAGCCTCGTACCCGTTGCGCATCGCTCAGCCACCCCCACCTCCCACACTCTTTGCCAGGCTGTTTCGTCATCAGGTCCGCCCGCGCGAGCGTCAGGCGCTCCCCGCGACCGATGGGCAGACGCTCTGGCTCCCCAAGCAGCTCGTCGGAATCGTCGACCCAGAGCGAGCCAAGGCCCGGTACCGGGCGCTGGTGCTTCAGCAGGCGATGCGCGCACAGCGAGGCAGCGCGCTCCCGGCGTTAGAAGAGGAGACGCCCTGGACCCAGGATGTCTATCTGGTGCTCGAGGCCCAAGCGGCCGACGAGGAGATCGCGAAGATCTTGCCGGGGGTTACCGAAGCACTCCGCGCTCTGCGAACCGAGGCTCTGGCCGCTCGTCCTCCCCTGGCGGAGCTCTCGGTAGCGAGGCGGCCCGTCGAGCGTTGGTTGCGGGAGCTCTTGGAAACCCCGCTGCGAGCCGCTTCGGTGGAGGGGCCCGAAGCTTCGTTGAAGCGTGCGCGCGAGGTCGCCGCCAAGCTACTCAGATCTGCTCCGGCGGGTGAGGAGCGTCGCCACCCCCTCCTGCGAGATCAATGGACGGGTGAGCTCCGCGCGCCGCCTGAAGCAGAGATCTCGTTCTTCGAGGGCGACCAGCCGGAAGGAGAGCCTCCGAAGGGTGCTCCTCGTACCGCGAGACTCAGCCGCGCGCCTCGAGAGCGAAAGGCCAGTGAAGACGAGGACGACAAGAAGCAAGGCGTGTGGATGGTTCAGACGAGCCAGCCGCATGAGAAGGCCGAAGACCCGATGGGCCTGCAGCGCCCCGTCGACCGCGATCAGCAGACAGCGTCTGAGAGCTTCGCGGAGGATCTGGCGGAGCTCTCCGAAGCCCGGCGCGTTTCCACGCCCGGCAAGCCGAAGGAGATATTCCTCTCGGACGATCCGCTCCCCTCCCGGTCGAGGCAGCCAGGGGGCTCGCCCGAGGGAGGAGACGCCTACGCCTACCCTGAATGGGACTACCGGCTCGAGAGCTACAGAAAGCCCGGGGCGCGGGTGCGGATCCTCCCCGCGCTCCCCGGCCCCCAGAAGTGGGTGGATGACACGCTGAAGAAGCATCGCAGCATTCTTCACCTCATCAGGCGTCGCTTCGAGATGCTCAGAGGCGAGCGGTCGCGCTTGCGACGGCAGCTCGATGGCGAAGAGCCGGATCTAGCGGCGTATGTCGAAAGCCAGGCAGACTTCAGGGCGGGGCTGCATCTCGCGCAGCGCGTGTATCAGACCGAGCGCCGCGCCCGGCGCAGCCTGGCGCTGACGCTGCTCATCGACGTCAGTGGCTCCACCGATTCGTGGATCTCGGGCAACCGTCGGGTTATCGACGTCGAGCGCGAAGCGCTGCTCCTGGTCTGCATTGCCCTCGACGGGTTGCAGGAGCCCTATTCCGTTCTGGCGTACTCGGGCGAAGGCCCCAACGGCGTCACGGTGCGAGAACTCAAGGCGTTCGATGAGCGCCATGACAACGAGGTCTCCTTGCGCATCGCCGCGCTCGAACCCGAGCACTACACGCGGTCGGGAGCGGCGATCCGCCACGCGACGGCGCTCCTGATGAAGGAGCAGGCGACGCACCGAATGTTGTTGCTGCTCTCAGATGGCAAGCCCAACGACGTCGATGACTATGAGGGCCGCTACGGCGTGGAGGACATGCGTCAGGCGATCAACGAGTCAAAACTTCAGGGCGTCTTTCCGTTCTGTCTGACCATTGACGTTCGGGCGGCTTCTTACCTGCCGCATGTCTTCGGCCCCCATCGGTACGCGCTGCTTCCACGGCCTGAGCTCCTCCCTACCGTCTTGCTCGATTGGATGAAGCGGCTGCTCTCGCAATAGTCGAGCCGCTCGAGGGTGTGGGGCGCCGGCTACTTCGCGAACACCTCTTCGACCGGAGTGATCTTCACCGCCTCGGCCTTGATGCTCAGCTTGCGAGCGCCGATCTTCTTGTCTTCCTCGAGCAGCTCGGGCGGCTTGGTCGCGTCGTACTTGATGGTCGAGAGCTCGTCGGCCACCAGCTTCTTCTTCAGCCCGTCAGCGTCTTTCACGATCATCACCACCGCCAGATCTTTGGTGGTCAGGTGCTTGCGAATGGCCGCGTTCACGTCGGCGAGGGTCAGCTTGGCCAGCGCCTCACGCATGGTGGTCGCGTAGTCGCCCAGCCCGTAGAACCGCTCGTCGAGCGCGTAGCCCAGCTGCTGATCTTGCGTCGCGGTGACCACGTACACGTTCTTCATCAGGTAATCGCGAGTGGCCTCGAAGTCGGCCTGGCTGAGCCCGTTGCTGATCACCACGTCGAGCTCGTGGAGCGCGATTCGCAAGGCGAAGTGGGCGTTCTCCGGCGCGACCGGTCGAATCCACACTTCGAAGATCTGCGCCAGTCGCGGCACGCCGGTGGGAGGGAAGAAAGAGCCGCCCCCGCGCGGAAACGCCTCAATGTAGGCGTAGTCGCCGTAGTTCATGCCACGCACCTCGCGAATGCGCTCGTAGAGCCGAGCCATCGAGGAGCGGTGCTCGCCCAGGTACGCACGCACCAGGTTCAGCGCGGCGAAGTCAGGGTGCGACCGGGTGACCTCGATGGGGAAGCCGAAGGAGATCGCCGTCGCGCGAGTCTCTTTCTTCACCAATTCGATCTCCAGGCCCTTCGGCTTGCGCGCGACCGGAGCCACGGTCGCGGGCGGCTTGGTGGCGCCCGCGGGCAACCGACCCAGCTCGCTCTGCAGTCGGGTCACCGCCGATTCAGGAGCGCCGCCGGCCAACCCCAGCACCACGTTGGCGCGGGTGTAGTGCTTGGCGGCGAAGGCCTTCACGTCATCGAGGGTGATGGCCTTGAGCCCCGCCACCGTGCCCTGCACCGGGTGCCCATACGGGGTCTTGGCGAACAGGCTGGTCGAGAGCCGCTCCTTGCCCAGCTCTTCTTCGTTGTTCGAGCGGAGGTCGGTGACCAGATTGGTGGTCACCTGCGCCTTGAGCCGCTGAAAGTCGTCTTCTCGAAAGCCCGGCTCGATCAGGCGCGGCAAGTCGATGTCGGCGAAGCGCTCCCAGCCCTCGGAGGGCACGATGCCGGTGAAGCGGGTCACTTCTTTGTCGATTGACGAGTTGAAGCTGCCCGCGATCGGGAAGAGCGCCTTGGTGATCTGATCGAACGTCATCGCCTTCGAGCCGCCTTCGCTGATCATTCGCGCGGTCAAAAACGCCAGGCCCTCTTTACCCTCGGGGTCTTGTGCCGAGCCGCTGTTGAACGAGATCTGCACGTTGATCAACGGCAGGGCCGTGCGCTGCTGCAACAGGGGCAAGGCCGGCGTCGCGCTCACAGGCGTGGCCGAGACCGCTTTCCGGTCGAGCGAAGCCAGCTCCGGAGCGGTGGCGATGCCCTCGGGCAAGGCCTCCTTGGAGAGCGTGGTCACCACCAAGCTCGAGTCGACCAGGTACTTCTTGGCGACGGTGAGCAGGTCGTTCGGGGTGAGGCCTGCGTAGAGGCTGTAGAAGTTGTTGAGGGTGTCGAACGAGCGGCGCACCCGTGCGAACGAGGCGAGCATGGCGGCGATGCTGGTGGTGTTGTCGAGCGTGCGGAGCACACCGTTGCGCGAATTGAGGCGGGCATCGCTCAAGCGCTGCGCGTCGATCAGCTCGGTTCGGGCCAGCTGAAACTCTTTCAGAATCGCATCGCGCACCTTCACCGCGTCGGCCGCGTTCTTCAGACGCGCGATGACCGTGAACAGCTCGGGGTCGGCGGTCACCGAGACCTGCGGCGACATCATGTCGACGATCTGCTCGTCTTCGACCAGGCGCTTGTGCAGCTCAGAGGTGTCGCCGAAGTGCAGGTCGAACAGCATGTCGAGCGCGGCGAAGTCTTTGTCGGTCTCCGAGAACTTCGGCCCGTGAAACCCGACGCTCACCAGTGGCAGCGTCGCGGTCTCCCACGGCACGTGGCTGTAGACCTTGGCGGTCGACTTGGGCTCTTGCGGTATCGAGGCCTTGAACGAGCCCTTCTTCCACGAGCCGAAGTACTTCGTCACCAGCGGCAACACCTTGTCGGGCACCACGTCGCCCGCGATGATCACCGTGGTGTATTCAGGCCGGTACCAGCGGCCGAAGAACTCGTGCGCGTATTCGAACTGGTTGGGCATGTCTTCGATGTCTTTGAGAAAGCCCATCGTGGTGTGCTTGTAGGGGTGCGTGGTGAAGGCGTGGTCGCGCTGCACCTCGTAGAGCTTGGAGAACGGGTTGGCGCTGTTCTTGTTGTACTCGCCCAGCACCGCGCGCGACTCGGTCTTGAAACCCTCGAGGTCGTAGTCGAGGTTCTGAAAGCGATCGCCCTCGATGCGCAGAATGTCTTCGAGGTCTTCTTTGGCGAAGGTGGCGTGGTAGTTCGTGTAGTCACTGGTGGTGTACGCATTCGTACGCGCGCCCGCCTTGGTCATCGCCGCTTGAAACTGCGCCGGTGACACCGTCTTGGTGCCGCGAAACATCATGTGCTCGAAGAAGTGCGCGAAGCCCGACTTGCCGGGTTCGACTTCGTTGCGCGAGCCGGTCTGCACCGAGATCTGGGTCGACACCAGGTTGGGGAAACCGGTCGGCACCACGATCACCTTCAACCCGTTGGGCAGGGTCTTCTCGGTGGCTTTGAAGGGCAGGAGCGGCTTCTTCGAGGGCGCCTGGGCGAGCGCAGTGGCCGCCACCAGCATGGAGAGCAGAACGGGTTTGACGTGCATGGCGGCCCTCTATCCCAGGCGCCCGCCCAACTCACGCTCCGAGGCGCTTGAGAATCGCCTGCAGCTCGGCGAGGGTCACCAACACCACCCGCTCGGTCTCGGTCAACCCGTCGCGAACGTCAGGCAGCTTCGAGCGGCCGGCCATGCGCGCGTGTCAGGCCTTGGGCAGCGTCACGCCGAGCTGGCCTTGGTACTTGCCGCCGCGGTCGCGATAGCTGGTCTCGCACACTTCGTCAGACTGGAAGAACAGCATCTGGGCCACGCCCTCGTTCGCGTAGATGCGCGCCGGCAACGGAGTGGTGTTCGAGAACTCGAGGGTGACGTGCCCCTCCCACTCGGGCTCGAGCGGGGTGACGTTCACGATGATGCCGCAGCGCGCGTAGGTCGACTTGCCGAGGCAGATGACCAGCGTGTCGCGGGGTATGCGAAAGAACTCGATGGTGCGCGCGAGCGCGAACGAGTTGGGAGGAATGATGCACTCCGGCCCCTGGAGGTCGACGAAGCTGCGCGGGTCGAAAGACTTGGGGTCGACGATGGTCGAGTTGATGTTGGTGAAGATCTTGAACTCATCGGCGCAGCGCACATCGTAGCCGTAGCTCGAGGTGCCGAACGAGACGGCCTTGCGACCCTGGTACTCGCGCACCATGCCCGGCTCGAACGGCTCGATCATCTTGTGCTCGATGGCCATTCGGCGAATCCACTTGTCGGGCTTGATGCTCATGGCGGCGCTCCTTCTCAAGAAGAGGCGCGCACCATGCCGAACTTGCGAGCCGAAATCACCAGGCGACTGCTGGTCTCACTCATCTGTGACCTGGTAGGCCGCTCTTCCATCGACCGGTACGAACGGCGCTGAACCCGTCGGTGCCGTTCATCGAGGCGGGCGGGCCGGCGGGTGGCGCGAGCTCAAGCGGCACCGCGGGGCTCGACGCGTTGATGCAGACGATGATCGACCGCTCACGCGACGAACGGCATCGGGTGCAGCTGCTGCATGGCTGCGAGCGGCTCCACTACAAACGCTTCGACGTCGAGGTGCTGCACATGCCCGGGCACACCCCGGGGCTGATCTGCCTGCACGCCGCCGCGCAGCGACTGCTCTTCGCCGATGATCACGTGCTCGCGGTGCGCTACCTCGAGGGCGCGCGCGCGGTACATTCGCTCGAGCTCGACCGCGTGCTGCCGGGTCATGGCTGTGCGTTTCGAAACCACCGGGCGCTGCTCGACGGGCTCTTCGCCTTCTACCAAAGCCGCCAAGCGAAGCTGATCGCGCACCTCCGAAATCGCCCCACCGGGGCGTGCGCGCTCGTCGAGATCTTGTTCGCGCGTCGCAACGATCGACGCCTCCACCTGATGTTGTCGGAGGTCATCCGCAACCTCGAGGTGCTCGAGGTGCGAGGAGAGATCACCAGAGCGCTGATCGACGGCGAATATCTCTTTCGCGCAGTCGCATCGTAACCGGCGAAGATCTCCGCGAGCGCTGACCAGACTTCACGTCGGTCGATGTCCTACCTGGTCACTCGGTGTCGGAGTGGCTGCGCTCACGCCCACGGTTCTGGTGACGGGGCGAAAGTGCATCGGTGCCGCAGCTGAACATGAATTGGCTTTGGCCTGAGGGTTGCTCTGGTAGCAAGCAGAGGGCAACGACACATGGGCATGGTCAAAGCAATTGCGGCACAGGAGCTGGGGAATTTGAAGGTGCAAATCGAGAAGCTCCGTGTCGAGAACGAGCGGCTCCTGACTCTGGCCTACAGAGACCCACTCACCAGCTTGCGCAACCGCCGCTTCTTCAGCGAGCGCCTCGACGAGGAGCTCTGCCGCCTCGACCGCCGCAACAAGGCCAGCCTGTCGATTCTCTGCATCGACGTGAACGGCTTCAAGGCGCTCAACGACACCCGCGGTCACTCCGCCGGCGACGCAGCGTTGATCGCGGTCGGCGAGCTGCTCGAGTCGCTCACCCGCAGCAGCGATCTGGTGTGCCGCGTGGGCGGCGATGAGTTCGCGGTGGTGCTGCCCGACACCGAAGCGCCGCTCGCCTTGCGCGTGATGCAGCGCATTCGCGAGACGATGGGCGAGGCCCTGCGAGCCAACGGCCTGGGCCCGAGACCCCTCGCCATCGGGCTCGCCACCTTCGAGCGGGGCGATGACCTCACGAGCCTGCTTCACCGCGCTGATGAACAGATGTATGCCGACAAGCGAAACGCTCACGCAGCTGCGCGCAAGGGGGCGTTCCTGTCGGTCGCGTGAGGCACCGCTTTTCAGCAACGGTGCCTGGCTGGAGCTGCAACTCGGGGTGGGCGGCGAAAGTCGCTCGCCCCTTTTTTTCGACGGTGAGCGCGCGGTGCGCTTGTCGCAGTTCGTTGCCTGGGGCCGTCGGGCCTGCTTACGCTCCGCCGCATGATCTTCATCTTGGCGTTCGCCCTCGCTGCCTCGCCGCTGAGTGGGTTTGAAAAGCCGGTCAAAGAAGAACGAGGCTCTTTGGGCGAAAGCGAGCTGACAAAGGGCAAGGTGAAGATCTACTGCGCCGACGTCGGCCGGTGGATGCTGGTCGAGATTAACGACCCGGGTCTGAAGGGCGCGCGTGAGCTGTGGCTGCGCAAGAAGCTCGGCGACGCGATGCCGCCGTGCGACGCGAACGACTCGGGCGTCACCCGCCTCGACGGTGCTGCGCAGTTCGGCTACCTCGCCGGCATCAAGGGCGGTTACGCCTTCGTGCTCAGCGCTGACAGCGCCTCGGGGTTTCGGGGCCTCCGCGTGTATGCCCTCACCGACGGAGCGCTGGTCTACGACGGCGAGCTCAACGCGACCCAGCCGATGACCCTGGTCGCCGAGGGCAAGCGAACCCTGCTCCGCGGGCACATCGAGATTCACGCCCGCTGCCAGCCGAGCGGCGAAGAAGCGGTCTCGTGTTGGAAGGAGCTGCGCGCCGATTCAGCGATTCCTCAGAGCGTGCAGCTCACGCCGCCACCCTGTGATGCCCTGCTCAAGTCGCACCCCGATACGCTGGGGGCGATGGTCTCGGTACCCGTCGAGATCGATCTCTCGGTCTCGAAGAAGGTGACGTTTCGCGACGGCGCGGCGACCTGCTCCGCGCCTGAGTGAGGAAGCGATGATCGACCTGCCTGCCGCCTACGAGCCGTTCTTGAAACACGAGACCCGACTCAGCTCGGTCGTGGCGTATCTGCCCGGCGCCGAACCGCCGAGCACCGAGACGCTGATGCCCCGGTTCGGTGAGCTTGGCCTCACCGCAGAGGCCCTTTCGATTCGAGGGGTTCAGGGCGAGTTCGATGCGATTCACGCCGAGGTCGACGACGTCGGCACACTCGTCGTTCGCCGAATCAAAGCGCCGCACATCGAGAACCACGTGCGCGAAACGATGAAGCTCGACCAGGCGACCGTCGCCGCCCTCGACGACGCGAGGTGGGCCTTGGTGGTGCAGCTCAAGTACTCGCCAATGCCCATTGCCGATCTGTCTGATCAGATGCGCTTCGCCCACGCCTTGGCGCCGCAGATGATTGCCGTCCTCGACTCGAGCGCTCAGAAAATGCGCTCACGCGAGTGGGTCGCGGCGGTCGCTAGCGCGAGAGTGCCTCCAGCGCCGAGCTCGCTTTTTACGATTCACGCCATCGATCGACTCGGCGGGTTCTGGCTGCACACCCATGGTTTGCAGCGTTGCGCTGGCCTCGAGCTTGAGATGCATGCCGTACCTTCAGCACAGGTCGCACAGGCAGCGAACCTGATGAACATCGTCGCCCCCGGCTTCATCGAGCGTCGGCCGGCACCGGGAGCACCGTTCTCTGCGGGCGAGCTGCTCCAGCTGTGCTGGGTGCCATGGCAAGACCCCGCGGCGACCGGCTCACGGCCTGAGATAGAACGAGAGACTGAGCACCAGGGCCCGGCCGCAGTCCTGTTGACGCACCCCGAGCTCGCTCCGGCGTTCGAGGGGCTGCCTCGCTTCGAGCAGAGCAAGACCTACACCGGCTCGAACATGGCCGCGGCGCGCGATGCGCTGTTCGCCAAAGACACGTTCGAGGGTTTTGCGCGGCTCCATGCGAAGCAGCACGCGACGCCAGGCTGGCGCTTCGAGGTGAAGCTGCCCGTTCAAAGCGGAAAACGCATCGACTTCATGTGGTTTCGGTTCGAAGCATTTCGAAATCAACGCATCGAAGCGACGCTGGTGAATAGCCCCATGGGCCAGAGCACGCTCAGCTCCGGAGCGCGGGTCGACCGGCCGCTCGCGGAGATGGCCGATTGGGCCATCGGTGCACCCGGTGGAGGCGCTCGCCCCGATTCGCTCGACGCGCTCGAAGCTCGGCTGCGCGCTCAAAGCTGACGAGCGCTACCGACCGGCTTTGATCGCGGCTCGCAGCTCAGGCAGCGCCTTGAACAGGTCGGCCACCAGCCCGTAGTCGGCGACCAGAAAGATGGGCGCCTCGGCGTCTTTGTTCACCGCCACGATGGTCTTCGAGCCCTTCATGCCGGCGATGTGTTGAATCGCCCCAGAGATGCCAGCGGCGATGTACAGCGCCGGCGCCACCACTTTGCCGGTCTGCCCGACCTGCAGGTCGTTGGGCTGCCAGCCCGCATCGCACACCGCGCGCGAAGCACCGACTGCCGCACCGAGCTCGTCGGCCAGCGCGTCGACCTCTTTGAAGTCGCCCTTGGTGCCGCGGCCACCCGAGACCACAATCTTCGCCTCCGTGAGCGCCGGGCGCGCCGACTTCACCTCTTTGAACCCGATGAACCGGGTCAACACCTTGGCCGGAGCCGCCGGAGAGAACGCCTTCACCTCGCCTGCGCCCGACTTCTCAGCCAGCGGAAACTCGGTCGCCCGCACCGAGAAACACTTGATGGCGGAGCCCAGCTTCACCGTGGCGATAACGGCGCCGGCCCACATCGGGCGGCTGAAGGTCAGATCAGCACCGCTGCCTTCGATGGCCATGATGTCTGAGGCCATCGCCGCTTTGAGCTTGGCGGCGATGCGGGGCAGCACGTCGCGGCCAGCCGCGGTCGCCGCACCACCGATGAACTCGGCGTTGATGCTGGTCGCCAGCTCGGCCACCGCCGGGGCCACGTTCTCGGCCACGAAGTGCTCGAGGTGCGGAGCGCTGCCAGCGTGAACCACCTTCACGCCGTACTCTTTGACCACGTTGGCCAGCGCGCTGGCGTCTTTGCCCAGCACCACCGCGTGCAGCTCGCCGCCCGTCGCCTTGGCGACCTGCTGACCCGCGGCCAGCGCATTGAGGGTGGCCTTGCGGAGTGACCCGTCAGGCTGGGCTTCGACGACGATGAGAACGTTTCCCATGGGGAGTCTCCTGAAAGAAAAAGAAAAGTTAGATGACCTTGGCTTCGGTCTTAAGCTTGTCGACCAGCGTCGCCACGTCAGGCACCTTGATGCCCGCCTTGCGCGCCGGAGGCATCGACATCTTGGTCACGGTGAGCTTGGGCGCCATCTCCACGCCCAGACCCGCCGGGGTGAGCTCTTCGATGGGCTTGCTCTTCGCCTTCATGATGCCGGGCAGCGAGGCGTACCGCGGCTGGTTCAAGCGCAGCTCGGTCGTCACCACCACGGGCATGGGCGACTCGACCGTCTCGAGGCCGCCGTCGACCTCACGAATCACCGTCAAGGTCTTCGCGTCGGCCGACAGCTTGATCGCCGGCTCCTTGGCCTTTTCTTGCGGCGACTCGAGCGACTCTTCTTTCGAAGCGAAGGTCGCCTGCGCCCAGCCGAGCCACTCGGCGAGATACTGGCCGACCTGGTTCTGATCATCGTCGATGCTCTGCTTGCCCAGAATGCAGAGGTCGGGCTTCTCTTTCTCGACCACTTTCTGCAGGCAGGCGGCGATGCCGAGCTGATCCACCGCTCCCACGTGGTTCACCCAGATCGCCTTGTTCGCGCCCATCGCCAGCGCGTGACGAAGCTGGTCTTGCACCTCTTTGCCACCCACCGAGACCACCACCACCTCGCCGGCGTGCTTGGCCGACAGCCGCAGCGCCTCTTCGACCGCGATCTCGTCGAAGGGGTTGATCTTGTACTTGAGCCCCTCGGGCGCGATGCCGGTACCGGCAGCGTTCACTTTGATTTTCGACTCCGGGTCTTCGACCCGTTTCGCGGTGACCAGAATTTTGAGAGGCATGAAGATTGATTTACGCATCAATATTTGCGCGAGCAACGTTTTCCTCAACGCTCGGGCGAACGATGACGAAGGTGGGCTTCAGCCTCGCAGCAGTTCGCGTGCGATGACCATGCGCTGAATCTGGCTGGTGCCCTCGTAGATCTGCACCAGCTTCGCGTCGCGCATCAGCTTCTCGACCGGGTACTCCTTCGAGTAGCCGTACCCGCCGAACACCTGCACCGCGTCGGTGGTGACCTTCATCGCCATGTCGGCGGCGAAGCGCTTGGCGTGGCTCGAGACCAGGGTGTTGCGCTCGCCGTTGTCGAGCAGCCAGGCGCTCTGCCAGGTGAGCAGCCGCGCCGCGTGAATGTCGGTCGCCATGTCGGCCAGCATGAACTGAATCGCCTGAAACTCGGCGATCGGCTTGCCGAACTGCTTACGCTGCTTGGCGTAGTCGATGGCGTGCTCCATCGCCGCGCGGGCATTGCCCACGGCGAGAATCGCGGTCAGCGGCCTCGAGTTGTCGAGCGTGGCCATCGCCACCTTGAAGCCCTCACCCTCGGCGCCGATGCGATTGGCGACCGGCACCTTCACGTCTTCGAAGGTCAAGGTCACCGTGTTCGAAGCACGCTGCCCCATCTTGTTCTCGTGCTTGCCCACGGTCAGGCCCTGCGGTCGGCCCTCGACAACCAGGCAGATGATGCCCGAGTGCTTCTTCGCCGGGTCGGTGGTGCAGAAGAGCGTGTACTGATCAGCGTACTCGCCATTGGTGATCCACTGTTTCTGGCCATTGACGACGTAAGAGTCGCCCTCGCGCCGCGCGGTGCACCGCAGGCCTGCCACGTCACTGCCCGCGCCCGGCTCGGTGAGCCCGAAGCTGGCCAGCTTGAATTTCTCGGTGAAGGGGCGAAGAAATTTCTCTTTCTGCTGGGCGGTGCCTCCGATCTCGATCGGCAGCAGCGCTAGGTCGTTGGCGATGAGCGAGGTCGCCATGCCCGAGCAGCCCCAGCCCAGCTCCTCGCAGACCAACGCCTGGGCAGTGTGTGTCAGGCCCACACCTCCGTACTCGGGGGCGATGGTCATGTTGAGCAGCCCGAGCTGCCAGGCCTGCTCGATGATCTCTTTTGGAAACTCGTTGTGCTCATCGCAGTGGGCCGCCTTCGGGCGCATCACTTCGCGGGCAAACTTCTTCGCGGTTTCCTGCAGCGCCTTCTCTTCGTCGCTCAAGCTGAAGTTCATTGGCATTTTAGATAGCACAGCGGAATTGACCGGGTGCGTGAGCGGGCGAATACTGCGCGCCGGCCGAGCTGTTCACTGTCGTTCAAGGGGTCTTCATTCATGGTGCGAGCTTCACTTTGCGTTTCGATCGCGGTGGCTTTCTTTGTCTTGCAGGGGTGCGGGCCGGCCAAGGTCGAGCCCCAGCTCTCGCTCACCGCACGGCCCCGTAGCATCGACAGCAAGACCGGCAAGTCGGTGGTCGCCGTCAGCGCATTCGACGCGCTCGGCAAGGCGGGCACCGGCAAGGTGAAGGTCAGCTCGACCGCCGGCTCTCTAGCCGAGGGCGAAGAGCTCACCCTCACCGCCGGTGAGGCTGAGACAGACTTCACCTGCACCCGGGCCACTGACGCCGCCTGCACCGGCACCATCACCATCACCGCGGAGTGGACCTCGGACGGCGTCAAGACCACCGCTAGCGTCAACGTCACCATCACCGAGCCTCCGGTCATTGACGCGGGCTTCGACGCGGGCGTCATCCAACCCACGGATGCAGGCGTCGTCGATGCGGGCTTCGACATCAGCACCGTCGATGGCGGCACCATCGGTGAGTACACCGTCAGCCTCGCCTTCGAGAAAGCCGTGCTCCTGCGCGGCACTGGCGACAGCATGCGGGTCACCGCGCACGTCGCCAAGACCGCGAGCCCTGGCGTTGGGGTGCAAGGCGCTCCGGTGGTGTTCACCGTGACGGGTGGCGCTTCGTACGCCACCACCGCGACCCCCTCCAAGATGGCCACCACCGATGCCTCGGGCGACGCCGTGGTGACGCTGTACGTGGGCACCGCCACCTCCAGCGTGGTGGTCCACGCCGCCAGCTTCGACTCCACCGCCTTCGTGGGCGTGTCGGTGGTGAACGTGGCGAAGATTGAGTACCTCTCTGACCCGAGAACCAAATCGAAGCTCACCATTCGCAGCACCGGTCGCGACTCGTCGACCGCGGTGTTCTTCAAGGTCACCGACAGCACCAGTAAACCCGTGCCCGGCATCGACGTGAACTTCGACATCGGGGTCGGCTCTGCAGCTGGGTGCACAGTGACCAACTCGGCCCGCACCGACACCGACGGCATCGCCCAAACCATTCTCGCCAGCGGCGAGGCCCGTGGCGCGGTCACTGTGAAAGCCGTGGTGGCAGCCACTGCCGGCTCGGCCAACGAACTGCTGGCGGCCGCGGCGTTCGAGGTGATCATCGGCCGACCCTCAGACGGCAACTTCAACGTGCAGTGCAGCCGCAAGGTGTTGGCGGCGCTGCAGATCGTCACCCCGCCCCGCAACGATCTCTCGACCACCTGCACGGTCTCGATGTCTGACCGGTACGGCGCCATCTTGCCCTTCGCAGTCGACGTGCTGTGGTCCGCCGAGGCTGGGTTGCTCCAGTCGAGCACCCAGTCTGATTTGCTCGGCCGTTCGACCAACACCTATGGCACCGGCAACAACTTGCCCTCGCCCGTCGAGCCCTTCGTCGGCGAGCCGTTCGACGGCACCCGAAACCCGCGCGACATGTTCGCCACCATCATCGCCGCCACCAGCGGTGAAGAAGAGTTCTGGGATCGCGCGGGCGACGGCGGCGTCGGCAACGGCGTGTGGGACCCCGGCGAGTGGTTCGTCGATCAACCCGAGCCCTTCGTCGATAGCAACGACAACGGTCTCTACGACAACGGAGAGAAGTTTCTCGACACCGAGCGGCTCGACTGCGCCACCGGCATCAAGCTCCCCAAGAACAACAACTGGGACGGGCCGAACGGCTGCTGGGATTCGACGACCCTCATCTGGCGCAGCGCCCACATCGTCTACTCGGGCAACCTCGCGCTGGGCACCGGCGAATCAGGGCCGTTTCTCATCTTCAACCCGCCCTCCACGGTGAACAACGACAGCACCGTGCAGGTCAACTTCAGCTGGTTCGACGCCCATTACAATCGGCTCTCGAACGACAACGGCACCGTCTCAGTGACAGTACGGCTGATCGCCGGCACTCGAGGCGGCGCGACGGTCAACAACCTCGATACCGGCGAGGCCTTCGGTCACACCTTCTCGTATTACACCGCGCGCGGCACCGAGAGCGCAGGCGCGATTACCGAGACTGGCACCTGCAACGACGCCGACCGAATCACCGCACCCACCAGTGGCGAGCGCTGCTTCAGGCGCTTCAAGATCGCCGCCTGGCGCACCTCCCCGCTGGCAGGCTCAGTGCTGCTGGTCGGCCCCGCAGTGAACAACCCCGAGAGCCCCAGCACCAGCACCTTCCAACTCACCGGTGGCAACAGTTACTCGACTCAGGTGAAGCAGACCTTCTCGGTCACCTACCCCAAGTAGGCGACCGGGCAGCTCACTTCGCTTTCGGCACCTTCTCCCAGTCGGCCAAGAACTTCTTGATGCCGGCGTCGGTGAGCGGGTGCTGGGCCAGCTGCTGAATCACGTTCAGCGGCACGGTCGCCACGTCAGCGCCGATCAGCGCCGCCTGCAGCACGTGCACCGGGTGGCGCACGCTGGCCACCAGCGTCTGGGTCTTGAAGCCGTAGTTCTTGTAGATGGTGACAATGTCTTTGATCAGCGCCATGCCGTCTTGAGAGATGTCATCGAGGCGGCCGACGAAGGGCGAGACGTAGGTCGCTCCGGCTTTGGCGCAGAGCAACGCCTGGTTCGCCGAGAAGCACAGCGTCACGTTGGTGCGAATGCCCTCGCTCGCCAGCGCCTTGACCGCCTTCATGCCCTCCGAGCCCATCGGTATCTTGATCACCACGTTGGCGTGAATCTTCGAGAGCTTCTTGCCCTCGGCGATCAGCTCCGGAGCAGTCAGCGAGACGCACTCCGCCGACACCGGGCCATCGACGATGGTGCAGATCTCTTTAATCGTCTCTTCGAGCGGTCGACCGACCTTCGCCAGCAGCGAGGGGTTGGTGGTCACGCCGTCGACGCAGCCCATGTCGTTGGCGATGCGAATGTCTTTCACGTCGGCGCTGTCGATGAAGAATTTCATGTGCGGTTCTCCCCAAGAGGTTTGCGCGCCGTATACCGCAGCCAACCTCGCGACACCTCAGGAGGTCTTGTAGTATAGAATAGAGTTATATACACTTTATCTCGTCATGAGCGATGCCCTTCGAGAGCGACTGCGCAGTGGAGGCCCGGTGTGGTGGGAGGTGCCCGACGTCTTGAGCGCGGGGGAGTGCGAGGCGCTGATTGCTCGCATCGACGCCGAGGGGCCGACGGCCGCGCCGGTCACCACCTCTCGCGGCATGGTGATGCGGCCAGACATTCGCAACAACGAGCGGGTGATGTTCGACGACGCAGAGCTCGCGGCGAAGATCTACCGGGCGATTGAAGCGACCCTGCCTCTCAAGGTGGTCGAACGAAGGCCGGTGGGGGCCAACGAGCGGCTGCGCTGTTACCGCTATCGCCCCGGGCAGCGCTTCGCCCCGCACTTCGACGGCAGCTTTCGCCGCAGCGACCACGAAGAGAGCGAGCTGACCTTGATGGTGTATTTGAACGACGGGTTCGAGGGCGGGCACACCGCGTTTCTCGACCTCGAGCATCGGGTCACGCCCACCCGCGGCTCAGCGCTGCTGTTCTTTCATCGGCTGCGCCACGAGGGCTGCGAGGTCACCGCGGGCACCAAGTACGTGGTGCGCTCCGATGTGATGTACCGCGACCGGTCGTAGCTTCTGATGCACGGAGCAGGTAGAGGCGGTGGCTCCAGATGGCCACCCGTCGCTCCCGTGCTCGCAGCCCGTCGGCTCTCCGCTCGACGCCAAAGGCCCAGGTGGCGTGGGCTCGAACGGTGCTCGAGACCGAGGCCCGGGCCATCACCTCGCTGCAGAAGCGGCTCAACGGCACCTTCATCGAGGCGCTCGCGCTGCTGCACGGGTGCCAGGGGCGCATCATCACCACCGGCATCGGCAAGCCCGGCTTCATCGCCCAGAAGCTCTCGGCCACCCTCGCCTCCACCGGCATTCCCTCCCTCTACCTGCACCCGGCCGAAGCGGCACATGGCGACCTGGGGCGGGTGGTGCGCGGCGACGTGGTGGTGGCGCTCTCGAACTCCGGCGCGACTGAAGAGCTGGTTCGCTTGCTGGTGCCGCTTCGCCGCCTGGGCGTGAAAGTGCTGGTGCTCACCGGCGACGCCAAGTCTGCGTTGGCGCAAGGCGCCGACCTGATCATCGACATCGGCGTCATCGACGAAGCGTGCCCACTGGGCCTGGTGCCCACCGCCTCGTCAGCCGCGCTGCACGCGATGTGCGATGCACTGGCGATGACCCTCGCCTGGCGCAACCAGCTCACTCCGGAGTCGTACGCGCTCTATCACCCGGGCGGGAAGCTCGGTCGCTCGGTCTCCAAGGTCAGCGAGCTGATGCGGCACGGCGAGGCCAACCCGGTGGTGCGTGAGAGCGCGTTGCTCTCGAACGTGCTGGCGGTGATGACCAAGACCCCCGGGCGACCCGGCGCGGCGCTGGTGGTCGACCGCCACGGCCGCCTGGTCGGCATCTTCACCGACGGAGACCTGCGGCGACTGGCCGAGCAGCAGCGGCTCGACGTGAAGCAGCCGGTGCGTGAGGTGATGGCGCGTCGCCCGCGCTGGGTGGGCCCCGATGAGCTGGTGCTCTCGGCGACCGCCATCATGCGCGAGGCGAAGGTCGACCAGTTGCCGGTGCTCGACACCGAAGGTCGCCCGGTGGGCTTGCTCGACGTGCAAGACCTGCTCGCCAACCGCCTGGTGTGAGCGCTCAGGTCGTATTCCTCACCCCATCTGCGCCTTACCAATCGTCTGATCAGCGCGGGTCTGGAAGTGCCGGGTTCGCCTGCGCTGATTACGCTGCGCGTCGGTGACCGCGGTCGTTCGGCGCGACGGCCAGCTGCTCGAGGTGAGCTCGGAGGTTCGACAGTTGAGCCTGATCACCGGGCTCGCGCTGATCATACGGTGGCTCGCCGGTGTGCTTGATGCAAGGCTTCCCCTTGCCGGGTGTGGTGATGGTCTCGGTGGTGGGCGCCGGTTGATCGCCGTGACCCGCACGTGTTTGTTGGCGTCGATCGGCGGTCTCTTCGTACCGCTGGTGGCCAACACGCTGGTGGCGGGTATTTGGAATCGAGGGTGGTTTCGCCCATCAGGCGACCGCGGTGGTGCACCGCGACGTGACGCCGGCCAACGTCCTGTGCTCGCTGCGCGGTGAGACCAAGCTGGTCAAAGGCACCCGCTCGATGGCCGTGAAGACGCTCGGTGAAGACACCGCAGGCTAGATAGAGGAAGGCTGACGCGGCTGCAGGTGCATCAGCGCTTTGAACTCCGGCGAGTCGACCCGCATCAACAACACGGTGAGCTGGGTGCTGGCATCGAGGCTGACCACCCGTTCTTCGCCGTGGAGCAGCGCAACCCGGCCACCCAGGCGCTTGCCCGAGGGCAGCTCCAGGTCGAGCAGCACCCGATACCCACCGCCAGCCTCTTCGGGTCGCAGCCGCAGTCGGTAGTCGGCCGCGGTCGCTCCCGGCGTGCGGCGCTCGGTGACGATGGAGCGCCCCTCGAACCCGAGCACCTTGGGAGACGCGACGGGGCGGCCGTTCTCCGAGACCTCGAGGGCCAGGTACAGCGGCTCCG
>Ga0105048_10003972_pt1 | contig 24196 bp, 22 predicted proteins | sample MAT05_FD_78382 | JGI IMG/M metagenome (GOLD analysis project Ga0105048, IMG submission 78382) | Freshwater microbial communities from Lake Fryxell liftoff mats and glacier meltwater in Antarctica - MAT-05 | ecosystem: Environmental > Aquatic > Freshwater > Ice > Liftoff microbial mat | place... | reverse complement strand
CGCCAAGCGCAAGGCTCGCCATCACCATGCCGGTTTTGCCGGAGCGAAATACCTCAAATAAATCAATCCGCCGCCAAGCATTCGGGTCGCGCATCGCCTGCGCACGCGAGGGGCACAGCTCAACTGCGATCGCGTCAAATTGCGCTTCGGAGGCCATTGCAATAGCGGTTTGCGCACTCAGCTTGGAGACATGCGCAGTTCCCAACAGCGTATAGCTCACGCCGTCGCGCTCAACAAAAACGAGCGGTTGGGATTCAACCATGGGAAGTTGTGGGTCGGCAGTCAAGCGGTCCAGCGCGGCGCGAGCCACTGAAAGTCAAACGGGCGCGCAGTGTACTACCGAGCAGCCAAGTCTTTCGAGCAGCCAACCTCTCCCGTCAGCCCTGAACTTGCCGGGCTGACGGAAGACTTCAGCAGTTAGACCCGTTCGAAGACGCCAGCGGCACCCATGCCGGTGCCAATGCACATCGTCACCATGCCGTATTTCACCTGATGGCGACGCATCGCGCTCATTAGGGTGGCTACGCGGATGGCACCGGTTGCGCCGAGCGGATGGCCTAACGCAATGGCGCCGCCGTTCGGGTTGACTTTGCTTGGGTCGAGGCCCAAATCACCGATGACGGCCAACGCTTGCGCGGCAAACGCTTCGTTGAGCTCGATCCAGCCTAAATCAGCCAGTGAAATCCCGGCCATTTTTAAGGCTTTCGGAATGGCTTCCTTAGGGCCAATGCCCATGATTTCAGGCGCCACGCCGGCCACCGAGTAGCTGACAAATCGCGCCAGCGGCGTCAAATTGAAATCCTTGATCGCCTGTTCGGATGCCAGCAGCACCGCGCCTGCGCCGTCAGACATTTGCGATGAGTTGCCAGCGGTCACCGAGCCACCGGCGCGAAACACCGGCTTCAAACCCATCAGCGCTTCATAAGTGGTGTCGCGGCGCGGGCCCTCATCGGTGTCGGCGGAGCGCGGTTTGGCAATGATTTTGCGCGTGGCCAAATCCGGATAGTGATCGTCAATCAGGAAGGGCAAAATCTCATCTTTGAACTCGCCTGCCTCAATTGCCTTGATCGCCCTCTGATGCGATTCAAACGCGAACTGATTCTGTGCCTCACGCGATACTTTCCAGCGCTCGGCAACTTTTTCAGCGGTGATGCCCATGCCGTAGGCAATGGCGATGTGGTCGTTTTTGAATACGGCCGGGTTGAAAGCCACTTTGTTGCCCATCATCGGCACCATCGACATGCTTTCGGTACCACCGGCGAGCATCAGATCGGCATCACCCGTGCGAATGCGATCGGCCGCCATCGCCACGGCTTGCAGGCCAGAGGAGCAGAAACGGTTGACCGTGACCGCAGCGGTGGTGTCGGGCAAGCCGGCTAGCAAGGTCGCGATGCGTGCGACGTTCATGCCTTGTTCGGCCTCAGGCATCGCACAGCCGATAATGGCGTCGTCGATGCGCTTTAGATCGAGCTGCGGGAAGTTTTTGAGCATTCCTGCCAGCGCGTGCGCGAGCAGATCATCGGGGCGCGTGTTGCGAAACATTCCCTTTGGCGCTTTGCCCACGGGCGTGCGCTGCGCGGCAACGATGTAGGCGTCTTGAATTTGTTTGGACATAGTCATGATTCCCGAAAGGTTAGTTGCGCAGGGGCTTGCCGGTTTTCAGCGTGTGGGCGATGCGTTCTTGGGTCTTTTGCATCATGCCGAGCGCTAGAAAATGCTCGCGCTCCAGATCGAGCAGCCATTGTTCGTCGACCAGCGATCCGCGTTCGATATTGCCGCCGCAGATGACCGTTGCAATGCGCCGCGCGATTTCGTAATCGTGCTCGGAGATAAACCGACCCTCCAGCATGTTCACCGCCGCCGCACACAAGCTGGCGATGCCCACATCGCCGGCCACGGCGATCTGACGATTCGGAACCGGTGCGCGGTAGCCCGATTGGGCCATGCGCAGCGCTTCGTTTTTGGCGACGTACAGCAGCTCGTAGCTGTTGAACACCACCATATCGCTAGGCCGCAAAATGCCCATCTCGCGCGCTTCGAGCGCTGAAGTTGAGACGTTGGCTTGTGCCACGGCCAGGAAGTGTTTGGAGATCACCGGGAACACGTCGCCGCCGCCGGTTGCAATCGATGCGCGGCACGCGATTTCCTTTAATCCGCCGCCGGCCGGCAGCAGGCCAACGCCCGCTTCAACCAGGCCAATGTAGGACTCTAAAGCCACCACGGCTTTGGCCGAATGCATCGTAAATTCGCAGCCGCCGCCGAGGGTGAGTCCGCGCACCGCAGTGATCACCGGCACGCTTGAGAATTTGATCGCCATCGAGGTGTTTTGGAAATTCGCCACCATTTTGTCGAATTCAGCGATTTGACCCGACGCGACCAGTGGGATCGCGGAGGACAAGTCCGCACCCGCTGAAAACGGCTCGCTGAGCTGCCATAGCACCAGCGCTTTGAAGTGCGCTTCGGCTTCTTTGACCGCACGTTGAATGCCGCCGAGCACCTCAGGGCTGATCGTGTTCATTTTGGTTTTGAAGCTTAGAATCAGCACGCCGTCGCCCTGGTGCCAGGCGCGCACGGCGTCGGTCTCAAACACGGTTTCACCGTAAATCGCTTCTTCGCCGAGTACCGGATCTGGATACAGCTGGCGCTCGTAAACGGCGAGCTTAGACCTTGGCACTAGCGTATTGGCGGTGGGTGAGAAGGAACCTTCAGCGCTGTGGACGCCGTCCCGACCGTCGGTAACCCAGGCGGGCAGGGCGGCGCTAGACATGGTTTTGCCGGCCGCGATGTCCTCATTGATCCACTGAGCGATTTGCTGCCAGCCAGCGGCTTGCCAGATCTCAAAGGGGCCCTGGTTCCAGCCGTAACCCCAGCGAATGGCGAAATCGACGTCGCGCGCGTTGTCGGCGATATCGGCTAAGAAATATGCCGAGTAGTGAAACAGGTCGCGAAAGCACGACCACAAAAATTGACTTTGTTTGCTTTCAGACGCGCGTAAGGCGGCGAGCTTTTCGCCCCAGGTTTTTTTGCGCAACGCCTTGAAGGTGTCGTCGTCGGCTTCGGCAGCAGACGCGCGATAGGTTTGGGTGGCGAGGTCCAACACTAGGATGTCGTTGCCGACTTTCTTGAAAAATCCAGCTTTGGTTTTTTGTCCCAAAACGCCGTTGTCGATCATGGATTTGAGCCACAGCGGCGCTTGATAAAACTTGTGCCACGGGTCGTTAGGCAGCGTGTCGGCCATCGTCTTGATGACGTGCCCCATGGTGTCCAAACCGACCACGTCGCAGGTGCGGTAGGTGGCTGATTTTGGGCGACCAATCGAGGGGCCGGTGATCGCGTCTACTTCATCGAAACCCAAACCGAATTTTTCGGTGTGAAACATCGTCGCGACAATTGAAAAAACGCCGATCCGGTTGCCGATAAAGTTGGGCGTGTCTTTGGCGCGCACAACGCCTTTGCCGACGGTCGAGGTGATGAACGATTCGAGGTTATCGAGCACGCTTGGATCGGTGTGCGCGCACGGAATCAGTTCCACCAGATACATGTAGCGCGGCGGGTTGAAAAAATGGATGCCGCAAAAGCGCGGGCGGATTTGCTCAGGCATCACGCTCGCTAGCTCATTGATCCCAAGGCCCGAGGTGTTGGAGGCAACGATCGCCGTGGCATTGATGTGCGGCGCGATTCGGGCGTAGAGGTCTTTTTTCCACTCCATCTTCTCGGCAATGGCTTCGATGATGAGATCGCAGCTCGCCAGTTGCTCCAGATGCTGCTCGTAATTTGCCGGGATAATCATGCCGGCGACTGACTTGGTCGCCAGCGGGGACGGGCTCAATTTGCCCAAGCCCGCAATGGCTTTGTTCACCAGACCGTTTGGGTCGCCCTCTTTGGCGGCAAGTTCAAACAGGACGGTTTCAACACCGGCTTGGGTCAGATGCGCGGCGATTTGCGCACCCATTACGCCAGCACCTAGGACGGCGGCTCGGCGTACGTGAAAGACTGGAGGCTGACTCATGGAATAGCTCTCTTGGACTCGTGGACTCGTGGAGTCGTGGACTTGGGGAAAATTAGCGGGTGAAGTGTGCGGCGCGGCACCTTAAAAGACTAGGTGCTTCGCCATACGGGGCCGTATGGTAGCGCTTCTACTCGTTTGGTGTTGCGCTAGCGAGCCTCGTATTTGGGCATAAGCGGCTCGTTTGCGGCGCCCGCTTCCCACGCAGCGATTGCGGGCAGCGCGAGGATGGCTTGGCTGTAGCGCTGCTGCGCTTCCGACAACGCTACACCATACCCGCGAAAGCGATAAACGACCGGCGCAAACATCGCGTCGGCGATCGAAAAATCACCGAACAAAAACGGCCCACCGCTGCGTTCCAGACAGTCCGTCCAGATCGCTTGCACGCGGGCGATGTCAGCCGTTGCCTCTGCGCTGACCTGGGCCAACGGCCGATTGACCCGCTTGACATTCATCGCGAGCTCGTTGCGCATGGCCGCGAAACCCGAGTGCATTTCAGCGCTCACCGAACGGGCGATTGCGCGATGCGCAAGGTCGCTCGGCCAGCCGCGCTGATCCAAATAGGCCTCGTTTAGGTACTCGCAAATGGCCAGTGAATCCCAAACCTTAAGCTCGCCGTCGTGCAGGACAGGCACGCGTCCAGACGGTGACAGTGCGGGGATCTCGGCGCGAAACTGATCGGTATCCAGTGGCAACAATTTTTCGCTAAACGGTATTCGAAAATGGCTCAGCAGCAGCCACGGCCGCAGTGACCAGCTGGAATAGGTTTTGTTGCCAATGACAAGGGTGAGGGACATGCAAACACTCCTAAGTGAGACAAATGGATGTATTGAGCCGACTTAAACGTCATTGAGATGACATCAAGCGGCTAAGTCGGAAGACCCAGCAGCCTCCGAGCGTTCCCGGCTTATCAGCACTTTGTCGATCCGCTGATGGTCACGGTCGACGATTTCAAAGCGCCAGCCCGCCAGCTCAATGACCTCGGCCAATTCAGGGATGCGCCCGAGCTGTGCAATCAGCAATCCGGCGAGCGTATTGAAGCCCTGTTCTTCCTCGCCCGGCAGGCGCGCGAGGCTTAGCAGCTCGCGCAGATCGGCCAGCGGCAGCGCGCCATCGGCGAGATAGCTGCCGTCACTGCGCATCACCACCGGCGCGTCGTCGGGCTTGTTGGGGTCGGGTTGAAATCCCAGCAGCGCTTTGTAGATGTCCGCCGCGGTGACCACGCCGACGATCGCGCCGTATTCGTCGACCACCAGCGCCAAACGCAAATGGCGCGCGTTAAGCTGTTTGAGCAGCGCAAAAATGCGTCCGGATGCGGGGGAATAGACCGGCTCGCGCAGCAGCTTGTGGAAATCGCGTTCAAGCACTTCAGGCTCAAGCCCTACCAAATCGGGCACCGAAAGAATTCCGACCACCTCGTCGACGTCTCCTTTGCAGACCGGAAAGGAGGTAAACCCTTTCGCCCGAATGGTGCTTAAGTTCTCGGCAAACGGCGCTTCAATATCCAGCCAGGTGACTCGCGTGCGCGGCGTCATCACCGATTCGACATCGCGCTCACCTAAGCTCAGTGCGCGCTCGACGAGATTTTGTTCCTCGCGCTCAAGCTCTCCAGACAGCGTCGCCTCGGACAGTAAATGGCGAATTTCCTCCTCGACCAGGGCTTGCTCATCTTGGGCAGTCATGCGTTTGAACGGATACACCAGCAGATCAGTCATGCGCGCCAAAATGGTGATAATCGGACTGGCGATCTTCGAAATAGCCAACACCGGTACGCCGATGGCAACGGCCACGCCTTCCGGGTTGATCAAGGCCAAACGCTTAGGTGCTAACTCGCCAAACATCAGCGTGACAAAGGTGATGAACCCCGCGCTCAAGAAAAACGCAACGATCTCAGCGTGCTCGCCGATCACCGGCAGATCAACCAGATACACCTCAATGCGCGCACCGATTGAGACGCCTGAGTAGGCGCCTGCAATGACGCCGATCAGCGTGATGCAAATCTGTGTTAGCGACAAAAATTTCGACGGGTTCTCGGCCAGCTCAAGCGCCGCGCGTGCGCGCATAGAGTGTGCCGCCAGTTGCTTTAGTTTGGTTTTACGCGACGCCACCACGGCCATCTCCGACAGTGCGACTACCGCATTGAGCATGCACAAAAGTGCGACGACTGATAGATCAAGTAACACGTTCGACTAACGCCACAGGCCATTGCTGAACTGTGCATGATTCCACAAAGCGTGCGTCAGGATGCTCATCGCATAGCCAAGCGCCACTGCCCAAGTCCATTTAAGATGGCTAAAAAATGTGTACATCCCGCGACTTTGGCCCATCAAAGCAACTCCAGCCGCAGAGCCAACCGACAGCATGGAGCCGCCGACGCCGGCGGTAAGGGTGATCAGCAGCCACTGGCCTTGATCCATTGGCGGGTTCATTTGCAGCACCGCGTACATGATCGGAATGTTGTCCACCACCGCTGAGAGCGTGCCCATGGCGACGTTCGCCCAAAAATGTCCGACGCCTTCATACAAGTGCATCGATGCGAGCTCCAGATAGCCCAAAGTGGCCAGACCGCCAACGCACAGCAGCACGCCGTAGAAAAACAATAGCGTGTCCCATTCGGCGTTGGCGACCGCCTTAAACACGTCGTAGTCGCGCTGGTTCTGGCGTTCGTGGCGCTTAATTAAAAATCCCGCCACATTCAAAATGACCAAGCCACACATCATTCCAAACACCGGCGGCATGTGCAGAAAATACTTGGCCGCGACTGTGATCGCGATGGTCAGGGCGAAGAATCCACAAATAATGAAGCCGCCGGATTTGACAGCGGCTTGATCGCTCGCTGCGCTCGGCTGACCTTGCGGGATGGCAAAGTGCATCAGCGCCGCGGGCACCAGGTAATTCACAACCGACGGCACGAATAGTGCCCAAAACTCAAGGAAATCGGCCTTGCGCGCTTGCCAAACCATCAGCGTAGTGATGTCGCCAAATGCGTTCCAGGCACCGCCTGCGTTGGCTGCGACCACCAAGCCGACGAACGACACGCTGATAAAGCGCGCATTGCCTGCACCGACCGATAAAATAACTGCCGAGAAGATCAGGGCAGTGGTCAAGTTATCAAGCCAAGCGGAAATGAAAAACGCCAGGACCCCTGTAATCCAAAAAAGCTGCCGGTAGCTGAACTTGCGCGCCACCAGCTGAGAGCGCAAGGCTTCGAAAACGTGGCGCTCAGTCATCGCGCTGACGTAGGCCATGGCCACCACCAAAAAGAAAAACAGCTGCGCAAATTCCAAGAAGATGGCAGAAAAAGCGCGCTGTGCGGCGTCAACGCCGAGGGCCGGATTGAGCACGGCGGCTAGAGCTGTTAGCGTCCAAATCAGCGCGGCACCGAGCATCACCGGTTTGGATTTACGCAAATGAGTGCGTTCTTCCATCACCACAAATGCATACGCCACCACAAAAATGCCGACGGCTAAAAACCCAAGCCAGGTGTTGGTGAGGCCGAAATTGATTCTTTCAGCCGCGCTAGATGCGGCTGCGGTCTGGGCCGCTAGCAGCGATGTGACACCGAGAAGCATTGAAATGGCGGGTTTATGCACGAAAGACTGTCATATAAATTAGCGATCATTGTGTGGAGGGCTTGATGAATTGCACAAGCGCGCTGCAGTGCGCCCCTTACAGACTTAAACTCGCGATTGAAATAACCTGAAAAGATGCGTGTACTAAGATTTACTTATTTAGCCCTCCTGATTGGACTGAACGCGTTTAGCGCGCCCGTTCGGGGCGCCGATTTACTAGGCGCGGGCGCTACTTTGCCCGGCCCACTGTATGCGAAATGGGCGGAAAGCTTCCATCGCGAGACCGGCTTGAAGGTGAACTATCAACCCATCGGCTCGGGCGGCGGTGTTAAGCAGATTCTCGCCGGCACGGTCGATTTTGGTGCCAGCGATGATCCGGTTAAACCCGCTGAGTTAGCGTCCGGCGGCCTGTTGCAGTTTCCAACGGTGTTAGCCGGAATTACCGTGGTGGCCAATGTGCGCGGCGTGGATGCGCGTGCGCTAAAGCTTGATGCGCTCACTTTGAGCCGCATTTATTTAGGCGAGATTACGCACTGGAATGACCCTGCGATTGCGCAATTGAATGCGCAAGTCAACCTTCCGGCGCAAGCGATTAACGTGGTTCGGCGCGCGGATGGCTCCGGCTCGACGGCGCTGTTCACTGAGTACTTGAGCGGCGCGAATGAGCGTTTCCGTCGCGAGATTGGCGTGGCCAAATCAGTGAGCTGGCCGGTTGGGATTGGCGGCAAAGGCAATGAGGGCGTGGCAACGTACGTCAAGCGCATTCCCGGCTCGATTGGCTATGTCGAACTTCTGACCGCCCTGAAGGCCAATTTGCAGCCGGTGCAGTTGCGCAATGCGGACGGCTACTTTGTCTCGCCATCCACTGCCAGCGTGGCAGCTGCATCCGCTGACGCACGCTTTGATCCAGCGCTTGGCCTGGCTGCCTCATTGATCAATCGCCCTGGGCGCGAAGCGTGGCCGTTGACCGCGACGACTTATGTGCTGCTGCGCCGCGTGGATTTTCGCAAACAAACTTTACGCGACGTGCTGCGCTTTTTTCGCTACGCCCTTGAGCACGGCGATGCTGATGCACACGCCATGCACTACGTGCCGCTGCCGCCTGCGGTCAAAGTGCAGGTGTTGGCAGCAGTGCGCCAGGCAGGGCAAGTGCCATGATTGCTCGGTTTCAGCGTCGCGAGAGGGCCTTTCGCTGGCTGACCACGCTTGCCACAGTGCTGGTATTGAGCACCCTCGCAGGCGTGGTCGTCGCGCTCACCTATGGTGCGATGCCCGCGTTAAAAGTGGCTGGTGCTGGATTTTTATTCAGCGATCAGTGGGATCCAGCCAAGGACAGTTTCGGCATGCTGCCGGCGCTCGGAGGTACCCTGCTGACGTCGTTCGCCGCGTTGGTCGTGGCGCTGCCGATGAGCGTGGCGATCGCTTTTTTTTTGACAGAAATCGCAAGCGCGAACGCGCGCTACTGGATCGGCTCGGCGGTCGATTTATTGGCGGCCATTCCCAGCATCATTTACGGCATGTGGGGCTTATTTGTACTGGCGCCGTGGATGTCAGAACACATCCAGGCGCCGTTCGCGCCGTACTTCGCGCAGATTCCTCTGCTGGGTGCGCTCACCCGTGGCGCGCCGTTGGGCATTGGTTTGGGCACAGCCGCGCTCGTGTTAAGCCTCATGATCCTGCCGTTCTTGAGCGCCACGTTGCGCGAGCTATTTGCCAGCGTGCCGAGGGCATTGAAGGAATCAGCGCGCGGTTTGGGTGCGACGCGCTTTGAGGTGTTTTGGCATGTCGTTTTGCCCTATTGCCGCGCGCAATCGGTTGGCGCGGTGATGCTAGGGCTGGGTCGCGCGCTGGGCGAAACGATGGCCGTTACATTTGTCATTGGCAACGCGCATTTGCTATCGCTGTCACTGTTGTCGCCAGGCACCACGGTAGCCGCGACCATTGCCAATGAATTTAACGAAGCCAGCGGCGCGCTGCATACAAGTGCCCTATTAGCGCTGGGTTTGGTGCTGTTTGTGATCACCTCGGTGGTACTTGCGCTGTCGCGGATTCTGCTGGGTTGGAAAAAGGTGCCGAAATGACCTTACTCGCGATCAAACGCCGCGCAATTGATCGCGCCGCTACATTTTTTGCGTGGGGCGCAACCGCGCTCGCGCTGCTTGGCTTGGCGTCCATTCTGTGGACGCTGCTCGCCAACGGTGTGGCGGGCATTTCCTCTGAGCTGTTTAGTCGCGACACGCCAGCCCCCGGAAGCATAGGCGGCTTGCGCAACGCGATCGTCGGCAGCGCATTGATGACGTTCGGTGGCCTGGCGCTGGCCATTCCGATTGGCATCTTGGCGGGCACCTATCTGGCCGAATACGGCCGCGATACCCGTCTTGGGCGCGCTACCTCATTTATCAACGATATTCTGCTGAGCGCGCCATCGATTGTGATCGGCCTGTTTGTGTATGGCTTAGTCGTCGTGCCGAGCGGCCATTTCTCAGGTTTCGCTGGCGCACTGGCGCTGGCTTTGTTGGCACTTCCGATCATCGTGCGCAGCACCAGTGACTCACTTAGCCTGCTGCCTGCAAGCCTCCGCGAGGCCACGCTTGCTCTCGGTGCGCCGACCTATTTGATGGTGCAGAAAGTTTGCTACCGCGCGGCACGCATGGGCTTGGTGACCGGCGCACTGCTGTCATTGGCGCGCATCGCCGGTGAGACCGCGCCGCTGCTTTTTACCGCGCTGAACAGCCAGTTTTTCAGCATGGATATGAATGCACCTTTGGCGAGTTTGCCTGCGGTGATCTACCGCTACGCAATGAGCCCATTTGACGATTGGAATCAGTTGGCGTGGAGCGGCGCGTTGCTGATTGCGGCTACTGTTTTGGGAATTAACCTGCTATTGCGTGCGATCGCGCGCCCGACTGAGCATTAGATGACATCGTCAAAGCCCATCGCACTGAGCGTACGCGACCTCAGTTTTAAGTACCGTCCAGATGCAGAGACTTCGCTTAAAAACGTCTCAATTGAGATCCAGGCCCGCGCGATTACTGCGCTGATGGGCCCGTCAGGCTGCGGTAAATCAACGTTGCTGCGCTGCTTTAATCGGATGTATTCGCTGTATCCCGCCCAGTCGGCCAGCGGCGAGGTGATTATCGATGGACGCAATATCCTGGCCCCTGACTTTGACTTAAACACGCTGCGCGCGCGTGTCGGCATGGTGTTCCAAAAGCCGACGCCGTTTCCGATGAGTATTTTTGAGAACGTCGCGTTTGGAATTCGGCTTTACGAACGGCTTTCACGCCCAGCACTCAAAGAGCGCGTGCTGCAAGCGCTGACCCGCGTAGGCTTGGCGGCCGAGGTGGGCCACAAGCTTAATGACGCCGGCACTAGCCTATCGGGCGGCCAGCAGCAGCGCTTGTGCATTGCGCGCACGTTAGCCCTGCGCCCGGAGATTCTGCTGCTTGATGAGCCGACCTCAGCCCTCGACCCAATCGCCACCTACACCATCGAGCAGCTGATCGCCGAGCTAAAGAATGACTACACGATCGTGATGGTGACCCACAACATGCAGCAGGCCCAGCGCTTATCGGACTACTCAGCATTCATGTATCTGGGTGAACTGATTGAATTCGGTCCAACCAAAGAGCTGTTTGCCAACGCCACCCAAGAACGCACCCGCCGCTATCTTGGCGGGGAGTTTGGATAGGTTTAGAGTGCATACTAGGCGCTTGGGTGTTTGAAAAAAGACGGCACGTTGACAGCCAAATCACTTTCAAGTGAGCAGCTGATGATGTTGCTGCGCGGCAAAGATATCGCCATTTAATGCGATCAATTGGAGAGCCCGGATCGCGTCCATCTGCGCCAGCACTTTTCCGTCTTGAAGATCGTGTCGATCTCACAAGTGGCTGGTTCACTTTGACAAGACAGCCTTCGGTTCCGACTCGATCAGCAGACACAGCGGAATCTTTGTAAGCAGTTCGGCTAATCTAGGGAGTCTGTGTCAGCTACCCTTGCGGGTTCAATGAGCCAACTTCCAACCGTCCCCGGCTATCGCATTTCCAAAACGCTTGGCGTCGGTGGGATGGCGACCGTGTATCTGGCAACCCAGGTGTCGCTTGAGCGCGAGGTGGCGATCAAGGTGCTGCTGCCGCAGCTCGCCAACAATGAGGATTTTTGCCAGCGGTTTTTGAAAGAAGGGCGCATCGCGGCGAGCTTGCAGCACAGCCATTTGTTGACCGTTTACGACATCGGCTCGATGGGCGATGTGTATTACATGGCCACTGAGTATCTGCCCGATGGCTCGCTCAAAGAACGGATCGATAAGGGCCCGTTGAAACCCGAGCTGGCGGTGAAATTGCTCGGTCAGTTGGCAGAAGGCTTGGGCTTTTTGCACAGCCGAGGTTTTGTTCACCGCGATGTTAAGCCCGCCAATATTCTGTTTCGGCGCAATGGCAGCGCGGTGCTGGCTGATTTTGGCATCGCCAAGGCGGTTAACTCAGTCACTATGGCCACGGTTGCTGGCGCAGCGATCGGCACGCCGCACTACATGAGCCCCGAACAAGCGCGCGGCGAGAAGCTCGACGGTCGCTCGGATTTGTATTCACTCGGCGTGGTGTTTTACGAAATGCTCACCGGTGTTCGCCCCTACACCGGTAAAGATGCGCTGGGCGTGGCGCTGATGCACGTCACCGATCCAATTCCAGTGTTCCACGATCGGCTTGGGTTTTATCAGCCGCTGATCGATGGATTAATGGCAAAAAACGCCGCGAAGCGCTTTCAAACGGCCGATGAGCTGATCGAGGGGCTTGAAGATTTTTTGCCGATCACGCAGGGCCAATCTCGTACCACCGCACCGCAGCCGGTGGCGCCGCCGGAGGATTTCTCGACTAAAGCAATCGCCCCAATGCGCGCTCCCGCACCGCGTGCCACCGACCATCGCAAAAGCCGCGTGACCGGCGATCAGCGCAAGCCGATCAGCGGGCTGGCGTTAGGTGCGATGGTGGCAGCGCTGTTGCTGATCGTTGCGGGTGGGATTTGGTGGACACAGCGAGGTGCTGCGCCAAGCGATGTGTTGACGCCGGTTACTACGCCGGTAGTCGATGCCACTGTGGTTGCGCGCATTGAGGGGCTGCTCGCGAGTGCGTCGCGGCTCGCCTCGTTAGGTAATTTGACCACGCCGCCCAGCGCGAATGCGCTCGAGCTCTATCGCCAAGTGCTGACGTTGGATACGCAGAATCAGGCTGCCCTGAGCGGCATCGAGCGTATTGCGCAAGGCCTGTTGGCCGAGCTCAATCAGCGCTCAGTTGCCGGTCAGCGAGAGTCTGCGCTGCGGTTTGCAGAGCAGGCGCGCGGATTTTTTCCAAACGACGCGCGCTTTCAGGACCAGATCGATTTGCTCAAAGCGCCGGTTGCCGCGCTGCCGCCGACCAAACAGCTTGATCCAAAAATGGCCGAGCTGCTGACTCGCGCGCAGCAGAGTTTTTCAGCCGGTGAGGTGATCGATCCGCCGGGGCGTTCTGCGCTTGATTACGTAAAGTCGATGCTGCGCATCGATCCGATGCAGGGCGACGCGTTGGCGTTGCGTTCGGCGATGCTCGACGTCTATCTAGAGCGCATCCGCGAATACGAAACCATTCCGAATATGGACGCGGTGGTGCTGATCCAAATTGATGCGGCGCTTAAAATTGATCCCGATAACGCAGAGCTTAAAGCGAAGCGCAAACGCCTAAGCGGCCGCTGATTCGTTCGCGATAAAGGCATCTAAACCTAAGCGTGCCTTGGAGCGAACTTTGTTTTGCAACCATTGCGTGCCGCCCAGCACAGATCCCATTGGTCCGAGCGCTTGGGCGGCCCAAGTGCGAAAGGGGAAAGTGTCGATATGGCGCGCAATCAACCCGTCGCGGAACTCGAAGCTCGCTTCGATTTTGTTTTTGACAAAGCGCTTTGTCTGCGAAAACGTGTAGTCAGCTTCCCAATGCACTGCACCGCGCGCGCTGTCGGCGCTCAAGATTTCATAGCGAATGACCAAATCTTTGCCGCGTGCGCTGAGCATCCGCCACATCGCCCCACATTGCGCGCCGTGCAGCTCAAATGCCGGATCGCTGAAATGCGCATCGGGCGCATAGCAGCGCGACATCGCCGCGCCGTCTCGACGTTGAAAGGCTGAATAAAACGTCTCGAGGGTCACGCGGCTCATGATGGCTGCTGCACTGGATTGAGGTAATCGCCGTATTCGGCGCGCAATTTCAGTTTATTGATTTTGCCGGTCGCGCCAAGCGGCAGTTCCGTCACGCTTAAGATCGAATCGGGCAGCCACCACTTTGCAACGAGCGTTTCGAGATGCTCCAGCAATTTCGCCGTGTCGATGCTTTGGCCTTGGGTGGGCACGATCAGCATCAGCGGGCGCTCGTCCCACTTCGGATGTTTGGCGGCAATCACGGCACACGCTTGCACGCCCGCAAAGCTCATCGCAGCGTTTTCTAAATCCAACGATGAAATCCATTCGCCGCCCGATTTGATTAAATCTTTGGCGCGATCGGTGATTTGCATATAGCCGTCGGGGTCGATGGTCGCGACGTCGCCAGTAGCAAACCAACCGTTGCGCAGCGGCGAGGTGTCGGAGTTGCTGTAGTGCGATGCAATCCACGGGCCGCGTGCAACCAGCTCGCCGACGCTCTTGCCATCGTGCGGCAGGGGATTATTCGCATCGTCCAAAATATCGATCTGCACGCCATACACCGCGCGTCCCTGGCGCAGTTTCAGCTTGCGTTGCTGCGCAGGCGACAGCTCAAAGTGTTTGCGCTTGGCCTGGTTGGCGGTGCCAAGCGGCGAGGTTTCAGTCATTCCCCACGCGTGCAGCACCTCAATGCCGTGGCCATCTTCGAACGCCGCAATCATGGCCTCAGTTGCCGCCGAGCCGCCGATGGTCAGAGTTTTGAGCGAGCTGAGCGTCTTACCGGACGCTTGCAGGTAGTTCAGCAGCCCTTGCCAAATCGTCGGTACGCCAGCGGTTTGGGTGACCTGCTCGGATTCATAGAGCTCATACAGGCTCTCGCCATCCAGCCGTGGCCCCGGCAGCACCAGTTTGGCCCCACACATTGCAGCGGCGTAGATCAAGCCCCAGGCGTTGACATGGAACATTGGTACCACCGGCAACAGCGTGGACAGCGCCGAGACGTTTAAGGAATCAGGCAGCGCCACCGAAAACGTGTGCAGGATGGTCGAGCGATGCGAATACAGCACGCCTTTGGGGTGGCCCGTGGTGCCGGAGGTAAAACACAGCCCAGAGGCCGAATTCTCGTCAAATTCAGGCCACGCGTAATCGCCATTTTCAGCGGCGAGCAGCTCCTCGTAGCACAGCCAGTTGACGGCTGAGTGAGACGGCATCGTTGCACGATCGCACAACAGCACGTAGCCGCGTGGAGCACTCAAGTGGGGGTGCAGTTTTTCAATCAGTGGTGCGAAAGTCAGATCGACAAAAATGTATTGGTCTTGCGCCTGATTAATGATGTAGATCAGCTGCTCTGGAAACAGCCTCGGGTTGATCGTATGCATTACTGCGCCAGAGCCCGGTATTGCGAAGTACAGCTCCACGTGGCGGGCGTTGTTCCACGCGAGCGTGCCAACGGCCGATCCTGCCTGCACGCCAAGACGTTGCAGCGCCTGCGCCAACTGCCTGGCGCGCCGCGCGGTCGCGGCCCACGTTGTGCGACCAATGCCGCCTTCAGTGAGCCGCGAAACGATTTCAGTATCTGCGTGATTGCGCTCTGCGTGCTGAATCAGATCAGCAATCAGCAGCTCTTTTTTCATCATCAAGCCCAACATTTACGCGCTCCTCAACGTGCCAAATGAACGGCTCGAGTATCGCGGTTTTAGGGCTTTACAAGCTATTGTTTTAACTTAAATTCAAACGGCACTAGCACCTGCGATTCAACCGAACGGCCATCGCGAATAGCGGCATTGAAGCGCCATTGCAAAATCGCTTTGCGCGCAGCTTCATCAAGCTCGCGGTAGCCGCTTGAGCTTGCAATCGTGGCAAACAGCGCTTGGCCATCGCGGTTCACGATCACGCGCACCATCACAGTGCCTTCCCAGCCTTCTCGAATTGCGCTGAGCGGGTAGACGGGTACGTCGCCTTGACCAATGCTGGTGTCAACCGAAGCAAGCTGATCGCCCGATCCGAGCGCGCTTGAAGAGCTGCTTGCTTGCTCAGGCAGCGTGCTCGGAATTGCGGCGACAGATTCAACGTTGACCACCGGTTCCGCGAACTCGATCGATAACTTTACGCGCGCGGGAATCGGGTCGAGCACCAAAGTCGGGCGTGTCAAAGGCTCAGTCATTTGCACGAGCACCACGGGCGGCTTTGGAGGCTCGAGTAGCGTCGCGCTAATGACCGGTTCGACCGGCACCGTTGCTTGTTTGACGATCGGTGTGATCAGCTGCGTCAACAAAAACCAGACCACTACCGCATGTACGGCAATCGCCATGCCTGAGGCCATCACTCGGCGCCAGGCCACGTCAATCTCGAGCAGACCATAAGAGAACGACTTTGTATGCATCACTTCACCCCATCAATAGGTTCAAAAGGACCAACATCGAGCGCGAAACGGGCCTAAATTTATAGGCCAAAAGTAATGACAGGTCCGAGCATTGATCCGAGCGCCGCGAGCCGTCAATTCCTTTAACGTGGGTCTTAACAAAAGGGGTTGAAAGCAATTTAATGAGTACCTAGTAAAAGTTGGCTTTTTTCGAGTTTGTGTTCTATTCTTCACGCCGCCTGTGTTTGCTGGGGTCACACTAATTCGTGACTTTATCCGGTTGTTCGTTCTACCGCTCCACCGTTTGGCTCGATGTCTCACTCCTTGCACGCGCAGTCCGGCTTCTTCATTTTGAAGGGGTCTTTTTTTAGTTACGCTCAAGGAGCATCAAGCAATGTCAGATCGTCAAACGGGTACAGTAAAGTGGTTCGATGACGCCAAAGGTTTCGGCTTCATCAGCCGCGAAACCGGCGAAGACCTTTTCGTCCATTTCCGCGCCATTCAAACCAGCGGCTTCAAGTCGTTGAAAGAAGGCCAGAAAGTGAGCTTCAAAGTAGTCAAGGGCCAAAAAGGCCTGCAGGCTGACGAAGTTCAAGTCGCTTAAACCCGACTGGTTCGAAAAAGAGCCCGCTCTCCGCAAGGAAGCGGGCTTTTTTGTGGGCGGTTGTTTTTGATCTGAGTGGTAAGGCCTAGTCTATCCATACGGGATTTGACAGCTCGCCGTCATCGCAATTGTCGCCCGCGCCGATCCGGTCGATCACTAAAAAATCGCTGCGCGCCTCGAGTGCCAATAGCGCGTGGTGCCAAGTGCCGCGAAACAAATTTATTCCTTGCGAGCAGCTGGCTAAAAAAGCGCGCGGCAACGCGCTCAGCGATTCGCTCACGACGATCAAATAGGGTGCCGTACCCAATGGCATAAACGCTTGACTGCCTAAGGGGTGGCGCTCCAACTGTTGGATTTTTAGAGGGCGCGCGCGCGGCTCGGCGCGAAAAATGCTGACAATCGGAACACCTTCCAGGCTTGCGCAGTCAACGGTCGCCAGCGCGTTGAAGCGCAGCGATGTGCCGTGGTTGATCGGGTAGATTTCGCGCGCACTAGCGGTGTCAATTACCGATCCAAATGCACCGAAGCTAGCAGCGCTCAACGGCTCGACATGCAATGTCCGGCGCACGTCAAACACGTCCGCGCAGGCGCAAACGAGATACCCCGCCGTCTGGGTGAATGTTGAAGCGAATATGGCTGATCGCTGAGTGCGCGCAGATCTCGGCCTTAAAGAAATGCTGGGCATCGGCACGCAGCGATTGCTCGGGCAGCAGCACCGGCCAAAACATCGATTGGGTAATTAGCGATTCCCGCGTGCCACAGGCTGCAGGGGTGGCTTGAATCGAGCAGCGATCCGGGAAATTCCCTTTGAAGTGACAGGTATCCACTTCGATCTCCTGAATAACGCCGGCCTGCGCCAGTGCGATCACGCACCAGTCGCTGCCAGGTTCGCGCCGCCGCCGGGTTTCCCAGCCGTCGCCCATGTCCGCGCCGCGCCCGGGTTTGAGCAAGTTGCGCGGATCGCCAAAATGCTGGTTGTTGGCTGCGATTACCGTGCCGCCGTTGAGCGCTGCGATCAGATCGTCGTCGCCGCTTGATGTGAAGCTGGGCACGCCATACACGCGCAGCCGTGCCAGCCCACCATCAGGGAACAAGTTCACGCGCACATGCGACACCGCTGCATTCGCGTTCAGCTTGAAGTAGTGGTGCTGGTTGCCGCGCAAATTGACCGCGTCCAAAAGCGCGCTCCAAGGGCCGTCGGCGCTCGTTGCGCCCTCAAGCGATGCGGCTGGCGGGAAATTGCCGGTGAAATGACTGGTGTCTAAATCCACCCCGTAAACTACACCTGGCCGCGCCAGTTCAATGACACACCAATCGTGGCCCGGACCGCGCTTGCGGCGCGACTCCCAACCGTCCATCCATTTGCCGTTTAAATCGTATTTGCCGGGGATAAATTGCGCCGCTTGCGGATTGAGCATGCGCGCCATCTCCGCGAAAAAATCATCGCTGCACCGCAGCGCACGCGCGCCGAGTTCGGCATCGGCTAGGTTGACAAACTGACGCACAAAATCAGGCGCGTCGGGGTCGTGAGCAATAGCGGCCATCGTCAAGAAATCCGGTCGTTCAAACGGTGAAAAGCGATACGCTCGATTTGCTCAAGCGCAGTAAGAAACTCCGTGATCGGCGAATGCGCCAGGCGCTCACGGAGTGCGGCAATAATGCTCAATCGGCTGTGACCGCGAACCGCGATAATGAACGGAAAATCAAAGCGTTCGCGATATTCTCGGTTGAGCCTGGTTAACTCGCCTAGCTCCTGAGCAGAGCAGCGATCCAAGCCGGCGCCGACCTGTTCGGAAAGTGAGGCTTCAGTTAGCTCACTGGCGAGCGCGGCTTTCCCGGCAAGTTCTGGATGCGCGTCGATGAGCGCCCGTTGCAGCGACGGAGCGGCTTGTTGCACGCAGCGGCACATCGCCGCATGCAGCTCAGCTTTGCTCGAAAAAGGCCGCGCCGAATAAGCGTTTTGCGCTACCCAAGGCGAATGTTCAAAGATGTCGCCGAGCGCGTCGACAAAACGCTCGCCGTCCATTGCGTTGAGATCAGTTAAGCGCATGCGGGGAAGTGCGCTTGCCAATGCCGCGCGATTTCCACGCGCCGACAAATCCAGACGCGCTCGAATTGGGCCACGTGATCCAGAAATCGCTGCAACGCGATAAACCGCCCTGGGCGACCCAGCAGGCGCGCATGCATGCCAATTGAAAGCATCTTCGGAAACTCCGCGCCCTCGGCGTAAAGCACGTCAAAACTATCGCGCAAATAGTCGAAAAATTGCGTGGCGCTATTGAATCCCTGCGCCGTTGCAAAGCGCATGTCGTTGCTGTCAAGCGCGTAGGGCACAATTAGGTGCGGTTTGTGCGTCCCATCGCTCAGGTTCACCCGCGTCCACAGCGGCAAATCGTCGCCGTAGTAGTCGGAGTCATACACGAAACCGCCGTGTTCGAGCAGCAAGCGGCGCGTGTTCGGGCTATCGCGCCCGGTATACCAGCCTAACGGTGCGCTACCAGTGACGCGGGTATGGATCTCTACGGCGCGCGCAAGGTGAGCGCGTTCGGTGGCCTCATCGATCGACTGGTAGTGGATCCAGCGATAGCCGTGCGCAGCGATTTCATGGCCCAACTCAACACACGCGGCACTGAGCTCTGGCAAGCGCTCCAGCGCCATTGCAACGCCAAAAACGGTCAGCGGCAATTGACGACGTTCAAACTCGCGCAAGATCCGCCACGCGCCCGCCCGCGAGCCGTATTCGTAGAGCGATTCCATGCTCATATGGCGCGCCGCAAAGCTTGGGGCGCCGATGATGTCCGATAAAAACTGCTCGCTGCCGTCGTCGCCGTGGAGCACGCTCATCTCGGCGCCCTCTTCGAGATTCAACACAAACTGCAGCGCAATCCGCGCGCGTCCCGGCCATTGCGCGTGCGGCGGCTGCCGACCGTAGCCTCGGAGATCGCGCGGGTAATCGGTTTGCATAAAAGTTCGCTTGCGGGGCTTTGGACGCGCACAGTGTGACCAGCCGCCGCACTTGACTCAAGCGCCGCTGATGCGCACCCTCGGGCAATGCTTAAAAGTACCACCACATGCTGGGGCGCAATCGCCAAATTTTTCCATTGGACCGTCGCATTGGGCATCATCGGCATGCTCACGGTGGGCTGGTACATGACCGATCTACCCAACTCGCGCGATAAGCTCGATATCTATTTGCTGCATAAATCGACCGGTTTGACCCTGCTGGTGTTGATTGCCTTTCGCTTGCTGTGGCGGAGCCTTGATCTGACCCCAAAGCTGCCGCCGTTGACTCCGCAGTGGCAGCGGCTTGCGGCCCGGGCTTCGCATGCAATGCTGTACGTATTGATGCTGGTCATGCCGCTGTCAGGATGGGCTTACAACTCCGCGTCAAATACGCCACTGCGCTGGTTTGGAGTGTTTCGCGTGCCTGCACTGCTCGGGCCGGATCGGGAACTAAAGGATTTCCTCGGGGATCTGCACGAGGTCTCCGCGATTGCGCTTGCAGTGGTGTTAAGCGTCCACGTGTTGGCCGCTTTAAAGCACCATCTGATTGATCGGGACGCCACCCTTAAACGCATGCTGCCTTGGGGCAAATAGATGAATCGTTTTCTACTCGCAGTTCTATTCGCGTTGCTTTTGCCTACCGCGGCCTGGTCGAAAACTTGGGCGGTAGATGCCAAAGCGTCATCATTGAAATTTACCGGCATCTATCAGGAAGAGCCGTTTGTCGGCACGTTTCCGTTTAAGGCGTCGATCATTTTTGATGCAGCCAAATTGGCGACCTCTCAGCTTGACGTCGAAATCAGCGTGACGGGCGTGAACAGCGAAAACGAGGAGCGCGATACGGCGCTCGCCGACCCAGTGTGGTTTGATTTTGCCAAATATCCACAAGCGCGCTTTGTCACCGAATCTATCAGTAGAACCGCGACCGGCTATGTCGCTCAAGCCAACCTCACGATCCGCGGCATCAGTCGGAAAATAAAATTTCCATTCACCTTTGTCGAAAGCAAGGGCGCGGCTAAATTAACCGCGCAAGTGACTTTAAATCGCCTGGATTTTGGCTTAGGGGCCGGCGAGTGGGAAGACGCCGAGCTGATCGCGCATGAGGTTCAAGTGGACGTGGTACTGACGCTGCGCTAAGCGCATCAGCGCTTGACCGGCGCTTCATAAAAGTGAAACGCTCGTGATCCCTTTGGTCTGGAGTACGGTCATGCCGAATTACACCACCGAGAACATCCGCAATATCGGATTGAGCGGGCATGCCGGGGTCGGCAAAACCACGCTTCTTGAAGCGCTATTGAAAGCAGCCGGTGCGATCAGCCAAGTAGGCAGCATCGAACGCGGCAGCACGGTATCTGATTACGATCCGCTGGAAAAATCCCATGGTCACTCGTTGAACGCGACAACCGCGTTTTGCGACGTTGATGGCGTGCATATCAACTTTATCGACACGCCCGGACTCACCGATTTTCGCGGCCCAGCGTTGGCGGCACTAGAAGCGGTTGAAACCTGCGCGGTGGTGATCTCAGCGCCGCACGGCATCGAATTTTCAACCCATCGCATGCTCGCGCGCGCCGCCGCCCGCAAGCTGTGCCGCATCATTGTGATCAACCAGATCGATGCACCCAATCTCGATTTAGCGCAACTGGTCGCGGATATTCGCGAGAATTTTGGGCGCGAGTGCCTGCCGATCAATTTACCCGCCGGCAATGCCACGCGCGTGGTGGATTGCTTCTACAACCCAAGCGGCGAGGCAGATTTTTCAAGCGTCAGCGAGGCCCACCAGCAAATCATCGATCAAGTGGTCGAGATCAATGCCGACACGATGGATCGTTATCTCGAAGGCGGTGAGGAAAAGCTCACCGCGAAAGAGCTGCACGATGCTTTTGAAGCCTGTTTGCGCGATGGGCATCTGGTGCCGATTTGTTTCACCTCGGCAAAAACCGGCGCAGGCTGCCGCGAACTCTTAGACCTTGCGGTCAAGCTTCTGCCCAACCCGACCGAAGGCAACTTGCCGCCATTTCAGAAAGGTGAAGGCCCCGATGCGCCTTTCGCTGCGGTCACTGAAGATCCTAAAGCGCATGTGGTGGCGCATGTGTTCAAGCTGATCAACGACGCCTACATGGGCAAGCTCGCGGTTTTTCGGATTTATCAAGGCACCATTACCAAAGAGTCGCAGCTGTTTATCGGCCACGGCCGCAAGCCCTTTAAGGTGAATCATCTGTTTCGCCTGCGCGGCAAAGAGCAGTTTGAGATTGACGCGGGGATTGCCGGCGATATTTGTGCGATCGCTAAAGTCGACGACATCCACTACGACGCGGTGCTGCACGATTCGCATGACGAGGATCACTACCACCTTGCGCCGTTTGATTTTCCGGTGCCGATGGTCGGATTAGCGATTGAGCCGGCTGCGCGCGGGCAGGAGCAAAAGCTGTCCTCGGCGCTGCATAAGCTAATCGAAGAAGACCCGTGCTTCAAAGTTGAGCATCACGCGGAACTCAACCAAACCGTCATCCGCGGCTTGGGCGATTTTCATCTGAAAATCATGATCGAGCGCATGCGCGAGCGTTTCAATGTCGAGGTGATTGCGCGACCACCGCGCATCGCTTACCGCGAGACCATCTCGGAGGCCGCCGAAGGTCACTATCGGCACAAAAAACAAACCGGCGGCGCTGGCCAGTTTGGCGAAGTGTATTTGCGCGTGCGCCCGCTGGAGCGCGGCGAAGGCTTTAAGTTTGTCAACGCTGTCGTGGGCGGCGCCATTCCAAGTAGCTACATTCCGGCCGTTGAAAAGGGCGTGCGGCAGGTGCTCGATGGCGGCGCGGTGGCAGGCTACGCCTTGCAGGATATCGAGGTCAGCGTCTACGACGGCAAGCACCATCCTGTTGATTCCAAAGAGATTGCATTTGTCAGCGCCGGCAAAAAAGCCTTTCTTGATGCGCTCTCGCGGGCGCGAGTGATCGTGTTGGAGCCGATGGTGCATCTATCGATCAGCGCGCCCGATGACTGCGTCGGTGCGATCACCGGCGGGCTTTCACCTAAGCGCGCGCGAATCGCGGGCACCGATGTGTTGGGCAATAGCCAAACGCTGATCAAGGCTGTTGCGCCTTTGGCGGAACTGAAGGACTACCAAACCGAAGTGAAAGCTGTCACCGCCGGTCGAGGTAGCTACAGCTTCGAGCTATCGCATTACGAAGCGGTTCCGGCCAATGTGCAAAAAGCGCTGGTCGAGGCTTACCGCCCCAAGGATGTTGAAGACTGACGCCCGGGTGTTGCGGGTTGCGATCGGCATGGATGCGCTATAGCCTCCCGCCACGGTGCAACACCGATGCGATCCCCAATTTGGACGCCTAAGCGTTCGCAGCGCACGTCACTCCAAAGCAAAGACTTAATTCATTTTGAAAATCGCTAGTTGGAACGTTAATTCATTAAAGGTGCGGTTGCAGCATTTGAGCGACTGGTTAGCAACTGCGATGCCCGATGTGCTGGGCTTGCAGGAGCTCAAGTTGATCGACGCGCAGTTTCCGTTCGCCGACCTCAAAGCGCTCGGCTATCACGCGGAAGTCTTTGGCCAGCCGACCTACAACGGCGTGGCGCTGCTTTCGCGTGAGCCTGCGAGCGCGGTGGTACGAGGAATTCCAGGCTTTGATGATCCCCAGGCGCGGGTTATCGCCGCGCGCTTTGGCGAGGTCACGGTGGTCAACTGCTACGTGGTTAACGGGCAGTCGCTCGACAGCGATAAGTATCAGTACAAGCTGCGTTTTTTAGCTGCTTTGCACAATTATCTCGCAGACCTGCTGACGCGTGGCGAGCAGCTGGTGGTGATTGGTGATTTCAACATTGCGCCGCTCGATCGAGACGTCCACGATCCGCTTGCTTGGGCTGGGCAGGTCTTGGTCTCGGAGCCCGAGCGCGCGGCGCTGCGTGAGATCTTGGCATTGGGTTTGCTCGATAGCTTTCGCGAGTTAAATGGCGAGTCAAAAATGTACTCGTGGTGGGACTATCGACAGCTCGCCTTTCGGCGCAACCAGGGCCTGCGCATCGATTTGCTGCTGCTCGATCAGCGCTTGCGCTCCAGACTCACCGCGGTGGGTATCGACAAGGCGCCACGCAAGCTCGAACGTCCGTCCGATCACGCGCCGGTGTGGTTGGAAATTTGAAAATTCTAGGTATTTCAGCGTATTACCACGACGCGGCAGCAGCACTTTTGGTGGATGGCGAAATCACCGCCGCAGCTCAGGAAGAGCGTTTTACGCGGATCAAGCACGATCCAAGATTTCCCTATGAGGCCATCAAATATTGTTTAAGCGAGGCCCGTTGCGACCTGGCTGATGTCGATCATGTGGTGTTTTTTGAAAAGCCATTTTTAAAGTTTGAACGGCTGCTGGAAACCTATGCCGCGTTTGCGCCGCGCGGGTTTTGGTCGTTCAACAAGGCCATGCCCGTTTGGATCAAAGAAAAGCTCTTCCAAAAGCGCCAGCTGCAAGAGTCG
>Ga0105048_10003966_pt1 | contig 24205 bp, 22 predicted proteins | sample MAT05_FD_78382 | JGI IMG/M metagenome (GOLD analysis project Ga0105048, IMG submission 78382) | Freshwater microbial communities from Lake Fryxell liftoff mats and glacier meltwater in Antarctica - MAT-05 | ecosystem: Environmental > Aquatic > Freshwater > Ice > Liftoff microbial mat | place... | reverse complement strand
TTTGCTATTACGCTTACTAAAGATTACGAAACCGCGAAAGACCTGATGCAGGAAACAATTTACCGTGCATTGGCCAACCGCGACAAGTATAATGTGGGCACCAACGTAAAGGCCTGGCTTTATACAATTATGCGGAATATTTTTATAAATAATTATCGCCGTAAAGCCCGCCAGAACACAGTTTTAGACAGTACGCCCAACGACTTTTTAATAGATTATAATCAGGTAACGGTGGCCAACCCGGCCGAAAGTAACATGAAATTGAAAGAGATTGGGAAAGCTATTCATGGCCTGCCCGAAATTTTCCGCAACCCTTTTTTACTCTATTACGATGGTTATAAATACCACGAAATAGCCGATATGCTCGAAGAGCCGCTGGGAACAATTAAGAGCCGCATACATTTTGCCCGTAAATTGCTTAAATCACAACTGGAAAGGAGTTAGTTTTTAAAAGTTTTAATCAACAAAACGTTCCTTTTGCTTGGGGCGTTTTTTTAATGCACATCAATCAACAGCACTTGGCAAAAACAGTAATCGTTATTGGAAGTGGTTTTGCCGGGTTGTCGGCTGCGTCTTTTCTTGCAAAAGACGGGTGGGCAGTTACGGTTGTAGAAAAGCACAATATGCCTGGAGGCAGAGCCAGGCGGTTGGCAGCCCAAGGTTTTACCTTCGACATGGGACCAAGCTGGTATTGGATGCCCGATGTTTTTGAAAGGTATTTTTCTCAGTTTGGAAAAAAAGTAGCGGATTATTACTCCCTTGATCGCTTAGACCCATCGTACCGCATTTACTGGCCCGACACCTTTTGGGATATGCCGGCAAGCTATGAGGAAATAAAGTTGCTCTTTGAAAAAATAGAACCGGGTGCCGGTGAGCAGTTAGATATAGTAATGGCAGAAGCCTATTATAAGTATGAAGTCGGTATTAAAAATTTGGTTTTTAAACCTGGCCAATCCCTAAGTGAATTCTTAGATTTAGACCTTTTAAAAGGTATTATTAAACTCGATGTTTTTACATCCATAAAAAAACATTTTAGTAAGCATTTTACAAATCCCCGCCTGAGAGAGTTGATGGAGTTTCCGGTTTTGTTTCTTGGTGCCCTGGCAAAAAATACACCTGCCTTATACAGCCTTATGAACTATGCTGATATAAAAGGCGGCACCTGGTTTCCTAAAGGTGGTATGTACAGCATTGTTGAGGGTATGCATACATTGGCTACAGAACTTGGTGTCACATTTTTATTTAACCACGATGTGCAACAAATTAAAGTGGAAAATGGACAAGCACAATCCATTGTTTGCAATGTTGCCAGCGGTCTCAATCAGCAAACTCCTACTGGGGCTTCGCAAGGGGTGCAATCGTTGGTAGAATTAAAAGCAGATGTGGTTATTGCCAATGCTGATTACCATTTTATTGAAACTAAACTGCTACTACCCCAATACCGTACTTACAGCGAAAAATATTGGAACAAAAGGGTGATGGCTCCGGGCTGTTTGCTGTATTATGTGGGGCTTAATAAAAAAATAAAAGGGCTGCAACACCACACCCTTTTTTTTGATGTGCCCTTTGCGCCACATGCCAGCGATATTTACACTACACCTCAATGGCCGGCTGAACCACTTTTTTACGTGAGTGCCACATCGGTTACCGACCCGACCCAGGCACCAGAGGGCTGCGAGAACTTATTTTTTTTAATACCCGTAGCCACCGGCCTTAGCGGCGACGATGAAAACCTGCGAAAAAAATATTTTGACCAAATTTTCCGTCGCTTCGAAGACAGGGTAGGCGAAGAGTTGGCGGCTCATATTGTTTACTATAAATCTTATGCCCACGCCGATTTCATAAACGACTACAACGCTTATAAAGGAAATGCCTACGGTCTTGCAAACACTTTGCTGCAAACGGCTGTTTTAAAACCATCGTGCCGAAGCAAAAAAGTAAAGAATCTTTTTTTTACCGGACAGCTTACTGTGCCGGGGCCGGGTGTGCCACCAAGCCTTATAAGCGGCGAAGTGGTGGCAGGACAGGTAAGAAAGCATTTTTGATTATAGATAACTAAACGGATTATGCCGTTCACACCAATTCACTATTCAACACCAACCATAAAAAAAATCTACTAAATTGGGGCTGTTATGATGGAACTCTTTCACGATGTAAGCAAAATGTGCAGTAAGCTGGTAACTGAAAAGTACAGTACTTCTTTTAGTAGTGCTATCCGTTTGCTCCACCACGATTTAAGATCGCCCATCTATAATGTATATGGGTTTGTGCGTTTTGCCGATGAAATTGTAGATACTTTTCATACCCACGATAAGCAAATATTGCTGGAAGAATTTAAAGCGGAAACCTATGCTGCGTTACAGCGTGGCATTAGCCTTAACCCCATACTCCACAGTTTTCAGATGACGGTGAACCGTTACGAAATAGATATAAAGCTGATAGATGCTTTTTTTGCCAGTATGCAAATGGATTTGGAACAAAAACGATACGACGGCCCCGCCTACGAGGAGTATATTTATGGGAGTGCCGAAGTGGTAGGCCTAATGTGCCTCTATATTTTTTGCGAGGGAAATACTGCTCTGTATATGCAGTTAAAACCTGCGGCCCAAAGCCTTGGGGCTGCATTTCAAAAAGTAAATTTTTTACGGGATGTAAAGGCCGACTTTGAGGGGTTGGAGCGGATTTATTTTCCCGGCTGCGATTTTAAAAATTTTACAAAGGAGGACAAGCTGCAAATTGAGGCCGACATACAAAAAGATTTTGACGATGCACACAGAGGCATTGTGGGTTTGCCCATGAAAGCCAGGTTTGGCGTGTATGTGGCTTATAAATATTACCTCTCTCTATTTAAAAAAATAAAAAAGTTACAGCCTCAAAAAATTATGGAAGAAAGAATAAGGATACCGAGTTATGGCAAAGCTGTAATACTGGCCAAAGCAGGTTTGCGAAGCCAGTTCAATATTTTGTAATGGAGACCTTTATAGGTTTTACAGCATTAGAAAAATAAATAGAAAAAGATGGATTCCCAAGAAGTGATACTGGTAGATGAGATGGATAGAGAGGTAGGCACAATGGAAAAAATGGATGCCCACTACACGCCCAACCTCCACCGGGCTTTTAGTGTATTTGTGTTTAACACAAAAGGCCAAATGATGCTGCAGCAAAGGGCAAAAAACAAATACCACAGTGGTGGCCTTTGGACAAACACCTGCTGCAGCCACCCCTTCCCAAGTGAAAAAACTGAAGCCGCTGCCCTTCGTAGGTTGCAGGAAGAAATGGGTTTTACCACTACCCTCACCAAAGCGTTTGAATTTATTTACCAGGCCGATTTTGATAATGGCCTTACGGAATATGAGTACGACCATGTGTTTATTGGCCTATACGACGGAGAAGTATTGCCAGTAAGAGAAGAGGTAGAAAACTACTGCTACAAAAGTTTTGAAGAGGTAAAAAGCGACCTTCAACAAACACCATGGATGTACACGGAGTGGTTTAAAATAGCACTTCCTAAACTGGAGGTATTTATGGCCGGCACTGCCTTACTGGTGGTGTAATAATCTTATTTACCCATGAAGCACCTTTTACCAGAAAATAAAAAAGCGATAGTGATAGGAAGTGGAGTGGCCGGGCTGGCAAGTGCTGTAAGGCTGGCCTTACTTGGGTTTGATGTAAAGGTGTACGAACGAAACCCACTTCCCGGTGGTAAACTTAGCAGTTTTGAGCAAGATGGTTTTACGTTCGATGCAGGGCCCAGCCTGTTTACCCAGCCACAAAATATAGCCGAGCTTTTTAAACTCGCTGGTGAACCCATGGAGGAATACTTTAGCTATACCCGCCTGCCCGTAGCCTGTAAATATTTTTATGAAAATGGAAAAATATTTGAAGCCCCCGCAAACAGAAATGACCTGGCCCTTACCATGCAGCAAGAATTGGGGGAATCGCCGGAGGCCATAAATGACTATCTAACGGCATCTGAGAAGCTCTACCAAAATATTGGTACCGTGTTTCTCAACAATTCACTTCACAAAACGAAAACCTATTTTAACAGGAGCATTTTAAAAGCACTCACCAGCACCAGGCCTGCACAACTGTTTAGTTCCCTTAACAATTTTAACAAGAAAAAATTTAAAAGCGCAGAGGCGGTACAATTGTTTAACCGCTATGCTACCTACAATGGCAGCAATCCTTACAAAGCCCCGTCCATGCTAAGCCTTATACCACACCTTGAAATGAACGAAGGGGTATTTTTCCCAAAAGGCGGCATGATAAGTATAACCAATGCACTCTATAAATTAGCTTTGAAACAAGGGGTGCAGTTCCATTTCAATACGCCGGTAAAAGGAATTATGGAAAATGAAGGCAAAGTGCTGGGTATAACGGCTAACGCTGAAAATATTTTTGCAGATGTGGTCGTAAGCAATGCCGACGTTTATTTCACCTATAAACATTTGCTACGCAACGAAGCCAGGGCAAAAAAAGTGCTGAAGCAGGAGCGCAGCAGCAGTGCATTAATTTTCTATTGGGGCATTGGCCAATCTTTTCCGCAACTGGGCTTGCACAATATTTTGTTTAGTGGCGATTATAAAAAAGAATTTGAGCACCTTTTCAAAACAAAAACTTTTTTTCACGACCCTACAGTCTATATAAATATTACCAGCAAAATGGAAGCCGGCCATGCACCACACGGAAAAGAAAACTGGTTTGTAATGGTAAATGCCCCTACCAATACCGGCCAGGATTGGGACACGATAAAGCCACTTGTGCGCCGCTGGATAATAGAAAAAATAAACCGCCAATTGCACACTGATATAGAACCCCTGATTGAAACAGAGGCCATCCTCGACCCTGTTACTATTGAAAGCAAAACAGCCTCTTTTATGGGTAGTTTGTACGGTACCAGCTCTAACTCAAGGCTGGCGGCTTTTTTTCGGCACCCAAACTTTACCAGCACTATTAAAGGGCTGTATTTTGTAGGCGGCAGCGTACACCCCGGTGGCGGTATTCCGCTGTGTATGAAGAGTGCGGAAATAATGGCCGGGCTGGTGGGTAACAGCAAAGGCGGACATTAATTGCAAGTGCCAATAAAGAAACTGTGCTTTATATACCGCCAAATAACAGGGTATTCGACCATCTCTTACATTACAGGCGGATTGGTGAGAAGGTGTTTAATTTTTTTTTTGCCTGCCTAGTTTATTATGGCGGTTCACCAGCTTCGGTTTTCAATAGCAGCAACAGTGGCCTCCGATATATGGGAGCTGTTGAAAAGTAGTAAATGTGGCGTCATTTTCCTTGTAACAAAATACCACAAACCAAATTTAAAATGCTTCGCAGCACCAATAGCACTTGTAAACTATTTTCGCCCACATGCCTTTTTTAAAAACAAAATTTCAGATAGCTACTTTTATTGCTTTGCTGTTTCATGCGTCTGGTTTTATAGCGATAGCATTTTTTAAATCGGTCTTATTTATTAACCTTACCCCGCTTAACCTGCTGGTATCTTTTGCCCTTATTTTATATACCCACGAAAAAATAAACCTCCACTTCGTCGTTTTTATAATGCTTTGTTTTTCCGTAGGTTTTGCTGGTGAATGGGTGGGTATCAACACGGGTAAATTATTTGGTGCGTACAGCTATGGGCAGGTACTGGGTCCTGTGTGGCAGGGTGTGCCATGGGTTATTGGTATCAACTGGTTCATCACCATGTATTGCATTGGCATAGCTATGAGCATGTTGCACCGCAAGCTGGTGAGTCGCCAACCAACGGCGGCTTCGGGGCTTGGCCAAAAATGGCTCCACATTTCGCTTATTGTAGATGGTGCCGCTCTGGCGGTTTTGTTCGATTGGATCATTGAGCCGGTAGCAGTGCGCCTTGGTTTTTGGCAGTGGAAAGATGGCGTTATTCCTTCTTTAAATTACTGGAGCTGGTTTGGTATAAGCCTGCTGTTGCTGCTCCTTTTCCGCCTGCTCCGTTTTGATAAGCACAACCTATTCGCTGTACATTTGTTGCTTATACAATTGATGTTTTTTTTGCTGTTACGGTCAATGGGATAATAGATCATTTTTGAGTAGTTTAATGGATTACTGGTTCACTTTTGCATCACCATAAAACCATTGTAATAAAAGATGATTCCCACAACCGACAAATAACTTAGCAATGACCCCACTGACAAATGACCATTTACAAATGACCATATTACTTTACATACTAATCACCCTCGGCACCTTTGCTTTGATGGAAGCCATAACCTGGGCTACACATAAATACATAATGCACGGGCTTTTATGGTATTTGCACAAAGACCACCACCAGCCGCGGGGTCACTTCTTTGAGAAGAACGATGCATTCTTTCTCATCTTCGCCGTACCAAGCTGGCTATCTATAATGCTTGGCCTGGAGCAACAGCAGTACTGGGCTGCTGCAATTGGTTTTGGCATTGCCATGTACGGGGTAGCTTATTTTTTGGTACACGATGTAATCATTCACCAGCGGTTTAAATGGTTTACAAGGAGTAACAATATTTATGTACGTGCCATACGCTGGGCCCATAAAATGCACCACAAACACCTGGATAAAAACGAAGGGGAAAGTTTTGGAATGCTCATTGTGGCCAAAAAATATTGGGACAAAGTAAAAAAAGACGAAGCCTTTTGGGAAGCAAATAAAAACCGCAGACAAGTTTCATAGCAGTTATTCTCTATAAAAAAATGGATCAATTATCCCTGCCCCCATCCCCACCACGTTTACAGGATATGGGTAAAAATCTGTACGATTATATTATACTTGGTGCAGGCTGCTCAGGCCTTAGCTTGCTGGTACGGCTGATACAATCTGGTGAATTTCATCAAAAAAAAATCCTTTTAATTGATAAGCAGCCCAAGAACCTAAACGACCGTACCTGGTGTTTTTGGGAAAAAGACCCCGGCTATTTTGAAGATATTATCCACCATCGGTTTAATAAACTTTGGGTAAAGCACCCTGCCGGAAACATAAACCTCAACATTGCTTCGTACACCTACAAAATGATTAGGGGTATAGATTTTTACAACCATTGTTTCAATATCATCAATAAAGCCCGAAATGTGACGGTTATGTACGGCGAAGTATCGGGCATAGATACTGAGCGGGGTATTGTTTCGTCGGGTGAAGAGCAATACGAGGCGAAATCTATTTTCTCATCGGTGTTGCTGCAGCCGCCCCAATTATACAAAGGGCAGCATTACCTGTTGCAACATTTCCATGGCTGGTGGATAGAAACTACCGAAGATTTTTTTAACCCGGCCGAAGCCGATTTAATGAATTTTAAAACCAGCCAGCAATATGGCTGTGCATTTGTTTATGTGCTGCCCGTAAGCAGTCGGCGGGCTCTGGTGGAATATACCTTGTTTACAGAAACCCAACTAAAAACAAGTGAGTACGAAGACGGCCTCAGCATATTTATACACGATGAACTAAAGCTGATAAACTACGCTATTACCGAAACAGAACATGGCGTTATACCAATGACCAATATCCGGTTTCCGGTGCAGCAGGGCAGGGTGTTTTTTATAGGTACGGCCGGTGGCCAAACAAAACCATCTACCGGTTACACTTTTCGTTTTATACAAAAACAATCTGAGGCGCTGGTAGCAGCCCTAATAAAAAACGGTTCGCCGCAGGTAGCAAAAGTGGCCAGGCGTTTTATGTTTTACGACAGCGTACTGCTTCGTGTGTTGCAAGAAAGAAAACTGGGCGGTGCCGACCTTTTTTATAAAATGTTCCTGAAAAACAAAGCCTCAAAAGTGCTTCGTTTTCTCGATAATGAAACCAGCTTTTCGGAAGAGTTGCTGATTATGAATTCCACCAAAAAAACGGTGTTTATCCCTGCTGCTATTAAGGAGTTGATTTGAGCCAAACACGAGTAGTTATTGCTACCATTTGAAAGGAATAAAATTGTAAGTAGTTATGTACTCATTGCGTCAGTCCCTGCCTGGTGTGGGAAGATTGGACTGGCATTAAAATGTAAACGGCGGCCATTATTTTGCCAGTGCAAATTTGATGGTGGAGTGATGCGTGCCTTTATCAAACAGCGTTCATCAACTGCTTGCCTTCTTCAAAATCGCTTATGTTCTGTAGGGTTATCAGGGCTATCTGGGTCAATGCTTCGCTAGTTAAAAAGCCCTGGTGCGACGTGATAAGTACGTTCGGAAAACTGATGAGCCGCATCATTACATCGTCGTTGATTACATTTTCGCTAAGGTCGTGGAAGAAAAGTTTTTCTTCCTGCTCATACACATCTATACCAAGGTAACCGAGCTTGCCTGTTTTTAAGGCGGCAATAGCTGCTTTCGTATCTATCAATGCGCCACGGCTGGTATTTATAAGCATAGCGCCATTTTTCATCATGCCTAATGTATCGGCGTTGATAAGGTGTTTTGTTTGTTCGTTTAATGGGCAGTGAAGGCTTACAATATCACTTTGTGCCAGCACATCCATCAGTGGCAAAAACGCCACCCCGGCAGCCTCCAGATCCTTATTGGCAAGAAGATCAAAAGCCAAAACTTTACAACCAAAACCAACCATAATGTGGGCAAAGCACTGGCCTATTTTGCCCGTACCAATTACCCCCACTGTTTTACCAAACAAGTCGAAACCTGTTAGCCGGTCAAGCGAAAAATTGCCTTCTCTTACACGGTTGTAAGCCTTATGTGTTTTGCGGTTCAGGGTCATCATCAGCGCTACGGCATGCTCGGCCACGGCGTGTGGCGAGTAAGCTGGCACCCGCACCACGGCTATTGTGTTTTCTTTGGCCGCGGCAAGATCTACGTTATTAAAACCGGCACTGCGAAGTGCTATAAGCTTTACCCCCAAGCCTGCCAGAGATTTTATAACGGCTGCATTGAGTTTGTCGTTTACAAAGGCACAAACGGCTTCGCAACCTTTTGCCAGGTTTACGGTTTGCTCATTTAACTGTGCTTCGAAAAATGTAAGTTGGTGCTGCTGGTTTTGGCGTTCGAAATATTCTTTGTCGTAGGGCTGGGTGGAGAAGAAGGCAATGTTCATGTGGTGAAGGTAGGTGGGGCTTTTACACCACCACGTTAATCATTTTGCCTTTTACAAAAATTATTTTCTTGTGGGGTTTGCCCTCCAGCCATTTCTGCACCAGTTCATTTGCCAGTACTGCCTGCTCCACAGTGGCCTGTTCGGCATCCAAAGCAAAGCTTATGGTGGTGCGTACTTTTCCATTGATACTTATAGGGTATTGCTTGGCTGTTTCGGCCACATACTTCTCTTCAAACACAGGAAAGGCTGCATCAATTACCAGCGAACTATTGCCCAAAGTATGGTATAATTCTTCGGCTATATGTGGGGCATAAGGGGTAAGCATAATTACTAATGGCTCCAGTATGGCCTTCTTGCTACACTTCAAATCCATCAGCTCATTTACCGCAATCATAAAGGCACTTACGGCAGTGTTGAAGCTAAAACGCTCGGTGTCTTCTTCTATTTTTTTAATGGTTTTGTGCAACACTTTCAGCTCTGTGGCGGTGGCCTCTCCCCCCGCCCTCTCCAAAGCAGAGGGAGCCGTGGTAGTCCATATTGGCCCTTTTGCTTCATCAAAAAACAAACGCCATAGTTTTTTTAGGAAACGGTGAACGCCTTCAATGCCCTTGGTATCCCAGGGTTTGCTTACCTCCACCGGGCCGAGGAACATTTCGTACATGCGGAAGGTGTCGGCGCCGTATTTTATCACCAACTCATCGGGGTTTACAGTGTTGAATTTTGACTTGGACATTTTTTCAACTTCGGCGCCGCATTCATAAACCCCACCACCTGTTTCATCTTCATAATTTAACCTACCATCTGGATAATATTCAATTGGAGTTTGATTTTTAAGAGGGTTGAATTTTCTAACAGTTGCAGCAGCAAATTCACCATTTCTCCATTTTTTAAATTCGTCTACATTTAAATGAAATCCATCAACCATATTAACGTCGACTCGGATTAGATCAACCTCATTCCCTTCGTACATACCTGTATTTTCATCAATAAAATGTTTAGATACAAAAACATTTGTCCCTCTCACCCTATATACAAACCTGCTGCTCCCCTGTATCATCCCCTGGTTTAACAACTTTTTAAACGGCTCATTAAAACCGATGAAACCCAGGTCGTATAAGGCTTTGGTCCACATGCGGCTGTAGAGCAGGTGGCCTACGGCGTGTTCAGTGCCGCCGATGTAGAGATCCACCTGGTTCCAATAATCGCTTACGTTGCGGTCGCAAAAAACCTGGTTGTTGTGGGGGTCCATATAGCGGAGAAAATACCAACTGCTACCAGCATAGCCGGGCATGGTATTGGTCTCCAGTTCTTTTTCTACCCACGCTGGTATATTGGCCAAAGGCCCTTCGCCTTCGGGGCCAGGGCTGTAACTGTCTACTTCGGGTAATAGCAACGGCAGTTCATTTTCCTGCAAAGCGGTGGCCACGCCATCATGCCATTTTATGGGGAAGGGTTCGCCCCAATACCGCTGGCGGCTAAAGGCTGCATCCCGCATGCGGTAGTTTACTTTGGGTTTGCCAATGCCCATTTCTTCCAACTTTCTATTTACAATGCCAATGGCATCCCGCATTACCACACCATCCAAAAAGCCGCTGTTACTCAGCCTCGCATCTTTGGTAGGGTTGGCATCTTCGCCGTTGAAGGCGTCGCCAATAATATTGGTAATGGGTATGCCAAAATGCTTCGCAAATTTATAATCCCGTTCATCGCCGCAAGGCACCGCCATAATAGCGCCGGTACCGTAGCCCGCCAGCACATACTCGCTGATCCAAATAGGAATTTTTACCCCATTAAATGGATTAAGTGCATAGGCACCAGTAAAGCAGCCCGTTATTTTTTTCTCTGCCTGCCGTTCTCTTTCGCTACGGCTTTTTACGTAGGCGATGTAATCGTTTACGGCGGCAATGTGGTCTGCTGTTTTAATTTGCGCTACGAGGTCGTGTTCGGGGGCTAACACCAAAAAATCTACGCCAAAGATGGTGTCGGGGCGTGTGGTGTAAACCCTCACCCCAGCCTCTCCCTGCAAGGTGGAGGAGCTGGGATTTGCTTCGCCAATCGGAGTTGCCGCGGATTGCTTGACTTTTTCAACGGCTGCTTTTATTTGTTGAAGGACATTGTCTAAAGAATTGAAAATTTGTTCGTTGGTATAACGAAGGGTGGTAAATCCAATTTGCTTTAAATCTGCATCACGTTTTGCATCGGCCTCTTGCTGTTCCTTTAAATTGTGATAACCACCGTCTATTTCTATAATTATCCAAACATCTAAACAAACGAAATTGGCAATATAGTTTTCTATTGGGTGCTGCCTGCGAAACTTGAAGCCAAGATTTCTGTTCCGCAACGATTTCCACAATATTTCTTCAGCTTCAGTCGGCTCTCTTCGCATTTGTTTTGCGTTCTCAAAACTCAGCGGGGAGTCTATTTTGTAGGAGGCGTACCCATGGCCGGGAATGGAGATTTTTTCGCCCCTCACCCCCGCCTCTCCCCGCTGGGGAGATGAGCTGTGATTGGCTTCGCCAATCTGGTTTGATGGTTGTTCCCCTTCGGTGGCTTCCTCTGCCCTGCGGGGAGAGATAGACAGGGGGAATGTGATCTCCGCCCCATAACTTTTCCCAATCCAATTCGTCTGCATTTCCTTCATCGCATCGCTCCAATCGAGTTGCTCCAAATCCCCCTGCAGGCGGTCGGCATACTCCGTTATCCGCAGGTACCACTGGCGCAGTTTTTTACGTACTACCGGGTGGCCGCCTCTTTCGCTTACGCCGTTCACCACTTCATCGTTGGCCAATACAGTACCCAAGGCTTCGCACCAATTCACTTCGCCATAGCCACAATAGGCCAGGCGGTATTCCATTAAAATGATTTGTTTGGTTTTATCATCGAAGCTGTTCCAGTCATCGGCGGTAAAGCTGTTTGATGCTTTGCCGGGTGCGATAAACTTTTCGTTGGGCATCGAGTGTACGAGATTACCCTCGTTTTCAAAAGCCTCCAACAAAACAGTAAGGTGTTCTGCACGGTTGCTGGTGCGGTTAAAGAAGGAGTGGAACAGTTGCAGAAAAATCCATTGGGTCCATTTGTAATAGCTGGCGTCACTGGTTCGTACCTCACGATCCCAATCGTAGCTAAAGCCGATATTATCAAGCTGTTTGCGAAAATTATTGATGTTGTTTTCGGTACTTAAAGCTGGGTGGATGCCATGCTCTATGGCGTACTGTTCGGCTGGCAAACCAAAGGCATCGTAACCCATTGGATGCAGCACATTAAAGCCTTTGAGGCGTTTGTAGCGGCTATAAATATCGCTGGCAATGTATCCAAGCGGATGGCCTACATGCAGCCCGGCACCACTTGGGTAAGGGAACATATCCAGCACATAAAATTTGGGTTTGGTGCGGTCGAAGTTTTGCGAACCGGGGTTGGGTGCTTTGTAAGCACCCGAGGCTATCCATTTATCCTGCCATTTTTTTTCTATTGCTCTGAAGTTGTATTCCATTGTTTTGGTTGAAATGTAAGTTATTGATAAACGCCCCCAAGCCCCTCACCCCCGCCTCTCTCCGCTGGGAAGAGGAGCTACGATTGGCTTAGCCAATCTGTTTTGAGGCTTCCCCACCACACCCGGTTACGACTCCCTCCCCCGGGGAGAAGTGCTACAATGGCTTCGCCTGGTTTGAGGCTTGTTCACCTTCCGTGGCTATCTCTCCCCGCAGGGGAGAGATAGAGAGGGGGCAATAATCTTTGCCCTTTGTCCGTTTTTAAAGTCCGCAAAAATACAGGAATGAAGGTTTCCGTTACATTTGCCCGAAGGCATGCCAGCTATGGCTTTACATCACGCATAAATAATCCATTTTAGTACATGGCACAAACAGGAAAATTTTCATCCAAAAAGTCGAGGCCCTCTTATGTTATGGCCATTGTAGGGGTATCGCTGGTGTTGTTCTTTTTAGGCCTGCTTGGTTGGATAGCCATCAACTCTCAAAAGCTGGAGCAATACTTTAGAGAAAGCGTGGAAGTGCAAATATTTTTAAGAGAGAATGCCCCTGAAAATGATAAGAAAACACTACAGACTTTTCTGGAAGGCCAGCCCTACACTAAAACCATAAAATATAGCGATAAAGAAGCGGCCAAAGCTGCGTGGAAACAAACTGGCGGTGAAGATTTTATGGAATTTCTCGACAATAATATTTTACCGACCAGCCTGGACCTAACACTTAAAAGCGAGTATGTAAAAGCCGATACATTACAGGCTATTAAAAAAGCCATGGAAGCAAACAGCATTGTTAGCGAAGTAAAATACCCAACGGCGGTGGTGGACAAGCTCAACGATAATGTACGCAAGGTGAGTCTGATAATACTGGCTATTTCTATTTTACTGGCCATTATTGTAATTTTTCTCATTGATAATACCATCAGGCTGGCCATGTTCAGCAATCGCTTTCTTATTAAAACCATGCAAATGGTGGGTGCCACCCGATGGTTTATAGCCAAACCTATGAACATACGGGCTATTATAAACGGGGCGGTTGCCTCCAGCATAGCTATAGCCGGCATTTTTGCTGTTATTCTTTTTTTAGAAAAATGGGTGCCCGAATTAAAAACCCTGCACGATAACAAAATGCTAATCATGCTTTTTGCTTTGATATTGGTAGTTGGCATTGCCATAACCCTGGTAAGCACCCACCGCAGTGTTATAAAATATTTGAAGATGAAGCTGGACGAGCTGTATTGAACTAAATACTTGCTACATAGGATTTCGGACTTGTATGCCGACACGCTGGTTTAGGAGCTACCAGTAAATTGGTGTACGCAGTTGTAATTTTTTTAAGAGCTTAATATTGCTTTCAACAAAGCCATAATCAACCAATCAACCAATCAACTATATTGCAACCCCAAATACAAACCACCATGGCCGACATAAAACTTACCAAAACAACTGCACCTAAAGTAGAGACACCAAAGCTAAAAGCCGATAACACTCCCATGTTTGGCAAAGGCAACTATTTATTAATGGCAGTAGGTGGCGTAATTATTATCGTTGGTATGATGATAATGGCTGGCGGCAAAAGTAGCGACCCTAAGGTGTTCGACTATAACCAGGTGTATAGTACAACCCGCATCACCATTGCACCCATACTCATCATCGTTGGTATTTTATTGGAAGTGTATGCCATCTTTAAGAAATCCCCTTCTGCCGAATAACAGGCAGGTGTTACCAAATACGCATTGAAAGCGTTCCTCCGTAAACCGGTGGGACGCTTTTTAGTTTGGGCACATACCTTTACTTTCGAAGCCATCTAAATAAACAATTAGCATGGACATTTTCCAGAGTATTATCCTTGGCATTATTGAAGGATTAACCGAGTTCTTACCCATTAGCAGCACTGCCCACATGAAGTTTGCCAATCCCTTACTTGGTGTGCAGGCCAACGACCCATTCACGGAAATGTTTGAAGTGGTGATACAACTTGCGGCCATACTTGCGGTGGTGGTGCTGTACGCAAAAAAATTCTTTGATTTTAAACGCATCGGTTTCTACATTAAACTAATTATTGCAGTGATACCTGCTTTGGTAGTTGGTGCCTTGCTTAAAAAGTACATTGATAATGCTTTGGGTAATCTCACCTTCATAGCCTGTGTTATGATTGGCGGCGGTATCATCCTGCTCTTTGTAGATAAATTTTTTAACAGGCAAACTATTGTGGCCGAAGAACAGATTACCAACAGAAATGCTTTTGTGATTGGTTGCTTTCAGGTATTATCAATTGTGTTCCCTGGTCTTAGCCGCAGTGCAGCTACTATTATTGGCGGTATGAGCCAGCGGCTTACCCGTAATGTAGCAGCCGAGTTTTCGTTTTTTTTGGCAGTACCCACTATGTTTGCCGCCAGTGTTAAGAGCCTTTGGGATGTACAAAAAGACCACCCGGAAGTGCTGAATACAGATGGGCTAACCACGCTGCTCGTTGGAGGTACGGTATCTTTTGTAGTGGCCATGCTGGCCATAAAGTTCTTTATTGGGTTTCTAAAAAAATACGGATTTAAAGTGTGGGGCATTTACCGAATTGTAATAGGCGGGGTAATGCTGGCACTTATTCTAACAAAGGTTATTAGTAATTAGTTGATTGATTCATTAGTGCCAAACACGCTTTAGCGGGTAGTATTAAATGATCAACAAATCAGCCACCCAACTAAAACCACACACATAAAAATGAAACAGTTCTCCCTCCATGTACAATCCCTGCTGGGTTTGTTCATCCTCTCAGCTTTTACTTTTGTAGCGTAACCACTATGCTGATATAGCAGCAAAAAAGTAGCTTTTGGCAAAACAGCTTGTATTACAAAGGCGATGCCACGAAAGCCGATGCCCGGAAATTGGGCAGTTACCTACGGCTTGGCAGTAAGTATTTCGACGATAATAGCCAATGCGACGTAATGGTAGAAAAGCAAGGCGGCATTTATAACGCTAAGCTGGTGGTGGATTCTGCAAAAATTAAATCGGCCGCCGATATTAAAAGATGCGTTTCTCGATTCTATAGCTGGTAAATTGAGCAATGATGTGAATGAAAGTAAGCCGATATCCTTAGATGTTAAAGATGGCAACTCTAATCCCCTAAAAATCTTTTACAGCAACGGATTTTGACCAAAAAATATCGAGGCAGTTGTACTGCATTATGAAAAAGAATTCCATTCTTTAGCCTTCCGTTTATTTCCCAATCCTCAAAACAATAAAAATGAAAACAACATTTAATTTCAAAACACTTTTCTTATTGGTTCTGGTAGCACTTGTGTTTAGTAGCTGCACTAGCTATGGTAAAAAAATAAAGTCGGATGGCACCAAGGGCGAAGTATATTATAAGGGCGATGGTGTTACTGAAAGCGATGGCAAAAAGCTTTGCAATTACCTAAAGGAAATCGGTTATTTCGACAATGACACCAAGAGTGTGCAATTAGTAAAAGCTTCATCTGGCGGCTACGATGTACGCTTTGTGGTAGATGAAAAAAAGTTGAAAGCATCGCCAACTGCCGAAGATGGTTTCGTTGGTATGGGGGCATTAATTTCTAAGAACGTTTTTGCTAATCAAGCCGTAAATATTTTTCTGGCCGATGAAAAAATGAAAGACATTAAATCGCTTCCGTACGATAAGAAAAAAGCAGAGGCACTTTTGTCAGTAGATGAAAAAAAACCAGATGTAGATAATTCAGCCAATGCAAGCGACTTGTCGGGTTACTCCAAGCGGATAGAAGGGGGCATAACTTTTCGCTGGAAACAGCCAGTTACCGATGATGAAGCAGATATCATTGGCAAGGCCATTATTGCTACCGGCGATTTTGCTGGTGGCACACCGGAAACCACCAATATCTTTATGGAAAAAGAAGGGGACAGATACATTGTAAAATTTCCGGTTAGTGAAGAATTTACCGAAGACCCCGCAACACTTAGCTTAATGGAAGCTGTTTCCAAAAAGCTCAAGGATGCAGCATTTGCAAATGTTCCTTTTTCATTTTATATGATTGATGTAAACATGAAGCCAGTTCAAAATTGGGAGCACTAATGTTCATTTTAGCAGAAAAATAATTTTATGCAGCACCTTTTTAGGGGTGCTGCTTTGTTTTATAATGTGTGCAAAGCACAGTTGTTCGTATGCGATGCTTATTTTTATGCCATAACCCTACATCAATGCAAACGGCTTCAAAAAAAGTAATCAACGGCTGGGCTATGTTCGACTGGGCCAACAGCGTTTATAACCTCGTTATCACCACCACTTTTTTCCCCATCTATTTTACCACCGTGGCAAAAAATGGTACCGGCCCTAATAGCGATGTTATCCAATTTCTGGGTTTAAGATTCGTTAACTCTTCACTATATAATTATTCGCTGGCGGCGGCATACCTGCTCATCGCCTTATCATACCCTATACTTACTTCGGTAGCGGATACCCGCGGCAATAAGAAAAATTTTATGCGGTTCTTTTGTTTTATGGGTGCCTTTGGCTGTTCTATGTTATTCTTTTTTACGGGCATGGACACACTCTGGCTGGGCATTGTGTCTTTTATGCTGGCTGCCATGGGCTATGTGGGCAGCCTTGTTTTTTATAATGCTTATTTACCCGAAATAGCAGCACCACAAGACCGGGATCGCATTAGTGCAAAAGGTTTTGCCTTTGGCTACATTGGTAGTGTAATTATGCAGTTGATTGGGTTTGGTTTGGTAGTTGCCATGCCGGATAGCACCTGGCCTGTGCGTATTACATTTTTGCTGGTGGGGCTTTGGTGGTTTGGTTTTGCGCAAATAGCATTTGCACGGCTGCCTAAAATAAATCAACAGGAATTAAAGAAAGTGAATGTTTTTAAAGAAGGGTTTAAGGAAACACGAAGAATTTATAAAGAACTAAACCTGATGCCTGTATTAAAAAGATACCTCCGGGGTTTTTTCTTTTATAGTATGGGGGTACAAACGGTAATGCTAGCCGCTACTATTGTGGGCAGTAAATTGCTGGGTTTGCCCGAAACCAAATTAATTGTAACCGTTGTGCTTATCCAGTTGGTGGCTATACCTGGTGCCATTTTTATCAGCCGCCTCTCAAAAAAATTCGGCAATATTAAAATGTTGATGGCTGTTATAATGATTTGGGTTGTGATTTGTTTTGCAGGCTTCAAGACAGCCGAACTAGCCGAACCGCTTAAACCCTATCACGACAGGGTTGACTTGCTCAAAGATTCTAAGAGAATTTTAAAAGAGCAAAATGCGCCAATAGCCGATTTACAGAAAATAGATGCAGAAATTGAAGTGGTGGTAAAAAGTTTTGAACCACAGCAAACGCCTGTGGAATATGCATTTTATGCCCTCGCCGTAGCTGTAGGTCTGGTAATGGGTGGCATACAATCCCTTAGCCGAAGCACCTACGCCAAGCTGATGCCCCAAACCAAAAACACCGCTTCGTATTTTAGTTATTACGACCTTACCGAAAAAATAGCCATCGTAATCGGCATGTTCAGTTTTGGGTTTATAGCGGAATACACCAGCGAACATGGCGGCATGAAAAACTCGTTACTGGCGTTGATTATTTTCTTTTTAATAGGCCTTGTGTGGCTGTACATGGCTTTGCGGAAACAGCAGCAGGTGGGCAACACTAACCCTATAGTTGCAAATAACCTTAATGCTTGATTTTATTCTGTGGAAGCTATCATTGCATAACCCAAAAACCAGGAAGAACTGGAGTTCGTCTCCCCCTTAATGAAGCGAATGAATATCCGGTCGGCAGTGCAAAAAAAAATGCCACTGCCAAGAAAAAAGCAAAAGCAGAATTCTTGAACAGCCTGCCCGACAGGCTTAAGCAGGTGAAACTGCACATGGAGGAAAAATAAAATTGAAGCCGTCGGATGAATTATACAATGAATTGTGAGCTATTGAACCATGCCATTTGAAATTATTTCTAACAAACTTTTTCTTAAACGGTATTGCAGTTGAGCTAAAACAAACACCAAAGATTGGGGAGCCTCTTGGAAAAGATGGTTCCAAAATACGTGTTGCTATCAAAAAGTAAAGGAAGAGGTAAAAGCGGTGGTGCAAGGCTTATTACTTGCATAAAAGTTATTGCCAATACAGTTTACTTATTCGCCATTTACAACAAATTCGATTTTGAAAACATTTCTCAGGATGAACTAAAATAAAGATTAAAAGAAATTCCTACGTGAACCTTTATTCCATACCTACCGGTAATTTTAAACTTGATGGCGGTGCTATGTTTGGTGTAGTGCCAAAAAGCATCTGGCAAAAACTGAACCCTGCCGATGAAAATAACCTCTGTAGTTGGGCTATGCGATGCCTGCTGATAGAAAAAGGTAACAAATTAATACTGGTAGATAATGGCATTGGCAATAAGCAGGATGCAAAATTTTTGGGCTACTACTACCTGCACGGCGACCATACCCTTGCAAAAAGCCTTGCTGCCAAAGGTTTTCACCACGACGACATCACCGATGTGTTCCTCACCCATCTTCATTTTGACCATTGTGGGGGAAGCATAGTAAGGGATGGTGAAAAATTAGTACCTGCTTTTAAAAACGCCACTTACTGGAGCAACCAACAGCATTGGCAGTGGGCCACCCAACCCAACGACCGTGAAAAGGCATCGTTTCTTAAAGAAAATATTTTGCCGATAGAGGAGAGTGGTCAATTGAAATTTTTTCCAATAGAAACGACGCAGCAACAACACAATGATTACGACCCAGCATTTACGACTAACGAATCAGCACTCACAATGCCCAGTTTACCTTTCGACATTATTAGTGCTTACGGCCATACCGATGCCATGATGCTGCCAAAGATTACTTACAAAGGAAGAATTATTGTTTATATGGCAGATTTATTACCCTCCATTGGTCATATACCATTGCCTTATGTGATGGCCTACGATACAAGGCCATTGATAACCCTTACAGAAAAAAAGGCGTTTTTGCAGGAAGCGGTGGATAAGAATTATGTGCTGTTTTTTGAACACGACCCCTTACATGAATGCTGCGACCTGCAACAAACGGAGAAGGGTATAAAGGTTCGTAACACCTTTACACTTTCGGAGATCTGATACCTATTTGTAACTATGGTAAAACGCGTAGAGCTAAAGAATCCCACTAACCACTATTTTTTGACCACGGTTTTGATGACCATTATTCGTCTTTGGGTTAAGGTATCCATAACAGATGCCGCTTTTAAAATGGCAAGTCACCAACTACCTTATACTGATAAGCGAAGTAAGGGGGTGGCGTAGGTTATTGTACATCATCATATCTATTTTTACACTACCTACACTAATGGGGCTTTCTATCCGTATGGGGAGTCGGTTTTGATCGTCGCTTACCCATACCGTCATTTTTTCGCCTCCCTCAAACATGGAGCTTTTTAGCAGCAATGGTTTAAACTTGATGCACCTAAATTTACCATAACGGGTCTTAATGGTTTCCCGGCCCAGGTAGCGGATGTACATGTGATAGACTTCGTTATCCAAAAAAATATCGAACGTTATTTTATCGTCTATTTTATAATTATCAAAATTTATGTTGCGGGCATAATAAACCTGGCTTACCACATCCTGCACACAAACCGGCACTTTAAATACACCATCTTTAGCTATGGCTGTGTTGGTTGTTTTATTAAAAGATACATTCTCGTATTTTTTATAACTGCCCTCATCTACATTGCGTATAAACTTTAGTGGCTGCATCGTTTGTGTATCCACATAGCTTTCGTAGCGGTCTCTTACTTTATAAATCCAGTCGTAATTTTTAAGCGTTTCGCCAGTACCGGTAAAATGCCAGACTGGTTTATTGTTGAGGGTTTCTAATTGGGTTGTAAACTTGGCTGTGCCTGCATGTACCCACATACCCAATACTGTATAGAACACAAAAAACGATACATTTTCTCCGTTTTGAAAACAAAAGTTTTTGGTTTTACAAAAGCCTTCATTATCTGCTTTGCTTACCCCAAGTGTGAGGATTGTGGCGAGGGTTATAATTAATTTCTTCATGGGGTTTCCGTCATTTTTGTTTGAAGAGTTTAACGTTCAGTATAAGCAAACTGCCAAGCACGGCAGGTAAAATAATGTTAATAAGCCAAATGCAGCCGGTGGTGACCAATATGCCCACGGGGTTGTTGCTAAATATTGTAAACAACGCAATACTGGCTTTGCCTCTAATGCCCAGTTCTGCAATGCCTGGCATGGGTATTACCGCCAGTATTAAAAACATAACCGATACCGCACAGCAACCCTGCCACCATGGAATGTGTACGTCGAACAAGGCAAAGAGCAGCATATACTGAAAAACAAACACAGCAAACCTTAAAGCCGATAATGACATGATCCTAAGCAATTCCGTTGCTTTAAAATCGTCCAGCAGCGCAATGAAATAGATGTATCGTTGCAAGCCAGGTATTTTTTCGGCCACCCTTACCAACCAGCTTATTTTAAAATAAAAAACACTCATTATTAAAATGGTTGCAATTGTGCCAAAGATTAGCCCGTTCATCACAAAATAAGAAAGGCCATCTTTTTGCGGCGATGCGGCAATATCTCCCCGCAATACCAACAAGCCAATAATGCCCGCCAGCAAGGTTATAATCAGTTGGCTCATGCTGCCTATTATGGTAAGCGTGGCCGCTCGTATGCGCTGGCCATCTTCCACATAAAAAACACGGCCTATAAATTCGCCCATACGGTTGGGGGTAACCATGGTAAAAGCTACCCCACCCAATACACTTTTATATGCTTTGCCAAACGATATTTTTTTCATGTGCCGCAGCAGCAGTTGCCATTTGCGGGCTTCAAGCCCCCAGTTTACAAACATTAATGCAATTACCACATACAACCGCCAGGCTTCACTGCCTATCAAAGACGATTTAATTATTTGCCATTTTTGTAACCAATCTTCCTGGTGGCGTATTTGCCGGTAAATGGAAAACGCCATTACCACAAAAAGTACCGGCCCTACAAAATAGTTGAGAAAAAAGCGTAAGCGTTTACGAAGCGGCAAAGGGTAGATTTTTATCGGCGCAAATTAGTTGTTTAGTTGATTGGTTGGATTTGGTAGTTAAGTCGTTGCGTGCCAACGTGTCAATGGCATTTAACGACCTCATGGCATGGGGGCTCGACTGGCAATGGTTAACTTCTTACGCCAGATTGAAAATACAGAGCCATTTTTATTGACCATCTGCCGTTCGTGTAGCATCTTCGTTGCGACGCTCCGTTCATGTTTCTGTTGACTATTAAGCTTCCCCCTCTGTATTCAATCATCATAAAAATAACCCGGATTATATTTTTACATGACTGCAAAAACCATAGCTCCACTAACCGGCAATAAAATAGAAAAACTTGCTGTAAGCAAGCCTGGCGTGGTGGCTAAACCAGCCACTACCATTATACTTGGTGTGGACCCAGGCACGGTGGTAATGGGCTTTGCTTTGTTACAGTGCACAGGCAACCAGCTAAAAATGCTGCACATGGACGTGCTAAAACTATCCTCCAAAAAAGATGTGTACGAAAGGCTGGAGATGATACATGCTTCAATTAATGAGGTTATCAAAAAACACAAGCCAACTGTCTTTGCCATTGAAGCACCTTTTTTTGGTAAAAATGTGCAGAGCATGTTAAAGCTCGGCAGGGCGCAAGGTGTAGCCATTGCCGTAGCCATGACACACGGGCTGGAAGTAACTGAGTATTCGCCCAAAAAAGTAAAGCAGAGCATTACAGGTAATGGCAACGCCGATAAAGACCAGGTATGGAAAATGCTGCAAACCATTCTTAAGCTGGAAGAAAAACCCCAGTATTACGATGCAACCGATGCCCTTGCTGTGGCCCTTTGCCACCACTACCAACTTACCAGCCCCATGGTTAAAATTGCCGGAAAGAAAATGAAGGGGTGGGAAGATTTTTTAAAAGCAAACCCTGGCAGGGTAAAGTAAATACCATGGAAAACTCCATTATAATGGAAACAGAAAGATTGTATCTGCGGCAGATGACGGTTGCCGATGCCGCAAATGCTTATGAGCTTAATAGCGACCCTGGTGTCATCCGCTTTACCGGCGATGACCCTTTTGAAAGTATAGTGGCAGCAGAAAGGTTTTTAGCCAACTATAAAGATTACGAAAAGCATGGCGTTGGCCGCTGGGCTGTAATAAGAAAACAGGCTGGTGTATGGCTGGGCTGGTGCGGCCTTAAATACATGCCTGAAACTGATGAAGTAGACTTGGGCTACCGCCTGCACCAGCGGCACTGGGGCAAAGGATACGCCACCGAAGCCGCCATTGCCTGTGTGGCTTTCGGCTTCAAAGAGTTCCATTATCCCTTCATTGTTGGCCGGGTGGTACAAGAAAATACTGGCTCTATTAAAGTGCTGGAAAAGTGCGGCCTTCGCTTGATAGGAGCAAAAAGCTTTCATGGTGCTGAAGGGCTCTATTACCGGATAGACAACCACCTGAAATAGGAAACTGCATTAACAAAAACTCAATTTCTTTAAGAAATGGATTTTTTAAAGTCGGCTTATAATTTTTTTCCGCACGGCTTTAAATTCCTCCATAGTCAATTTCAGCTTCTCATTGGTCGGCAGCATATCCTGCGTATGGGTAATGGGGATGAGGTGTATATGTGCGTGGGGCACTTCCAGACCCACAGTTACAATGCTCACACGGTTGCAATTAAAAGCATTTTCTATGGCATGGGCTATAGGTTTTGCAAACACAAGCAGTTCGGCAAGGTATTCATCCGGAACATCAAAAATCTTATCTACCTCTATTTTGGGCACCACCAGTGTATGCCCATATTGCAGCGGAAAAATATCGAGAAAGGCAAAGAACTTATCGTTCTCCGCTATTTTGTAACAAGGTATTTCGCCAGCTATAATTTTAGAAAAAATGGTCATAAGTGTAATTAGTATTGGTTAATTAGGTATTTGCAACTGGCTTGGGGAAAAATACCTTGTTTCTGTAAATACAAAAGTTTAAGTGGCTTTTTTAACTTCAAACACTAATTAACCAATCAACTAAATCCCTATCTCCAACACTTTAAATTTTATAATACCATTGGGTGCCTGCACTTCGGCTATGTCGCCCACTACTTTGCCCAGTAATCCTTTGCCAATAGGCGAGGTGATAGATATTTTTCCTGCTTTAAGGTCGGCTTCCTGTTCGCCCACCAGTTTATATTCCATGGTTTTTTTTGTAGCCAGGTTAGTAATTTTTACCCTTGTAAGAATGTTCACTTTGCTGGTGTCTATATCGTCTGTCTCCACTATCCGGGTAATGGCCAGTGTACCTTCAAAAGATTTAATTTTGGCTTCCAGTATTCCCTGGTGTTCCTTGGCAGCATCGTACTCTGCGTTCTCTTTCAGGTCGCCTTTTTCTCTGGCTTCTGCTATGGCATGGCTGGCTGCGGGGCGTTCTACTGCTTTCATGTGCTGCAGTTCTTCTTTCATTTTTTCAAGTGTTTCTCTTGTTACATAGTTCACCGTCATTTTACACCTCCTTTAGATTTTCTCTTAAATAAAATAATCCCTAGCTGTAAATGCTGCCAGGGGTTGTTGGGGTTCAATCAAAAAAAATAACAACGCTTTCACCGGGCGGTGAAAGCGTTGCCATTTTGAGTATTTCAAAGGTAACGGCCTTTTATTATCCATGCCAACCTT
>Ga0105048_10003965_pt1 | contig 24207 bp, 10 predicted proteins | sample MAT05_FD_78382 | JGI IMG/M metagenome (GOLD analysis project Ga0105048, IMG submission 78382) | Freshwater microbial communities from Lake Fryxell liftoff mats and glacier meltwater in Antarctica - MAT-05 | ecosystem: Environmental > Aquatic > Freshwater > Ice > Liftoff microbial mat | place... | reverse complement strand
GATTGGGCGCGCTGCCTCGTTGCGAATCGCTTGTGTGGCGCGCCACACCGCGCTCATCGCGCCTCGCATCGCATCCCAATCCGACGGCCAAAAGTCCAAGTTATTTCCTTACGAGCCCTTAGTGGGGGAATTCGTCATAGCGAGATCCCAGTTCCCGTCGAAAACTGCCCACCTCAACCCCGCAAAACTCGTCTTTGCGAGGGAGCCTTAAGCGACCGCGGCAATCCAGGAACTTCGCCCCAGCCACCTCCAACGTCCCTGGGTTGCCACGGCCATCGCCGCTGTCGCGCCGAGGGCCTCGCAACGACAAATCAAAGAGTTACGCGAGTGATTCATTGCGAGGCATGCGCCGCCATTAAACTCAGGGAGGCGACAATCCGGCGAAGTCAATTCTAAACGGCGACTAAGGTTGATTCGCGCGCCGCCTTGCTTGCGGCACGATCGCGCGAAAGAGTAGACTCAAGTTTGGACCTCTATTCAGGTGATTGCAGCATGATCGAAGCCCCCATTTCGCAAGTTGAGTCTGACTCTAAGTCAAACGAGCGCAAGGTCTATCAGATTCCGGTGCTGACGATGTTCGGTGATGTGCGCCAACTCACGCTGGGTGGCTCGCCCGGCACTGGCGACAGCGGCAGCCCTAATACGCAAGAGTTTTAAGCAGCGCAAATCCCGGGAAATTGGCTTTTGTGGAGTTGAGCTTGCTCGACTCTACTTGCGGCAAGCCCGGTAGGCGGCGTATTCGGAAACTGCGCAACTGCGGCGGAGCAAGCTCCGCCCTGCAAAATCAACAGATCAACAGCAGCGCAAGTGCTCTCACCAGCGTTATTCGTAGGTCACGTAGCCCGCAGGCCTACGTGACATCGGAGCACTGTCACGTAGCCCTGCGGGCAACGTGACCTACGACTTTTTTACTCCCGATCGGAGCGAAAGTCCGACTCAGTTTGATGCGCGAATAAGCGCGCCGGGGCGACCGGGACTCTCACCAGAAATACCCTAAGGCGTTGATTCGTAGGTCACGTTGGCCGCAGGCCTAGGTGACATCGGAGCACGGTCACGTAGCCCTGCGGGCAACGTGACCTACGACCTTAAGCTTTGCTGCGCGAGCGCGCCGGCTTGAACGAGCGGCGCTGTTGCTCCGCCATGCATGCAGAATACGGCAGCGAAAAGCCGAACTAGAAGCGGTTGGACAAGTTCAAACCCACGAAAAGCGGCCTCGCCGCAGTCACGCTGCCTAGCGAAAGCCCCATCCAGTTTGATGCGCGAATTTGCGTTTAGACAGGGGGAAAGTCGGCGGCATGCGCTTGCCGCGCCGATTTGAACGGCTGGCGGCTCTGCCGCCAGACCGGATCAATCGGGTTGGACTAGTCCAAACACTCGGGGGCGGGCTTGCAACTCGCCCCCGGCGCTGGCCTACCGATTCGGATTAATACGCATGGCGGGGTCGCCCAATAGTTGGGTGCCTAAAATCACGTCCACCGCCGCCGCATTGCGGACCCGAACCTCTCGCTTGGCCTCGTTCAATATATCGCCTAAACGCGCGTCGCTGCCGGTTAGGCGCGGCATCAGCGCTAGCGCCAGCAACTCGTCTGACTGTGTAGCGGTCAGTCCGCTGGAGCCGATCATCGCGGCACCACCTGTTGTGCCGAGCAGCAGCGCGTGCGCCATGGTGTTGTACTGCGGCACCGCGTAATAAGCGCCCCAACAGCCAAACTGCACCAGCGTGGTGGGTCGCAGCGCATTCTGCAGCACGCCGCCTTGTACCATCGCACCGTCCAGCAAGCGCTCGCGCGACCAGAGCGATGGTGCTGAATGGCCAACGTACGTGGTCAGCATTTGTCCGCCGCCCAAGGCCTGCACCAAGGACGCCCGGGCGCTGCTGATGCCTGCAGCTCCGGTTGCGTAGTCGTCCAGGTAAACCGACGAAGGCGCGCTGGACTGCCAGCTTTCGCTTAGGCTGTTTCTGAAGTTTTCGCTGATGTGCTTGAAGCTGACGCTGTCGGTAGAGCCGACTCGATCGGCAACGTGCACACTGGTGCGCAGGTAACTGCTTTGTTCGATGCGCTCAATTTTATCGATCAGCACGTTCAGTTCCGCCGCGCCGCGCACCGGTAAACGGCCGATGGGCAGGTCCGATACGCCGTCTGCGTCTAGATCCACATACAAACTGTCGACCGGCGCAAAGTTGACGAAGTCATGGGTACGACGATACAAAGACGGCACAAAACTGACCGACCCCAAGCCTAAGCTATCGAAATAGTCGTAGCTGTCGCCACCCACGATGAGCACGTAGCGCACGCCCATTTGTGCGGCGGCATCGGCAATGTACTGACGCACGGCTTCAGGATCGATCCTGCCGCTGCTGTAGCGTCGATACAGTTGCTCGATGTCGACCACTTTGCCAAGCAGACCTTCCGCCGCGCGACGGTTCATCAAGCGATCCAGCGCGATGCGGCCCTCGCCCTCGACAAACAGCGGATGCGCGATCGCCAAATAATCTACTGGGCCTTGCAACAAACCTGGATCGGCCGCTGCGGCGAACTGCAGATTGGCGTCGATCGCCGCGGATTCCATGATCCAATAGTGATCGCCCCGTTGTTCACTGGCGGCAAAACGCAATTCACTGCTTTCATAAACGCCGGCGAGCAGTTCAATTTGATCTTGGCGTTGGCGATATACCTGCGCGTTTTGGGTGAATCCACTCACCTTGTACGCAACGCAGGCGCGGTCGGTTGCCACCGAGCAGGCGCTGCCCGCACCGATCTCAAAACCGCTAGCGTACAGCACCTCCGCACTCGGCGTGCCCACGGGCGCCGTGTCGCGAGCGGCGAAATTCAAGCGCTGCGTTTGGGCTTGCAAATGCCGTGCGTGTTGAATTTCGATCAGCGAGATATTGATTCGATCGGTTTCGAACGCGGTGTTGGCATCCAGACGCAGTGATACCGTATTGGCACCCGGCAATAACAAACCACTGGGCAATTCATATTGCAACTCACGTTCGACCAAACCGTCAAACATCACGTTGCCTACTACTTGACCATTCACCAATAAACTGACCGAATGGTCTGCCACACCGCCGGGATAATCCAAACCACCCCACAATACGACGCGCACCTGTTCTTTGCCGCCGCTGACATAATCGGTCAAAGGCACCGCATAGTCTCTTTGCACCGGCGTGCCGCCAGCGCGGGTCAAACGATCGTAATACCAGGGATCAGCCTGTGGCGAATCAATGCCGTAATAACGATCCTGATCCAGACGGCTAAAACCAGCGGCGCGATCATTGAGAATTTCCTCACCGGGCAATGCGGCAAGCTGCAATGCATTCGCGCTCGGCGTATCGCGACGCAGTTGATAAACCTGCGTGCGAGTGTAGAGACTGTCGTTTATCGCTTTGCCATAGAACTCGATAGCGGAGTCGGGCCCAAATACGCTACCGCCCAAACGCCGCACATTCACCGCAGTGTCATCCAGACGTAATCCAATCTGATTGATTGATGTGCCATCCCAATTCAATCCCAGCGCACTTAACTGCGCGTGATCGATACGGTAAATGCCATCGGCAGCTATCCGCACTTCTACCGCGTCTATGCCGCCTAAACCACGTTGCAATTGCGTTTGACGCGCCGACCGGGCGATTTCCACCTCTGCGCGAATGGCATTCCACTCGACATTGCGCACCTGTGGCCGCGCGCCATATTCATTGGCGAGTCGATAAGGCCCATAGAATACGCCGTTGCCACGCGTGGTGATTTCTTCAATCATGAACTCGGTTAACCCCAGCGCGTCGAAATCCAATTGGTAATCAACGGCAGTCAAGGAGGAGCTTTCGTCGGCCATCAGTGGTTTTTGATTGAGACGCAAACGGCGGCCTTCAAACGCCACACCGTAAATGTTGAATCCCAAAGTGCCGGTTTGCGCGGCGGTGGTGAATTGCGCTTGCACACGGCCCGCGCCGATGTCGCCAAAAGCGACCCGGCCCAGCGTGACTGGCACCAGTGAATCACCGCACACATATCCGGGCTGTGCACCCGGTGTGTTGTCGACCGCGGGTAGCGTATTTGCGCTGCGGCCAGCTTCGCCGGGGTTGGCGCGATTGGCGGACGTTGCGCCGCCATAGGCACCCGCGGCACCCGCAGCGGTAGTTATAGTGCCCGGTAGTTGGCCGCTAATCGCCGACGTGAAGAAACAACCGGCGCCGCCACCGCCGCCGCTGCCGCGGGCCGTACCCGATGTGGTATCGCCCCCCGCACCACCGTTGGTGTTGACCGTGATGCCCGCCATATTGGCTGGACCGGCTGGGTTGGTATAGATCAATACGGTGCCACCACCACCGCCACCACCTGCGCCATCGGCATCGCTACCACCGGTAGTGCCAGCGGCACCCGTAACATTAATACTGCCGACGCCAACAATACTGCCGGCGCGCAAGATCACAATGCCGCCGCCATTACCGCCACCACGCGTGGTAGCGCTGTCGCGTTGGCCCGCGCCACCGCCGCCGCCCATGATTAAGCGATTGCGCATTAACTGGGCGTCGGTAAGCGCGTCGTCAAAGTTGCCTGCACCGCGACCGCGGGCATTTTCCGTTCCACCACCGCCCACTTCACGGCGACCGCCAAAACCACCGTCACCGCAAGCCGCGCCGCCACCGCCGCCGCCCTCGTCGTTGTTGTTTGAGCCGCAGGTGCCAAGATTGCCACCGCCGCCGGCATTGCCGGGTGCGCCACGCGCGAAGCTGCCGTTCGGGTAATCAATGCCAAAGCCAGTAAGAGTCGATGGCGTGCCGGCGAGTCCTTCGCCTTTATCGTTGTGACAAGCGGTGCCCAGTACGTTTCGGAAGCTGCTGATGGTGCCACCTCCAGCGCTGGCCCTTTGTGTGCCAGGCGCGCCGCGGAAACCCAAGCCCGACACATTGATGCTGCCTGCATTGTTAAAAGACAATTGGTTGCGTACATCCAACACCACAATGCCACCGCGCAGGCCGTCCCACGCTGTTGCAGTTAATGCCGTACTGTCGCTAATCGTCACATTGCTGTACTGCGGCACCCGCACCACTTGGAAAGTGCGTCGCGGGCTGACGGCGGTATCCTGGAAATACTGATTCAGCAAGCCGGCATTGGCGCCCGCGCCATTGATGCATAAAGCAGTTGCGCCAGCAGTCGCATTCGCTACTGCAGCACGCACGTATTCATAACGACCTACGTTTTGGAAGTTGCTCGCACCTCCGGCGTTGTTAGTATCTGCAGCAGTGCCGTCGCCATAGTTCGCCGAGTCGGCACTATCAATGGTGGCATTTTGGTTTTGAATGATCATCAGCAGATCACCTACCGCCAAGTTCACTGCAGCACCCGCCTGCGCAGCCACGGCGATTGGCACGGTGCCCGCCGAGCATCCAGTGCCACCCGCTGCAGTGCCTGCGGCAGGCGTGGTTGCGGTACCCGCACGATAAGAGTTCACCACACCCGAAATTGGCGCGGCTGGCACGCCTTCCACGCCCGGACTGGCGCAGAACGAGGTGCTCACCGGTGGGCTATTGCAGAAGTTCAGCACCCGTTGCGCCGAATTGTTTGGGGCTGAGGTATCGGTAAAACCCGCAGGTACGGTCAATGTCGCCGTCTGCGTCAGGGTGGGCTCGTTGTAACTGGAGCGCACATACCCTTGAATGGTGTAGATCACCGACTGTCCGGCTAGTAGCGTTATCACCGAACTCAACGCTGGCGTAATGCCGGAGGCGCCGCTGATCAGCGTGCCCGTGCCGCCGGTGCGCGACCAACTGGTCAAGCCCGGGTTGTACGGCGGATCACCCAACGGCATGTTTATCACCACATTTTCTGCTGTCGCCGGGCCCGCATTGCTCACGGTTATCGTAAAGGTGGACGTTTGTCCTGGACAGAATAGGCCTGAGGGTTCGGCAAGCAAGATCGACAAATCACCGGTAGGTACATCGATGTCGTCGTCAAAGTTGTTGCTCATATTAGTGTCTTGGAAGGTGGCCCACCGTTGCGGAATGGTGGCTTGTAGCACCACATTACCGCTGATATTGGTACACGCGGGTGCTTCGGCGACCAGCACTTGGATGGTTGCTGTTGAATTGATCGGCATCGTGATGGTCAGGCTGCCCGCCGGATTACCCGCGCCATTAAGCGCGCTGCAGGATGCGCCACCGGCGCCGACACAAGTCCAACTGGTCGGGCTGATATTCACTGGGTGAGCCAGCCCAAATGGCAAAGCGGTGAATGCCGCGCTGCCAGCGGCCGGATTGGTGATGATCACCGTATAGGTGCGTGGCGAATTACCACATTGCAATTGGCCATCGTCAATGGTGATGCCCGGATTGACGTTGGTGCCGGTAATGGGTCGGAAGCCAAAATCCAAGGTGTGATTGGTTTTTCCCATGCCACCGAGCGTGAAATTGGCGCCAACGCGGGGGGCTTGACCACCAACGCCGTCTGGATCAAACAAAGCAGTGCCGTTGCTATCGCGAATGGTCCCATCTGTGGTGCCATCGGCGGTCGGGGCAGTTGCTGTGAGATTGGCCAAAGTTCCAGTGGCGCCCGTCGTTGTTCCGGCCGCACCGGTTTGCGACTGCGGCAGGTAAACGCGATAGGCGGTGTCGTAAGGATTGGGCCGGATGATATTGGCGTCCGTATTATTGCCATCGCTCGCTCCTACCGTGAAATTGATGTACCACTCGCCGTTGGCGTCGGTGGTGGTACGTCCGAGCAGCAAGTTGCCGGTGCTCCAGATTTCCACCGTGACAGTATTGATGCCGGTTTCTCCGCCATCCTGTATGCCGTTGCCGTTGGTGTCGGTCCACACACGATTGCCTACCTGCACGGGCGCCTGCACGCACATCATTTCCAGATCACCCAAGCCGCCCGACTTGCCGCCGGTCAGAATGTTCTCGTCGTAGGCACGAATACGTTTGGCGCTCTGACCGGTGGCGTTGTTAAACCAAATTAAACCGCCGTCGTAATAACCGCGTGCGTCGATCACCGAGTTGACCACATAGTTGCCTGGGCTGCCGGCGGTCAGATTAAAGTTAGGGTTGGGAATCAGCGCCAAACCACCCATGCCGATTTCGCCGTGGCCATTTTGAGTGGCCACATATCCCAATCCTTGCAGTGCCACGGTTTCGTTGTCCAAACCGCTGGGGCCAGAATCACCCCAATAAAACTCGCCGCCGGGGGTGCCCGGGCCTTGGCCATTTTGCGGCGCCGTGCCGCCAATGGTCGGCCTAGGATTGTTGGCGGTCACGCCACCACACACACCGTTGGCTTCTAGTGTCCACCCTGCGGTTGCAGTGCCGCAGGCGCGCAAAATATCGCCCTCGCCATTGCCACGATGCGTACCCAAAGAGCCGTCACAATTGGCGATGCCGGGTGACACGGCTGGCGCACCTTCCGCCACGTTGGGTGAGCCCGAGCAATAGCCCACCTTATCGCCGTTCAGATCACGCAATCCCAAAATGAGTGCGCCGACGCCGTCGATTTCCATATCCGTCAGCCAAGGCTGCGGATACTCAATGTAAAGCGGATCGTTCTGTATGTTTCCGGGTGGCGAAACATCATTAAAGATAACCTGCCAATTGGGTTGCCAAGCCTGCCAGATTCCACGTCGATCAATGGCATTGGCAGGTGGAGCGCAAGCGCCGCCCGCGTTGGCAACCGATTGCGTTGGTAAGCTGTTGCCCCAGAGCACCGGTGCAATACAGCCACGCGGATAGTTCAGCGAGACATTCAGCACCGGGTTAGTCGGCATGCCGGGCGCGTTATCAAACAACTGCGTGGCCGGATTGAAGCGCCAGACGACCGCGCGCAACTGGGTTAAATCGCCGCGGCTGGTTGTGCCTGCCAGGACATTGCCGGCCAGCAGAGGGACGGTAGACTCGCCGGTGCAAGTCACGCCGATGTACAAAAAGCCGTCGTAGAACTTGGAAGCAAAGGGCCTGGAGTCCGCTGGGTTGGCGCAGATACCGGTAGGAATAGCCACTGACGGATTCATGAAGGCAGTGACGACCGGCGTGGTCAATGGGGCGCTCAGCGCAGGCCGGCTATTCAGGATCGATGCGTCCAATTGGTACAAACGGCGGTCGCCCAAACTCACTACGTACAAGGTGTTGCCGTCTTCCGATAAATCGATGCCACCAAGCCCGGTGCGACCGATGGCTCGAAACAAGTCCGTACCCGTCAGGCTGGTGTTGCCATTGCCGGGGTCATGGAAGAAGTCGTAACCGGCGGCGACTGGATTGGGGCGCGGATTGACACCCGCCACGTTGCTGCCAGCGATCTGGTTGATGTCGGCAAATACCTTGGAGCCGTTTGCGAGGACTTGGTTGGTCCCCGGATCCACCACATAAATGACACCGGTATTGGTGGTGCCAGCGCCGCGACCCGGGCCGAGCTCCGCATGGCGGCGCACAAAACTGGCCGCCATCAGGTAGTTGGAGCGCCGATGGTGGGCCACTGCCCACACCGCGCCCATATCACCGGTGACTGCGTCCAGGTCTGCGCTTTCGGCAGCTTCCGGTACGATTGGCGTGATGTTGTAGGGAAAAGTAGCCAGTGCGCGTAAGCTGGACGACAAAACACGCTGGCCAGCGGTGAACTGGGCAACCTGTACTCGCGGGAGAGTCTGGCCCTGAAAGGTGCCCGCTTCGCAATATTGCGACGGGTTGGCCAACGCAAGGTTGACAGTCGCCCCGTCTACAGCGAATCGCACGCTGCTGCTGTTAGTGCCGCCGGCCGGGTCCAAAAAGCTCAACGCACCGTATTCGATGCGATAGTTGCCAGGGCCAGTCACCAAGGTATAAGTGCCATTCGCAGCGCTGGTAGTTTGGTTGACCAGCACATTGGCGCTGGAATAGGCGCGCACCGCGACACCAGCCACACCGGGCTCTGGGCTATTCTGTGCGCCGTTTTGGTTGATATCGCGAAAAACCGTGCCAGTGATGTTGGCGCTAACGTCGGCCGACAGCAACAAGAGGATTAACGAGGGTAGCAGGAGGCGTAGACGCACAGTGTACTCCAAAAAAGTTTACGGACTTTTCACGCGCTGAAGTGTAACGCTAGATAGAAAAAGACTCGGGCTGGCACAACCGATTTGTAAATGCGTGACCTGGTTCACGCAATTGTTTACAGCTGCCTATTGACGTTGGAGTTCCGTGAAAATCTTTTTGGAATTGAGCTTTGAGTTTGCGAAGGCGCTACGGCGCGTCAGCCCCGCAAGTTATGACTTTCTCAAAAACCTGACCCTCCTCGTCGCCGGAGTTTTTTGCCTAGGCTTCTTTGCGTTGGCGTCTGCCGCTGACAAGCACCCAGCTCCAGTGGCCCTGACTGCGGCATCTTTGGACGAGTCGGCCATTTGGCTGCTGTGGCATGGCGATGTGTTGGCCAGCCTGAAACTGGATATTCAAGTTAATGGCGAAATGGCGCTGGCTGGCGACGGTAGTTTCGTGACCCTGCCAGTGCGCGATGCAAAAATTCGCGCCGCCCCCGGCCGATTTGATGCGCTCGAGGGCAGTTTTGATTGGCCGTACGACATCGTCATTCGGCGCTTCGGACGGCAATTGCGTCTAACCGAGCTGCAATTGCTCGCCGACGACCCCTTACGCTTGGCAATACGGGATGCCGATCAGCGCACTTGGTTAATGATCGGCGCTGGCCACCCGCGCCTTTCCGCTGACCGCAAACAGCTGAATCTCAGCGGGGCGGAATTACGCATTGGGCCGGCGCTGGCCGAATGGCTGGGTGCGCCGCTGCTGTTTGATCAGCCACTGGCCAATGTGCTGGGGCGATTTCCGTTGCTCGGCGGCGCTGCTGCCATACCGATAGTGGCAACCGAATCGTGCACACCGCGTTGGCCAGGAACGCTGATCGATGCCAACAATCCAGCATTGGGCCGCTATCGTGCGGACGTGCGTTTGATCCAAATGACACCGCTGCGTTTTTTGCGTTGCCGGCAAATTGATTTGCCAAATGAGCGCTGCGATGGGCCTGCAGGCGTAGACGGCGAAGTAGCATTGGCGCCCGATGCAGTGCTGCAAAATAGCGATGCGGCGGACGCCGCCGATGTGCCGTGGTATTCGAAATTTCTTGGTGTATTTCCGCCAGATGGCAATGACCAACACCCGTTTCTAATATGGAATTTGTATCGCGCGGATCCAAATGGTTATTTACTGCAAATCGGTCGATCAGGCCTTAAACACGCCTTTATCACGATCAATAATGGCTGCACGCTTGGTTGTTCACCCCCGGCGCCGGCGAATGCCAACAATGTTTTATATCCGAGTTGCTCGGACGTTTATTCAGTTGGCAGCAATGACACCAGACAGTTTCTGGGACCGCGTTCTGAGTTAATTCCGTCGGTCGGGTTATGGGCGCGCTGCGGCTCTGTTTTTGATCCCAATTGTGATGGTGTCGAAGATCAAAGCGGGATCGAACCCTACCAGCAGCGTTTGCTGGCCAGAGAGACCGCCATCGACCCCGCCGTTAATCCGCTGGCACGGTATTTTTCCGATGCGTGGTATGTGGTGCGAGGGGATGTCGATATCGACAATACGATGGGCACCCGCGAAGTGCAGCCCAGTTGGGCTGCGGATATCTGGAACTTTCCGTTCATCGATAACGAGTTGCAGGGCGGGCCAATGGTGGCGCGCTGGGTCGCCGAGGCATTGAATGATGGCTCTCGCAGTTTTACCCGGCGGCGCTTGCCGCAGGGTGAAATCGCCTTGGGCGCGCGAGTGGAACGCATTGGGCCATCCTTGTGGCGTTATCGATATGTGCTCGCCAACCTAGACTTCGCCCGCGTGACCACCAGCGGCGCACTGCCCAATTTGCGCCTGGATAGCGAGCACGGCGTGGGTGCATTTGCATTGCCGCTGCTAAACGCCAGCGCGAGTGACCTTGGTTTTCGCGACGGCGATGCGCTGGCCGGCAATGATTGGAATTCGCAGTTGACCGTGAATGAGCTGCGCTTTATCGCACCCCAAGCCGACGCTGAATTGCGCTGGGGTAATTTGCTGAGTTTTGGCTTCGATAGCGCCAGCCCACCGGGCTACGCGCTGGCTAGTGTGGAGTTGGGCATTGCGGGCCAAATCACCCAGGCCATGCCTACGCTGGTCCCCGGGGGGGAGCTTTTTTTCGATGGGTTTGAGTGAGCGCGCGTAACGCTTAGCTGCTGATGTAAATCAAGCCCTGGGTCAAGCAGAAGCTGCGGATGCGAGTTGGCGACCGATTTGTCGCCGATCTACTTACTTCTGTCAAGCTTGCTTTGATACACTGAGCTGTCGCTTGGCAAAGTCGAGGTTAAACGTGAACGTTAGATCGGTTTGGTTTAAGGGTATTCAATGTATTGCGGTGCTGCTTATCGCAACTTTCGGTGCAACCCTGCATGCGCAAACAGGCAATGTTTCGATCACCAAGACGGTGCTGGAGGCTTCCTATATCCCAGGTCAAAGCGTGACCTACACGATTTCGGTATCCAACCTGACCGCTACTCCGGTGAATGGGCTGACCATCACCGACGTTTTTCCGGCTGAGTTCGCCGCTTACGTGTACAACGTGCAGACTCTGATTAATTCGACCATTGTCAGCGGCGGATCGGGACAAGGCAACGATTTGAGTGGATCGCCAGGAACCCTCACAACGGTCGTCAATCTCGGCGGATTAGGCGCTGTGCAATTGGTCATCAATGCCGTGGTGCGGGTCAATTTTGTCGGCGGACCACCTGCCGTGCCAGTCGACACTGATCCGCTGAACAACATCGCAAACTTGGTGTTGCCCGTTGGCTTCACCGATACCGATTTGTCGAATAACTCATCCACCAATAGCTTGGCCTGGAGCGGCGAGGCGGGTGGCTCCGGTGTGGGGTTTACGCTTTGCGCCAATCTTGCTGGGAAAGGCCCGTTGTCGATCAGCACCGCCGGCGAGGTACTCAATACCTTCTTCACGCCTTCGACGACCGCCACAGTATCCACCCTTACGGTAGGTCAGCGCTGTTTGCCAACCGGCGGTTTTGCCGGAGTCGGCGCGACACCCACCGCGTTGTCGTCCTTAGGCGCAGGTCAAAAGCTGTTGGTCATTCAGATGCAGGATGGTGCTGCCATGACAACCACCGATGACGGATCCTACGGAGCCAACATTGGCAATGCAGGCGTCTATGAGTATGTGGAGGTACGCGGGGCAGTGGGTACCGAAGGCTGCGCCGCCAATTTTATACCCATTATTGGATCTAGCGGCGTTGGTAGTTTGGGATTAGCCAATGCCTATGTTCACAGGCCAGTGCCAACCGCAACCTTGGCAAAAAGGGTGACTCAGTACGTGCGGGTGCCGCAATACACGGACATCACCATCAGCGGTTCCGGCACCATTGTCACGCGCCCTTGGGACGGATTGCGTGGTGGCGTCACCGCAGCAGATGCCAGTGGCACTTTTGACCTGGGTACCAACGCGATTCCAAACGATGTGGCCGTTGAGGGCACCTGCGCGGGGTTCCGCGGTGGTGGTACCTTAAGTCAGGCTGTTGCCTTGCTTACCGATCGCGGTCCCGCCGTCTACCGCCGCACGATTGCGCTTGGCAACGGCGTGAAAGGGGAGGGACTCTCTGGTACGCCGCGGCTGCTATACGATGGATCAGGCGTGGTGGATTTAATGGGCGCCGACGGTTATGTCAATGGTGCAACAGGCAGAGGCGCGCCTGGATCGGCTGGTGGTGGTGGCAACGCCTGCACAGCGGTGATCAGCGGCCCGCCGCCCCAGGTTGAGACCGGTGGTGGTGGTGGCGGTGGTAATGGCGGTCGAGGTGGTTCGGGTGGTACCTGCAATAGCGACGCAATAACTGGTACTGGCGCTGCCGATACCGGTGGCGTTCAAGGAGAATTGTTCGCCGGTTTTACCTTTAACGGAGTGAATAACTTTATCAACACCGAACGCCCCACGGGTGTTGGTCGGGTGACGATGGGGTCAGGCGGCGGCGCGGGCGCTGGCAATGGCAATACTGGCGTGCAGGGCTCAGGCGGTTTGGGTGGTGGCATCATTCTGCTGAGTGCGAATTCCTTTATTGGCAATCGCGATATCGTTGCCAACGGTTGTAACGGTCAGGCCGGTGGCGCCAATGGTGGTGGCGGTGGCGCGGGCGCGGGTGGCACGGTGGTGCTGTTGACCAACTTGTCGGGCGCAACAACCTACACTGGCATTCAAGTGCGGGTTCAGGGTGGCGCGGGTGGCAATGCCGGCGTTGGTAATGGCAATGCTGACCTGCGTGGGCCAGGTGGTGGTGGTGGCTCAGGGCGCACCTATATTTCCCGAATTGCTAATGGTGGCAGCGCATCCGTGACTAGCTCGGGTGGCGCGGCGGGCGCAACTGACTTTACCCCAGATATCAGCCAGTCACAGTCATACAACGCGGCAGTCGGTAATAACTTCGTCGAGCAAAGCAATCTTAACGCCTACAACTCGGTGCCCGGCGCCAAGCCCGGCTTCGTCTGCTCAGAGACGGTGCCGGTGACCCTGTCAGATGTCAAAGCGACCATCGAAAATGGTGAGGTTGTCGTGCGCTTTGGCACAGCGAGCGAAGCGGGAACCTTAGGTTTTAGAGCTTACCAAAACCAACCGAGCGCTCAAGAGTTTGCGTTGAACCGCGGTAACTTGACCATCGGCGCGGGTGCGAGCAGCAAACCGCAACGTTATGAAATTCGCGGTGCCAATCGCGGAGCTCAGGAAGTTTGGATAGAAGAAATAGAAACCAACGGCAAATCGACTGTGTTCGGCCCTTACCCAATCAATGTACAAATTGGCGAACGTGAAATCGCCACGGCAACCGATTGGGCGGGAATCAATACCGAGCAGCGCAACTATCGAAACATGGAAGCGCAGAGCATTTCATCCAGCCAGCGTGGTGCGCAAACCCTGGTCGAATTAAAAGTGGCCTCCGATGGTTGGTATCAAGTGAGCCATGCTCAATTGCTGGCTGCCAATGCAGATTTCAGCGGCACCGCTAACAATCAATTGCGCTTAATGCGTGGCAATCGTGCGATCGCGCTTGAGGTGGGTGGTAGCCCGGTGTTTGGTGCGGGCAGTACGTTAGGTTTTTATGCGGAAAGCGTGAAGGACAGTTTGTATACCGATAAAGCGGTTTACACCCTGAGTGCACAGTCGGGAACGGCGCAACTCGGCGTGTTTGCCAATCCGGGTGCGTTAAATACCCAAAACACCCATATGCATACGGTGACATTCAACCCGAACCGCGGCTACAGCTTTTCCAGCCCGACCAGCGACCCCTGGTTTGCAACGCGAATCGTGCGTAGCAGCAATAATCCAGGTCTGGCAGTGGAGACTGTTAGCCTGACTGAGCGCGTGCCCAGTCAAACGGAGCGAATGAAGCTGCGCTTGTGGGGCGGCACCAGTTATGCCGATGTCGCAGTCGATCATTCCCTCACGGTAACTGTGAATGGCCAACTCGTCGCTACGACCAGTTTTGACGGAGTTACTGAACATGGAATTGACGTGGCCTTGCCGCAGAACGTTTTGACCAATGGCAGTAACACCGTCAGCGTGCAACTCACGCCCAATGGCGCGGCTGCCGATGTGATATACCTAGAGAGCATCAGTTTCAGCTATGTGCGCAAGCTCAAAGTTGAAACTGACGGCCAACTCAGTTTTGCCGCTGCAACGGCGGGTAACGCCTCAGAGCGTTTGTTTACCGACAATTTCAACGACGAAGGTCAAAGCGCTTGTAGTCCAAACGAGGCAGGTTGCGCCGCGTATAGCGTGGAGTTGACCGCGTCGGATGCGCGAGTATTCAAAATCAGCAATGGGAGCGCTCAGGTGCTGAATGCCACTAAGCGCCGCAACGTGGGTGGCACGACGACGCTGGAATTCGCACAGGTTGCGGGCCCGGGGGAGCGTTTCTTGGTAAGTCAGTCTCCGCGCGAGCCCACGATGAACCTCGCACCCTCCGACACCGACCTGCTGAACGGAACGGCTATTGATTATCTTGTCATTACTCACCCGAGTTTTGCTTCCGAATTGACGCCGCTGGTGATGGCGCGACAGTCGCAAGGTTTGAATGTCAAGGTGGTTAACGTTGAAAGCCTGTATCGCGCTTATACGAGCGGCGAGTTAAGCCCAATCGCTGTCTCCACCTATCTGCAAGCAGCGCAGCAAGCATGGCCACAATTGAAGTACGTGCTGCTCGTTGGCGGCGATAGTTATGATTACAAGAACTATCTGGGTAACAGCAGTATTAGCTTCGTGCCCACCCAGTATCGACGGACCCATGAAGTTGTAGCTTATGCGCCGGTCGATCAAATCTATGCAGATATGAACAGGGACGGTCGTCCGGATCTCGCCATTGGACGATTACCGGTGCGCACCATACAAGAGTTACGCAACGTGATTGATAAGACTCTGGCTTATAACAATCCGACCACGGCACGCAAGCTGGTATGGGCGAATGATCGCGACAGCGGGGTCTATCCATTCGCAGCTAAAAGCGACACCTTCGCCGGGCTGTTTAGCAATTGGACTGTGCAGCGCGTTGATTTGAACGCCTACGCTACCGGGCAAACGGGCACAGCTCGCAATGAATTGGTCGCGCACATCAATGCCGGACAGGCTCTGGTCGGTTTCTACGGTCATTCTTCGCCTAGCAACTGGACGCGCGAGTCTTTGCTGACCTCGGCGCAAGTTAACCAGAATGGATTGTTTAGCAATGCGCAATTACCCACCGGCGTGGTGCAGTTTGGTTGCTGGGGTACGTACTTCGTTGATCCGCAGTACACGTCGATGTCCCACGCGATGCTGTTGAACGTCGGCGGTGCAGCGGCGGTGATTGGCGCTTCCGGGCTGACTGAGGTTGGCAATGATGAGGCTTTCGCGAGTGCGCTTTTACCGCGACTGAACATTGCCACCAGCTTTGGTGAAGCCAACCAGCAATCTGCCAGTGCAATTCGCGCATCTAATCCAGGCGCAATTGATGTATGGCTGGGTAGCTCCTTACTAGGCGACCCGGCATTACGACCGAACAACTGATTTTTTGAGGTTCACTAAAAAAGAAACGCCCGGGAAACCGGGCGTTTTCTTTTTCGTAAATTTAGGTTCTTGGTTAAGTAAGTAGCGATGCGTCATCCCCGAGAGTTTTTATCGGGGATCCAGTCGCAACGGGACTATTTGACGCGCATGCCCGGCTCGGCACCGGCATCTGGTGTGAGCAAGAATGGTCCGCCGCGTTCGTCGGATGCGGCTAATACCATGCCCTCTGAGAGGCCAAAACGCATCTTGCGCGGGGCCAAATTAGCTACCAGGACGGTTAACCTGCCAATGAGCGTTTGCGGATCGTAGGCGCTCTTGATTCCGGCGAACACTTGGCGGGTGCCGAGTACACCGACGTCTAACTGCAGCCTTAGCAGCTTATCAGCCTCGGGGATCGCTTCGGCGCTTACAATGCGCGCAATGCGCAGATCAATTTTGAGGAAATCGTCTATCGCAATAGTGGCTGTCGAGGGATCGGCCGGCTGAATGAGCGGAGCACTGATGGAGGCTTCGCTGACTTTGGCGCGTTCGGCTTTGTTTGGAGCCTTGGGCGCCTCTGGAACGAAGGAGTCCACCGATGTGTGGACCATCGCTTCGATTTGTTTAGGATCAACGCGGGTCGCTAGCGCAAAGAATGGATTAATTGAATGGTCCGCGCTCAGTGCTTGTTCAACGTCCGCGAAACGAAGGATCGGCTTGGCCAAAAAAGCCTCGCTGGCTTGCGCCAAGGCCGGTACGATGGGTTTAATCCACGCCGCCACCAGCCGAAACATCGAAATGCCCAATGAAACGATGGCATGCAAGTCATTGCGCTTGCTGTCGTCTTTAGCCAAAACCCAAGGCGCGCGCTCGGCAATTTGTGCATTCACTAAATCGGCGACTGCCATCGCCTCGCGCAGCACCAAACCAAAATCGCGTTCGCAATAGGCGACGCTACAGCGCGCCTTTAGCCGCTGCGCTTGTTCGCTATAAAAGTGCGCATCGCCGCCCGTTAAAGCGGCCACCTTGCCATCAAATTGTTTACTAACAAAGCCCGCACAACGACTAGCGATATTGACGAATTTGCCAACCAGATCGGCGTTTACCCGCAGCGCGAAATCATCCAAATTGAGATCTAAATCCTCCACGCCGCCGCTGGATTTTCCGGCATAATAATAACGCAGGTAATCGGGGTTCAAGCCAGCGTCAAGATAAGTGCGTGCCTGAATAAAGGTGCCACGCGATTTGCTCATTTTAGCACCATTGACGGTCAAATACCCGTTAACGTGCATGCCAGTGGGTGTACGGTAGCCGGCGCCGTGCAACACGGCGGGCCAAAATAAACCGTGAAAGTTGATAATGTCCTTGCCAACAAAATGATGTAGTTCAGTATCGCTGCCGGGCATCAAATAGCGGTTATAGTCCACTCCGGTTTTATCGCAATAGGCCCTAAAGCTGGCCAAATAGCCAATGGGCGCGTCCAGCCACACATAAAAATACTTACCTGGTGCGCCGGGGATTTCGAAGCCAAAATAAGGCGCATCGCGCGAGATATCCCATGCTTTGAGGCCGGTATCCAACCATTCCCGCAGTTTGGCACGAACACCGGGATGGGTCTGCAGCCAGGCCTCATTATCAGCGGCCGGAGAATCGGCGAGAAAGCGGGTCAAGAAGTCTTGGAATTGACTGAGTTCGAAAAAATAGTGCTCGGATTCGCGTAGTTCAGGTCGCGCTCCAGAGACGACTGAAAACGGATTTTTCAGATCGGTTGGCGCATAAGTGGCCCCGCAATTTTCGCAGTTGTCACCGTATTGATCTGCAGTGCCACATTTAGGGCATTCGCCCTTAACATAGCGATCAGGTAAGAATAAAGACTTAACCGGATCGTAAAACTGCTCAACCGGGCGAATGGCAATCGCGCCGCATACCTTTAGCGCGGTATAAATCGACTCGGTAATGATCCGATTTTCTTCTGAGTGCGTTGAATGATAAAAGTCGAATTCCACATGAAAACCCTTGAAGTCATTTTCATGCGCGGCTTTCAAGGGCGCAACGAACTGCTCAGGTGTTATCCCCGCTTTCTCGGCAGCCAGCATGATCGGTGTGCCATGAGTGTCATCAGCACACACAAAATGCACCGTGTTGCCCATCAATCGTTGGGCGCGCACCCAAATGTCCGCTTGGATATAGCCGACTAAATGGCCCAGATGGATTTCGCCGTTGGCATAGGGCAGGGCATTTGTGACCAGAATGTCGCGCTGTTTCATGGGTTGCTTCAGATTCCAAGGCAATGCGCCGATTATGCGTCAGGCGGCGCGCCACGCGTGCATTGCTTGTAGGCTTAGGGTGCGGAGTCAAACTGACGTGGCCACGCCTGATGTAGCTCCAGAGCAACGCTCGGAGCAATCAAGAAACCCACGATGCAGGAAAAGCGTCAGCGCACAGCGCCGTCCCACCAGAACCTGAACTTGGTGGGTTCGATCTGTGCTTGAACGCTTCTCCCGCCAGTGCAGGAATAGCGTCAGCGCGCTGCGGCACCGACTTCTTCCTCGTCATTTTGCGCCGGTGGTCCGCTAAACGCGCGTCAGCCCAAAAAGCGCGTCAGCCCAAAAAGCGCGTCGCATCTAGGTTCAGCCATTCCAGCGCGGTGCCACTCATCAGGCGCTGTTTTTGCGTGGGGTCGATGTGCATGCGCGCGATATGCGAGCCGGGCTCTTGCTCGCCCAGTGGAAATGGGTAGTCGGTGCCTAGCATCAGGCGGTCAGCGCCGCAGGTATCGATCAAATAGGACAATGCGGCGTCGTCATGCACGCAAGTGTCGAAAAACAAGCGCTGCAAATATTCGCGCGGCGGCCGGCGATTGTGGAGGGCGACTAGATCGGGCCGCATGCGAAAGCCGTGTTCGATGCGTCCCAGCGTGTACGGGAATGAGCCGCCGCCGTGGGCAAAGGCCACTCGCAATTTGGGCAGGCGCTCCAGTACACCGCCGAAAATCAGACTGCAAATGGCGCGCGATTGTTCGGCTGGCATCCCGACCAGCCAAGGCAACCAGTACTTGGGCATTGCGCTCGCGCCCATCATGTCCCAGGGATGCACTAACAAAGGGCAATCTAATTCTTCGCATGCGGCGAAAAAATCGAATAGCTCAGCTGCGTCGAGATTCCAATCGCCCACATGTGAGCCGATTTGGATGCCATTTAGCCCCAGCTCGCGCATACAACGGGTGGCTTCGGCGATGGCCAACGTGGTGTCCTGCAGTGGCACGGTACCGAGCGCGAGGTAGTTGGCCGGATGATCCTGACAGATCTGCGCGGAATGCTCGTTGAGCACGCGGTGCAGTTCCAGCGCTTGCTGGCCGGGCGCCCAATAGCAAAACATCACCGGAACGGTTGAAATCACCTGCACCGATACATCAAAACGCGCGTAATCATCGATGCGCAACTGCGCATCCCACGTGCGTGGCTGAATTTCCCGAAAGAACTGACCGTCCTTATAGATGCGATGGCGGCCGTCGCAATGCTCAATCGTCGGAAAGCGCGAATCCTGGTAACGGCTGGCAAGATCCGGCCAATCGCGTGGCAAAACATGCGCATGGGTATCGATCTTCAGATTCACGGTGTAGGTTCCCTCAGCAGTCGCCCGCTATGATACGCAGCTCTAGCGCCGCGCCTGGCGCTGATCGGAGAGTGCCATGGATGTGACGCAACGTATTCAATCATTGCTTGATGTGCACCCCATCGTTTTGTTCATGAAGGGCACACCGCAGTTTCCGATGTGCGGCTTTTCCTCGCGCGCCTCGCAAAGTTTGAAGAGTGTCGGTGCGACCTTTCATTCCGTCAACGTGCTGGAAGATCCAGAGATTCGCGCCAATTTGCCGCAATACGCCAATTGGAAAACCTTCCCACAGTTGTATGTGCACGGTGAGTTGATCGGCGGCTCGGACATCGTGGCTGATTTGGAAACCTCCGGCGAGCTCAAGCGCATGGTTGACGAGGCCCGCGTGCAGGCGGGTGCCGCTTGACAGAGTTGTTGACCAGCGTCGTTCCGCCCGAGCAAGCCTGGGCCGGCGCCGGATTAGGCGGGCGGCAGATTCTGGTCGTTGGCGCCTGCGGTGCATTGGGCCGTGCGTGTGCATTGGCAGCCGCCGATCGTGGTGCCAGCGTGGTGTTGCTGGGTCGACGCGTTGCGCCATTGGAAAAGCTCTATGACGAAATTGAAGCCATGGGCGCGCCACAGCCGGCTATTTATCCGTTGAACTTAGAGGGCGCGACGCCGGCAGATTTTGCTGATCTGAACACGCGCATCATCGGAGGCTGCGGGCGTCTCGATGGCATTATTTATGCGGCTGGGCGACTGCATGGACTCACGCCCATTGAGCATTTTGAACCGGAAGAATGGTTGCGCACCTTGCAAGTTGGATTGCATGCGCCATTCCTGCTGCTGCAGGCGCTGCTGCCGGCTCTTAAGGCCTCCTCGGCAAATCCAACCGCGCTGTTTTTTGTCGACGATATCGAACGCTGCACGCACGCTTACTGGGGAGCGTACGGCGTTGCGCAAGCGGCGCTGCGCGCTTTGATCGGCATGACCGCCAGCGAATGGTCGGCGCAAGGCGTACGCAGCTTGGCACTGCTGCCAGCGCCCATAGCCAGTGCGTTTCGGCGCAAAGCCTATGTCGGTGAATCCGCTGATGGTTTGCTCGCGCCGGGCTGCTACGCCCGTCTGAGCACTTGGCTGTTGGCCTACGCGCCGGCCGAGTGGAGCGGATCAGTGGTCGATGCGCGACAAGTGCCGCTGGGAGCTTGATGCAGATGGAAATTGTTTCCGCTGCGATTTTGCTATTTCTGATCATGGATCCGATCGGCAACATCCCGATATTTCTGTCGCTGCTCAAAGGATTGCCCGCGGCACGCCGCCGCATCGTGTTGGCGCGCGAAATGCTGATTGCGCTGGCGGTATTGCTGGTTTTTCTGTATTCCGGCGCGGCCTTGCTGAAACTGCTGCACCTACGCCAAGAGTCGGTCAGCATTGCCGGCGGTATCGTGCTGTTTCTGATTGGTATACGGATGATTTTTCCGCCCCGCGATGGCGTGTTTGGTGATCTGCCGGAGGGCGAGCCCTTCATTGTGCCCATGGCGATTCCCTGCGTAGCGGGGCCGTCGACCATTGCGGCGTTGATGTTATTGGCCAACGATGGCACTGGACGCAATGTGCAATGGACGCTGGCACTGGTTGGGGCGTGGTTTGCGACCGCTTTGATCTTGTTTGCTGCGACAGCGCTATACAAATTGTTGGGCGAGCGCACTTTGTCTGCACTGGAACGCCTGATGGGCATGTTGCTGGTCGCGATTTCAGTGCAGATGTTCTTGGATGGCGTTAAGAACTATTGGGCGAGTCCTTAGCAGTGACGCGGAGCATCGACGGCGGGTCCGTGCTGTGCGCGGACTCTTGCGCGCTTGCTCGGCTAAAAGCGTTCGACCGATGAAGTGCAGGTCGAACCCACCACGGCTCAATCGATGCCGTGAGATTCATCCGCGTGTAGCTACGGCCAGCAGCAGGTTGCTCGCATTCACCCATCAACGCCTTACGCTAACCGGCAATCTATGCGAACTACACTGCTGATCGTTCATCACAGCCATGGCTGGCGCACCACGCGGATGGCGCAGGCCATTGCCGCTGCGGCGCTGCGAACGGCTGCCGTCGAGGTTGTATCGAAAAACGCAAATGAGGCAAACCTGGACGATTTATTGGCTGCCGATGCTTACCTATTCGGCACGCCGGAGACCTTTGGTTCAATGGCGGGTTTGCTGAAGGATTTTTTTGAGCGCACCTATTATCCCGCCCAGGGTTTGCTGCTTGGGCGCCCCTACGCCATCTTTGTTTGCGCCGGTAACGACGGGCAGGGCGCGATCAGATCGATCCAGAGCATTGCGCGTGGTTATGGTTGGAAAGAAGTGCAGGCGCCACTCTTGGTACGCAGCGATCAGGTGGACGCCCGGCTACAGGATTGTGAAGAATTGGGTACAACGATGGCTCTGGCGTTGTCAATGGGATTGTATTGAGCCCAGTTTGTGCCGATGATTTTGCCGCTGCTACGCTGAAAACGGCGGTTTAGCGCGCTCCGGTGCGCCCTTGGCGACATTTTGGCCGCCCTCGCCAGAATGATGACAATGACCTCAGGTGTTAACAAACCGTCATGCAGCACTGTTAAACTACCCTTAATTACCCCTGCGGCAACCCAAGCTCGGCAGTCGATAAAGACCGGTGGGTTGGGCGCAGTTCCTCCCGCAACACAAAGTCAGGCAATCGTTATGAATAAAAAGCCGCAGATGAAAGCACTGGTGCTAGGACTCTTACTGGGACTGGCCGCCTCGCAGGCTGCGTTCGCGCAGACCACGTCTTCCGCCCTGAACGGTCGTGTGACTGATCCCGAGGGTCGGCCCATAGCCGGAGCAACGGTCGAGATCCTGCACGTACCGTCCAATACGCGTAAAACGGTCAGCACCGATGATCAAGGCCGCTATACCTCTTCTGGCTTGCGCGTCGGTGGGCCGTACAAGGTCACGGTGACCAAAGATGGCTTCGCTGGCGAGGCGCAAGATGGCGTCAGTCTGGCCTTGGGTGAAGCTTCATCGCTCAACATCGATCTCGATCCGGCGATGACCACGCTCGAATCCATTGAGGTGGTGGCCTCCGCACAGGCGGATGTGTTCTCTACCGATCGCATGAGTGCCGGCACCAGCTTGTCGCAGGAAACCATTAACGCGCTGCCCTCTATCAAGCGCGATTTGCAGGATTACGCGCGCCTTGATCCGCGTATCTCGCAAACCGACAAAGATCGCGGCGAAATCTCCGCACTCGGACAGAACACCCGGTTCAACTCGATCACCATCGACTCGGTGTCGACCAACGATACCTTCGGCTTGGAATCCAACAATTTGCCGACCCTGCGTCAGCCGATTTCGATGGACGCCATTGAGTCGGTGCAGATCAACGTGGTCAACGTTGACGTGGCGCAGCGCGGTTACACCGGCGCCAACATCAACGCCGTCACCAAGTCGGGCACCAATGAGTTCAAGGGCTCGGTATATGGCACCTACCGCGAAAAAGACTGGGTGCGTAAGGAAGACGATCGCGGCATCATCTTTAATCGCTTCAAAACTGAACAAACCTATGGTGGCACGTTCGGTGGCCCGTTGATTGAAGATCGTTTGTTCTTCTTTTTCAACTACGACAGAACCGACATCAAGGCGCCAGGCCCAGATTTGGCCAGTGGCCCGTTGAACCGGGCAACCAACGGCATTACCGACGCGCAAGTCAATGAAGTCATTTCGATCGCGCGAGGTTATGGTTTGGATCCGGGTAGTCTCAGTCCGGGTGGCTTAGATACCTCGATAGAAACCTATCTGGGACGTTTTGACTGGAATATTAACGATCAGCATCGCGCTGCTTTCCGTTTCAGCCGCACTGAACAGGCCGAAGCGATTCTGCCCGGCTTTGGCGCCAACTTCTTCTCGCTATCTAGCTACTGGTACACGCAGAACAAAGAATTCGAAAACTACGTGGTAGAAGTATTCAGCGATTGGTCGGATACCTTCTCAACCGAAGTTCGCGCGTCTTATCGCGACTATTTCAGCACCCCGCAAACCTTCGGCCGCCAGCCGCAGGTCCAGGTGGATTTCGGCACCGCGAACATGCGTTTGGGTACTGAGCAGTTCCGCCATGCCAATGTGTTGGAGACGCAAACCTTCAATGCTTACGCTGCCGGTAATTTGTTCCTCGACGACCATACCGTGAAATTCGGCGTGGATTATGAATCGAATGACATCTACAACCTGTTTGTGGATTCCAATCTTGGCGTCTACCGCTTTGGAAGCATAAATGAATTCCGCAACGGTTCGTATCGGGAGTACACCTATCGCGCGTCAAACAGTGGTGACATCACCGACGCTGCAGCTGAACTAACACTAAATAATATCGGGTTTTTCTTGCAAGACACTTGGGCGGTTAACTACAATTTGACCCTGACCTACGGTGTGCGTATTGACACGCCAAGGGTTGACGATCCGCCGCCGCTCAATAACAATTTCCGCAATGCGTTTGGGATTGCGAATAACACAACCATTGACGGTAACGAGCTAATCCAGCCACGTTTCGGGTTTAATTACACCTTTGATACTGAGCGTCCTACCCAGTTGCG
>Ga0105048_10003964_pt1 | contig 24207 bp, 19 predicted proteins | sample MAT05_FD_78382 | JGI IMG/M metagenome (GOLD analysis project Ga0105048, IMG submission 78382) | Freshwater microbial communities from Lake Fryxell liftoff mats and glacier meltwater in Antarctica - MAT-05 | ecosystem: Environmental > Aquatic > Freshwater > Ice > Liftoff microbial mat | place... | reverse complement strand
TAAAGTCCTCCGGAATTCCCTGGACCATTTTCCGCCCATCTGTGATTTTTGGTCCTGGCGACGGATTCATCAATGTTCTGGCCGATCTCGTTCGAAAGGCACCCGTAATCCCGGTCATCGGCACTGGCAAGAGCAAATTCCAACCAGTTTCCGTCAAGGAAGTGGCAATTTCTTTCGCTCGCGCAAGCAGTGAACCTGAAACAGTTGGTCAGATCTACGAACTGGGCGGTCCTGAGATTCTTACCTATGAAGAACTGCTCGATACCATTGCTCAAAAACTGGGCAAAAAAAAGTTGAAGGCGCATGTGCCAGTGGGACTGATGACGCCCGTTGTGAATTTTACAAAGCATCTTCCAAAAGCGTTACGTCCTCCCGTCACCGAAGAACAATTGCGCATGCTCTCGCTCGACAACTGCTCCTATGAATCCGCGACGAGCAGGCTGATCGGGCGACAGCCACTCCGGCTACGAGACGGAATCGACTACATCGTCAAAAAATAGCGTTCAATTCGTTTGCTCCTAGAGCGTGCACTCCCGGTTTCGGGAGTGCACGTTCTGTTTTTCCGAACGAGCAACAGGTCTGACCTCTTGCGCACTGCTCACACCGGTCATATGATGCCGCGACGTTTGCATCGAAACGTAACGCGATGTCCGATTGGTGGGCAGGAATGGGTGTATACGAAGATCTTGGCGTTCGCACGATCATCAATGCCAGTGGAACGCTGACTCGACTCGGTGGAAGCCGAATGTCCTCAGAAGTGCTCGAAGCAATGAGCGAAGCTGCCGCGTCGTTTGTCCATATTGATGAACTCCAGGCACGAGCCGGCGAGGTGATCGCAGACCTGACGGGCGCGGAGGCCGGTTACGTCACCACCGGCGCCGCGGCCGGACTCGCACTCGGCATGGCGGCGTGTATTGCCGGGCTAGATGTCGGCAAGATGGACCGGCTGCCGGACACAACCGGCCTGAAAAATGAAGTAGTCGTTCAACGCGGTCATCGCAATGCATATGATCATGCGATTCGGACCGCTGGTATCCGCTTCGTGGAAGTCGGTTATCTGGGATATCCCGGTGCGGGAGGCACATTCGGATGGCAGATCGACGAGGCGATCAACGAGCGAACCGCTGCCGTAGCGTGCCCAATTCTGGATACTCCTGGAACGTTGACGCTGCCTGAGGTCGCCGAGATCGCGCACGCGAAAGGCGTACCGGTCATCGTCGATGCCGCTGCTGAATTGCCGCCACGATCGAATCTGCGGCGGTTCATTGCGGAAGGGGCAGATCTCGTCACTTACTCTGGTGGCAAAGCGATTGGCGGTCCACAGGCGAGCGGTATCCTGGCCGGTCGGGCCGATCTGATCGCATCGGTGGCCCTGCAGCATCAAGATATGGATGTTCGTGCCGTCACCTGGAACAAGCGTGAACTCCTTTCTCAGGGTCGCGTTCAGGGAGTTCCGCATCAGGGGTTCGGTCGTTCGATGAAGGTCGGTCGTGAAGAGGTCATCGGTCTACTGACCGCGCTCAGGCGATATGCGGCCGGCTCGGACCAGGATGACGCCGCCCGATGGTCAGAGACGCTCAATGGGATCGCGAGACTGATTGGCGAAATCGACGGCGTGCAGACCCACATGCAGTTCAATCCACGAAGGCCAATCCCGTATCTGATTCTCGACCTTGACGAAGAGAAACTCGGCTTCACCGCGTATGACGTCGTCAATAGCCTGCTTTCCGGTGACCGGCCCATTGCGATCGTCGAATCACGGGCGGAGTTCGGGTCACTCGCAGTCAACGCACAGGGAGTAACCGACGAAGAGGCGGAGTACCTCGGAAATCGACTGCGGGATGTACTCTCGGGCAATAACTAAACAACAGGAGGAGGAGAAGGGATGCTTGTTCGACCACCGTCTGGCAAAAAAGTACTTTGGCAGGAGATGCTTCGGCACGAGTTGCTGAGCGCTATCGATCAGCGCGCGGTTGTCATCGTGCCCGTTGGCTCAGTCGAGCAGCATGGGCCGCACTGTCCGCAGGATGTTGACATCAGCATCCCGTATCATCTGGCGATCCGCGCGGCCGATGAGATCAGTGAATTTCCGGTCGTGGTTGCGCCGCCGGTAACGTATGGCTTCACGCACTACAACATGGGCGAGGTCGGCACCATATCGCTAGGCCTTGATCTCTTTATCAACGTGCTCTGCGATGTCTCGCGCTCCATCTGGAAAAACGGATTCCGCCGGATCATCATGCTGAACGGCCACGGCGGCAATATCGCTCCGAACTGGGTTGCTTCCGTCAAACTCGCGGAAGAAGATATCTGGGCATTGGCGATAACCTATTTCAACATGGCGCCCGTCGAAATGGCAGCAATTGCCGAAGCCGACGAAGGCAGCATCGGTCATGGTGGTGAATTCGAAACGAGCCTCCAGCTCTATCTCCGCCAGAATCTGGTGGATATGAGCCTAGCGGTCAAAGACGAGTGGCGTCAGAAATTCAGCCCGGAAGTGCAGAAATACGCCCAGTTCCCGGAGCGTCGCCGGGAGATGGCAAACGGCGTCATGGGTGATCCATTCTTTGCCTCATTCGAGAAGGGTGAGCGTCTCTTCAATGTCTTCCAGGAGAAACTTGTAACGCTGTGCCGTGAATATCACGATGCCGAGGAACCGCACTATATGGAATTCGGAAGTCATTGTCCGCAATTCCCTCTTCACGGATAAGGAAAACCAGAATGGGAACGGCGCCAGATCACTCCGTCTTCGGACGCGGCCATCGAACAAAAGATGCTCGGCCAGTTTTCTGGCAGGAGCTCTGGCGCCACGAACTCGAAGCCCTGCGAATGGACCGCCCGGTTGTTATCGTGCCGGTCGGCTCAGTTGAACAACATGGGCCACACTGCCCGCTGGATGTCGATATCGTCGATGCATTGGCGCTGGCAACGGCGACCGCCGAAGCGATGCGCCCGCTGCCGATCATCGTCTCACCGCCGATCTGGATGGGACTTGCTCATTACAAAAAGGGACATATCGGGACTATCACCCTCGGATTCGAAACTTATATCGCAGTCGTCAGCGACATCTGTCGTTCAATTCATGCGAATGGATTCGAACGAATCATCCTGCTCAACGGACATGGTGGCAACCGATCGATCAATCAGGCGCTGTCGATCAAACTGGCCGAGGAAAATATCTTCATTCTCCCGATCACGTACTGGGACATGATCCAGGAGTTCCTCGATTCACAGTCAGACCGGGATCATGGTTCGATCGGACATGCCGGGGAGTGGGAAACGAGTTTGCAGCTCTTCCTCCGGCCTGATCTCGTTGACACAACCCGCATTCAAGGCGACGAACCACGCCCGGATCTCTCGCCTGACGTCCAGCGATTCGCCAGATTCGCGGAACGACGGCGGGAACGAGAAGGAGGTGTGCACGGTGACCCAACCGTCGCGACAGGTGAAAAAGGCGAGCGACTATTTGCCGCGGCGACAGAGATGTTGATCAAAACAGTTGGTGAAGTTCGGGAACTCCCGGTGCCTCACTATCGAGAATTCGGAAGCTACTGCCCATAACATGACCGAATTATCCGAGCGAGATTCGGAACCGGACGCAATCACCATCAGGCCCATCGTGGTCAGGGGTATAGGCAACGCCGTTCGACTCGGCGAAACCCGGCATCACTTCAAATCCCATTGCTCGGTGAAAGGCATTCGATTTCGTGTTAACCGGGGAGGTAACGCACTGCACTTCAGTGCACCAAATCAACTTTGCGGCTTCGAAGAATTTCCCGTAAAGCGTGCGCCCAAGTCCTGAGGCACGAGTTGCGGGGTCGATACCGACAACGTGGATATAGGCAGTGTGCGGGGAGGTCTGTGACTGAGACCCCGTCACAAATCCGCGTATTCTGCCATTCTCGGTCGCCACGAAACTCGTGTTCTGGAAATGCTCGAAGAAGAGACTCGGCAGCTTTGACGCCATTTTCCGACCACCCCACCACTCGTCGACCACAGCAATGAGTTCGGCGTCGTCTTTTGGCTCTGCGTTCCGTATCTCCACGATCATCAATTCATCGCAAATGACTTCCGCGTCAGCGGTAACTTGCTGCCTGAAGCTCGAAGAGCGATGCGTACTGGCCACCGAGCGAAATAAGTTCCTCATGGGTGCCAGATTCAATCAGTTTGCCCTCATCGAGCACCAGAATTTTATCGGCTTTTCGCGCGGTCGAAAAGCGGTGGGAGATAAAGATTGCCATTTTGCCGAAGGTCAAATCACGGATTCGCTCAAAGAGTTCGTGTTCGGCCTGGGCATCAAGCGCTGCGGTTGGTTCATCCAGGATCAGGACCTGGGCGTCGCGCATAAACGCCCGCGCCAGGGCCACCTTCTGCCATTCTCCACCCGACAGCTGATGGCCATCATCGAACCACTTTCCGAGGTTGGTTTCGTACCCCCTCGGGAGACCGGCCAGCACCCCCGAAGCGCCACTGCGTTCTGCGGCAGTCATGACGGCCTGGAGATCATCGACTTGTCCAACATTGCCGACACCGATATTTTCGCGAGCGCTCAATTGATACGCGGCGTAATCCTGGAACATCATTCCAAACTGGGAACGCAACTCCTTCGGATCGTAGTCGCGAATGTCATGCCCATCGATCAGGATTCGGCCCTCGCTTGGATCATAAAGCCGTCCAAGCAACTTCACGATTGTGGATTTGCCAGCACCATTTCGTCCGACCAGTGCGACCGTTTCGCCTGGTTCGATCACGAATGAGACATGTTCGATTGCTGCTTCAGACTTTCCGGGATACCGGTAGGTCACGTTTTCGAACTCGATACCGCGCTCGAACGGAATCCGCACGGGAATTGGATTGTCCGGGGCGGCAATTTTTGGTTGCCGATCGAGCAAGTCATACAGCGTGGAGAGGTAGAGGCCGTGCTCATAAATCCCCTGGAAACCACCGAGAACCCCCTGAAAAGCGCCCTGAACCTGTTGAACGGCTTGCGAGTAGACCGTCAACGATCCGATTGAGATCGTGCCACGGAGCGCCAGGATCGCAACGTAAAGGAACGTTCCGATGCCGGAGATAATCGTGAGCGATCCCCAGGCGAATGCAGCCACGTAGCGGCGAACGAGAAGTTTCCGGGTCTCTTCATAGTATTCCGACGAAACCGAGCGGTACCGCTCGATGAAGTGATCACCCAGTGTGAAGAGTTTGATCTCCTTGTTGAATGAGTCCGTTGTCAGCAAGGAAGTCAGGTAAGACATCAGGCGGCGCATCGGAGACTGACGACGCATTTGCTGGAATCCCCACCAGCCGTAGCGAGATCCAGAAATGAATGCCGGAATGGGCGTCAGTAACGTCGCGACGGCGACCCAGACGGAGAGACTCGCAAGTAACGCGATCATCGTGCCGAACGTGATGAAGGAGCGAACGAGCCCGAACACGCCGGAGACCATTTGCACGGGGCGATTCGCGGATTCTCGCTGCGCCTGCTGGAGTTGATCGTAGTAGGTGGCATTCTCGAAATCGGCCAGATCGAGTGAGTTGGCGTGATCCATAATCATCAACTGAACATGAATCGAGAGCCGCTCCTGGAGTAATTGCTGGCAGATATTGCCGATGGTTTGAAGCAAACTGGATCCAAGAAAGAGCGCGAGTTGCGCCCCGGCCAGAATCGCGACCGGTCTAATGTGATCGTCACCCGCTCCCGATTGAATGCCCCTGATGACTTCGTCGATCAGACGTCCGGCGAGCCAAACTTGAAGTGCGGGAATCACACTCTGTGACAACGTGACGATACCGAGACCCGACGTCAGGAGACGGCTGGACGACCAAACGAGTTTGAACACACGAACGATCGCGCGCCAGGTACCGGCAAAGCCTTCGCGAATTGCCTTGATATTGAGCCGCTTCTTTTTTCTGGGAGTGTCAGAACGAGCAGGTTGGTGACCATTGGATGAACCGCGGAATCTACCGGAACCATGAGGGGATTGTGAGCTGTGATCCAAACGGGCGTCCTCTGACGACAAAGAAGGATTTCTTCATAGACATCATGACGAGAATTGGTTATTTGAACAACCGCCCGTCCGACTAGCCCACACGGGCAGGAAAAGGAGCAACACCACACGGAAGGAACCTGGCAGGCGCTCCCCGTCGCGCCTGCCTGAGGAGATCTGAGGACCATGGCGGGGGACCAGGAGAGGAAATATCGGTCGTCCGGACCGGGCGGAAATGGGTGGATGTACTATCTAACCCAAGGGTAAATCACACTCCTTTTCAAAAGAAGAGTTCTGCTCCCTCCATAAGTACCTCCACCCCTTTGACATCGGTCCTATAGTGAGTTTTGGTCTCCAATTTTATGACGCCAGACTGAGGTGTTGGCTACTCGTCGAAGCGAAGCGGTGGCTCACCAGTCACGATGTAGCCACGCTCTTGCAGCGAGATCACGGTTCGGTGGATCGTCAACTGGTCAAGCGGTAATGCCGCTTCCAGTCGATCGATATTCGATTGTCCGCGGTCAATACTGAGAGCGACCAGCAATTCTGCGTCCGAAAGCAGATGCGAGATCACACCGAGTTGCGCGGAGAGTCTGATCGTACAATCTCGCGGTGGCAGAAGCCGCTGCATGACATGAGCAGAAACGCGTTCACAATGGCGGCTGGCGGCCAAATTCATGAGTTGGTCCGTATCCAGCGGCACAATTTCGATTCCCGGCGGCACCGGTTCTTCCCCGTGATACATGTAGGTGGCATCGTCCAGCGCAAAGACACGGGAAAGAATCTCGACTGCCTGCTCTTCGATACCGGCGGCGAGATCGTCGAGACCAATCGCGCCATCTCGATAAAGCACACCGCCGAGGGCGCTGTCACGGGCCACGGTTCTGGTTCCACGCAGGACATCATGCAGATAGGTCGGCTGGACGGCGCCTCGCTGCAGAAGCAGATGACCAAGCCGGAGCGTTCGATGCGAAGACGTAGCGAAGATCAGTTGGCCCTTGAGAACCTGAAACCCATATGCGTCACCGTCGTAAACAACCTGAATCCGCCCCGATCGCCGATGAAAACCCAGAATCGAGAAGATTTCAGACGCATCGAGTGATCCACAGTTCTCGAAATTCGACATAATAGAGTCTGATCTCCCCAGTTTTCCCTGGCTTCCCGGAAGAGCAGTCCAGCATCCGATCTTCCTAGCCCGATAGTACTATCACCCGCGCGTTGACTCGATGTCCCAAGGTACGAATCGTTGAAGTACCTTTGAACCGCAATGATCCTGATACACCCTCTTGCCCGGAACCGTCAGCTCACGTATAAGAGCGTCAACATCTAAAGCGAAGTGAATCGGCTTCCCGAGTGCGTGAAACAATGCGACACGCGCGAGGTTTTTGAACCGGAGGAGTGGGATGTCTGCAACCTTATCATCAACGATCGCCGCGATCGATCGCGAAAAACTGCTCGAAATGTATACCCGGATGGTAGAGATACGAACCTTTGAGGATGCGGCCGGCAAGAATTTTGCCGACGGACTGATTCCGGGGTTCGTCCATCTCTATGCAGGTGAAGAGGCGATCGCAGTGGGCGTCTGCGCTCACCTGAGCGACATTGACTACATCACCAGCACGCACCGTGGTCACGGTCATTGCATTGCCAAAGGAGTCGATATTCCCGGCATGGTTGCCGAGCTGATGGGCAAAGCAACCGGAATCTGCAAAGGCAAAGGCGGCTCAATGCATATTGCCGATGTCGACAAAGGCATGCTCGGCGCGAATGGTATCGTCGGCGGCGGACCGCCGTTGGCGGCCGGAGCAGCCTTGACGGCCAAGACGCTTGGAACCGGCGGTGTCGCGGTCTGCTTCTTTGGCGACGGTGCCTCGAACCAGGGCACCTTCCATGAAGCACTGAATCTCGCCGCTATCTGGAAACTTCCGGTCGTCTTTGTGTGCGAAAACAACGGCTATGCGGAATCAACACCGGTGCACTATCACTGCTCGGCAACGGATATTGCAAACCGTGCCGCCGCATATGAAATCCCAGGGGTGGTGGTAGATGGTCTCGATCTCTTTGCCGTCTATGAGGCCGCCGGCGAAGCTATCGCCCGTGCGCGTCGCGGCGAAGGTCCAACGCTGCTCGAAGCGAAGACCTATCGCTACTACGGTCACTTTCAGGGTGACATGGTGACCTATCGAACCGAGGCCGAGCTAAGCCGGTTCAAGGAGCGCGACGCCATTGAGGCAGTCCGGAAGTATGCGCTCGAGCATGGCATCGTAACCGAAGCCGATTTGACCTCTATCGACGACAAAGTGAAATCCGCACTGGAGACTGCCTGGGATGATGCCAAGGCGGCACCCTGGCCGACACCGGAATCGGCGCTCGAAGATGTTTACGTCTCGTATTAAACCGGCATGTTCGTCATTTGGCTCAATCCGGATCGGTAGACGCCGATTCTTACCGGGAGGTATGTGAACCATGGTCACGATGGCGCGACCACGCACGTTGTCTTATGGCGATGCTCTCAACGAAGCGATGCGAATCGCGATGAGGGAAGATCCCAAAGTAATCCTCATGGGCGAAGATATTGCCGGTGGCGCGCAGGTCGACCACCTGATCGACCAGGAGGCCTGGGGCGGTTCGATGGGTGTCACCAAGGGCCTCGTGCAGGAATTCGGCCGTAACCGCGTACTCGATACCCCAATTTCCGAAGCAGGGTATGTTGGCGCAGCGGTCGGAGCGGCCGCTACAGGCCTTCGACCGATTGCCGAACTTATGTTTGTCGACTTTTTCGGCTGCTGTATGGATCAGATTTTCGACCAGGGAGCCAAACTCCGGTACATGTTCGGCGGGAAGGCGAAGTGCCCACTTGTCATTCGAACCATGATCGGCGCGGGTGTGAATGCAGCCGGACAGCATTCCGGTTGCCACTACTCTGTCTTCACGCACATGCCTGGAATCAAAACGGTCGCGCCCTCGACTCCGGCAGATGCGAAGGGGCTTCTCCTGACCGCGATCCGTGACGATGATCTGGTCATGTTCTTCGAAAACAAGGTGCTCTATGCCATGAAGGGTGACGTGCCCGAAGGCAACGAAGGGATTCCCTTCGGCAAAGCGGATATCAAACGCGAAGGCGCGGATGTGACCGTCATCGGTATCTCCCGCATGGTCCATATGGCGCTCGCAGCCGCCAACATCCTCTCTGAAGAAGGGATCGATGTCGAAGTGCTCGATCCGCGGACTCTCTCACCGTTGGATGAAGACGCAATTCTCTCCTCTGTGCAGAAGACACATCGACTGGTGATCGTGGACGAAGATAATCCCCGCTGCAGCGTCGCGACCGATATCGCCGCACTCGTCGCCGATAAAGGGTTTGACCTGCTCGACGCACCTATCAAAATCGTGTCTGCACCTCACACCCCGGTGCCATTCAGTCCCCCGATGGAGCAGTTCTACATCCCGAGTCCGGAGAAGATCGCCGATACGGTTCGATCCATCTTTTAGTCTTTCGTGATGGGAGTGGTCGGCGTTGCCTTAACGTCGCCACTCCCGTTTCGATTCCACCATTCCCATTCTGGAGGAATTCATGGCTACCGTCGTCAAAATGCCAAAGTGGGGTCTGACGATGACTGTTGGCACGGTCACGGACTGGCTCCGCGAAGAGGGGTCCGAAATTTCCGAGGGCGACCCACTGCTCACCGTGGAGACCGAAAAAGCAGTTAACGATATCGAGGCCCCTTCTGACGGCGTGCTCCTGAAGATCGTGGCAATCCAGGGTGCAGAGGTTCCGGTCAGCGCCGCAGTCGCGATCATTGGAGCGCCCGGCGAATCACTCTCGGATGAAGAGATCAACGCGTTGATCGAAAGTGCAACTCCCAAAAAATCCGGCCCTGCTCCTCGCAAGGAAGGCGGAGCAGCCGGAGGGCGAGAATCCAAAACCGCGACTCGGGATGCAACTGGCCGCGTCAATGCCTCTCCCGCCGCCCGCAAACTCGCGACTGAACTTGGAGTCGACCTCTCAGATGTAGAAGCGACCGGTCCGGGCGGACGAGTCACGATCGAGGATGTCGAACGGACGGCCGCCGAACTTGCCGCAGATCCGACGCCGCATGAGGAGACCGTGACGCTGGCAGATGGCCGAACAATCAATGCGCTCGTCGCCGGACCGGGTGGCAATCAGAAGATCGTCTTTATCCACGGTCTGGGTGGCTCGCAGAGCACCTGGCAGGTCGTGCTCGGGGATCTCGTCGACAAGTACCGGGTGACCGCCATCGACCTTCCCGGTCACGGAGCAAGCGACAAGAGTGATCCCGAGACGACGGACTACTCGATTGAATCGTTGGCTTCTGCCGTCGCTGAGGCTATCGGACTCCTCAAAGCCGGACCGGCGATCTTTGCCGGTCATTCGCTCGGTGGAGCGGTAGCAATGCAGCTCGCGCTGGATAACCCCGCGCTGGTCACCGGATTGGTGCTCATAAACAGCTCCGCACTTGGAGACGAAATCAGCCCGGAACTGCTCAGCCTGATGGCAGGAGTTCCAGGCGTGGAAACGGCTCGCGGGTTGCTTGAGCTCTTCTATGAGGACCAGAAACTGGTCGTCCAACGAGGCGTCGAAGAGATGGCCTCAGCTCAGTCCTCCGCGGGAGCCTGGGTGGCTCAACAAGCGGTCTCTCGTGCCGCTTTCGACGGAGGTTCGCAATCCATTGCAGCGCGAACACGGCACGCGGAGATCGGCACACCTGTTTCGATCATCTGGGGCGCAAAGGATCGCGTCATTCCGTTGTCACATGCGATCGCGGCGTTGGGATCGATTCCCGATGCGACGCTGAAGGTCATCCCGAATTCAGGGCACGTACCGCAAGTTGAGGATGCACCCACTGTCGCGACTGCGATCGATCGATTCGCGAAGTCGATCGCCTGATGCGCAGCGGCACAGTCGGAATCATCGCCAATCCAGCGTCGGGGAAGGACATCCGCCGGCTCGTGGCGCATGGTTCCACGTTCGATAACAACGAGAAGATCAACATCGTTCGCCGGGTTTTGCTCGCGCTCGACGCCATCGGTGTCGAGCGCGTCATCCACATGCCGGACGCGTATTCAATCGTGACTCGGGCCCGCGAAGCGATCAAGGTCGACCTCTCAGTCGAACCGCTCGTCATGCCTATTCTGGCGAACCCCGGCGATTCTTACGAAGCGGCCCGTCGACTCTCTGACCTCGGCGCCGATTGCGTCATCACGCTTGGCGGCGACGGCACGAATCGTGTCATCGCCAAAGGCATTGGCGATGTGCCAATGGTTGCAATCTCGACCGGCACAAACAATGTTTTCCCTCGCATGATCGAGGGAACGCTTGCTGGACTCGCCGCTGGTCTTGTCGCCACGCAGCCACTCGTTCGTGAAACAGCCGTCCGGCGTCACCCCCGGCTCGATGTGCTGCTCGACGGTGAACCGAAGGACATGGCATTGATCGATGTCGTGACGTCTCGCCACGCCTGGATCGGAGCGCGCGCACTGTGGGACGCAACGCACCTCCGTGAGATCGTACTCTCGCGAGTCGCGGTTTCGGAGATCGGGATGTGTGCGCTCGGCGGCATTCTCCACCCGGAAGCAGCAGGAAAAGCACACGGGGTCCACATCAAAATCGGGCCGGGTGGACGCAATATGCTCTCCCCGCTTGCGCCGGGATTGGTCAAATCGATTCCCGTCGCGGCGTCACGTTTGATGAACTTCGGCGATTCGGTAGAACTCGATGCCTCCCCGTGCACGGTGGCACTCGACGGAGAACGCGAGTTCGAAATTCTCAAACCCGTTCATCACCTTTCGGTCGAGATCAACCCGCTCGGCCCAAATGTGGTGGAGGTTGATGCCGCCCTGCGCTCTGGGGCTCTGTGCGGAGCATTTATCCCTCAATAGCGGCCGGATCGAGTTGATTCATGAGATCGAGCATCGATTGGAGCCCGTGGCGCACCTCCTCAACGGGAAGTCCGCCAAGCTCCAGATCGCGTTCTGGGAGCCGAAGCAGCTTCTCGTAGAAATCAATCGCATCTTTGATCGTCTCTTTGGACGAGGGGGCGGTTTCAACACTCCACAGAATGATGTTTTCGCCCCGGTCGAACCGCTGAGTATCCACAAAGTACGTGATCAGGCGACGGCGGGTCGGTCGAGAAAGATCGTAGCCGGAGACTTTGTCGATCACCTCTTCCAGTCCATCGACTTTGAGGATGTCCGGCATATCCTCCATGACATCGAAAACTTCGAGATAGAGTCGAAGCGATTTCAAATAGCGTGGCGCCGCCTCGTCGTGCTGATCGAGTTCGTCAAAGGCAAGCGCTTCCTCACGCAGCAGTTCGGCGAGAGCCCAGGCTCGGTCGGGATCGATTCCGCCTCTGGCCCGCAGCAGTTCGATCAGATCGTCTTCCGAGATCGCATGCACCAGCGTTCCACTGAGTCCGGAAAACCGTCCAATGGCATCTTGAATCTGAAAGATCGCTTCTTCAGATTTCCCGCCCCGGCGCAACTGCATAACACCGCTGATGAACCCGCCGAGCTGCTGAATCATCCGTAACAGATAGTCTTGCTGCACCAGTTTCCCGATCTGCGAACCGAAGGTAATGCTTCAGTCTACGATCTACTGGCTCGGTTCATCGTGAACTCACTGACCGTTGATGTCATTGTCGCGATAGAGCTGGGTTTCATTGCAGGATGGATTCGTTGGTTGGCATCCCGAATCATCCCCTAAACCCAGGGACATCGATTGCGCACCATTCGTGATGACATTACCTGTGATCACCAGTCCATCATCAGCCGATGCCGGATTCGGGGCGTTGCTACCAGTTTGGCCTCCTCCTGAATAGGGACCGGCGATGAAGAAATGTTGCCACTGGCTCTGGTAACCGTTGGGATTCTCAAAGGTGTTGTCGCGCACGATGACGTTCTTGTTCGGAATTCGAACGAAGTTGTCACCGTCATCAACCGCTGTCGTTCCCCATCCGCCGTCGGCCAGGTACAGCGCGCACCGTTCGCGCCCCTCGTCGCCCGGCTGCCCGTCGCAACTCCGACCGCCAAATCCGATTTCGAGCAAATGGCTGCGCGCGCCAGTTCTGACAAGGTGGTTCTCCGCCAGCAGGATGTCATTGCCGCCATTGACCCCCATCCCTGCCCCATCAGTGTCATGAATCTCATTTCGAATGAATGTTATGTCGATCGCTTCAAACGTGAGGTATGGAGGCGTCATGAACTGAAACCCGGTCCCCTGTCCCGCGGTGAATCCACCGGTACCGCAATTGTAGATTTCATTTCCCTCGATCCAGAAGTCCGCAGATCCACCCTTGAGATACATGCACCAATCTTCCGCGTCATGGATCAGGTTGTTCAAAATCTCACCGTGCTGGACCGCTACAAAATCGATCGCGTTTTCATAGCTACCACTAAGATCGCTGCCTGAGATCGTTATGTACTGAGATTGGTTGATCTTGAGGGTTTCGTGCGCGGAGCCTTGCCCGTCAAGTGTCGAATTCACAATCGAAAAGTGCTGGCACTGTTCGCAATGGACGACATCTCCCGAATTAACCATCGTCAAACCGGACATTGTCAGGTAGCGCACATCGAAGATGTTCCAGTTTCCAGTGATGACCACACTTCCTGGCTCATCGGCCGCCTCGATCGTGATCATGTTGTCCGACGTCCCATACCGCTGTTCCATGTAATTCGGAAGTCCGTTGGCAGGGTAGTTTCCGGTGACGAGCCTGATTCGGTACCCGTTTTGCAGGGCCGTACCAGCTGGAATTCGACTCCACGCTTCTTCGATCGTTCGGACGGCATTCGAGCGCGACGCCCCCGTGTTGCTATCGCTGCCAGAATTCGGATTAACCCAAATAGAAATTGTTGCCCCTGTGGGGGTTCGAGTCGCGGTAGCGGTCGCGGTCACGGTGGTGGTGAGCGTAGCTCGAGGTGTCGGAGTGGGTATCGGGGTTGGTCGTTGAGTTAACGTTCTCGTCGGCGCGGGAATTGACGTCAATGGCTGGGTTGCCGATGTCGGAGAGGGAAAAGCAGTCGGAGATTGCGTTACCGAACCCGCTTTGATTTTCACTTTGCCCGATGAGTTGTTGCCCTGTTCACCCTCGGCCAGAATCGTGCCCGTGCTGGTTGGTGCTGAACCTGGAATCGTGATGATCTTCGTTGTCGATCCGGTGCCGTTGGAGCGAACGGTAGTCAGCCGACTCAACTCTCCTTTGGCGCTCAGCCACAGGACAACCCGCTCACGTGCTCCGAAACCAGACAGGCGGACCTCCACGCTTTCTCCCAGTCGAATCGTGCCCGGGGAAACAGTCATCGCCGGGTCGGTGACAAAGAGTCCGCTGACTACCACTCGCCCGCTGTCTGCACGTACGGAGTGTTCACCCGCGGTCGAGTCTGGCACGGCGAACGAGTAGGTGAACCTGCCGCGACCGTTGGTCGTGCCGCTCGTGATGGTTTGTCCATCGAATCGAATGCGCACCCCAACACTCGCGGGGAAACCCGAGACGGTAACCTTCAACGCACTCCCGACGACACCTTCCCCAGCGCTCAACTTGATCGCTGGTGCGGCCGCAGCAATCGTATGTTCGCCCGAGACAACCAAAGTGGACAGGATCAGACCGAAGAGTGAGACCAAAAGTAACCATCGAATTCGATTCATGTGTTTGCTCTTTCAGGAAAAGACCACCGGGCACATCAACCCTGAATCGGGATGCGGCAACATCTGACGCAGTCAAAATCTTCTCACCTCCACTGTCACGCTTTTGGCAGTCCAAACCAAGTACCCGGACGTCTCGAACTTCAAAGGACGAAGCTACGACATGGGCGTATGATGTGGTGAGATCTTCATGAAATTGCAACTGAATCGATCGATCGGAACTGGAATATCGGCGTCGACAGGACGAAGGGGCAGCACGGTGTCAACAGACGAGATTGCATTCATGTCGGCGGTCGAATTGCGCGACCGCTTTGCAAAGAAGGAACTTTCTCCAGTTGAAGTGACTGAGAAGATTCTCGGTCGAATAGCGGAACTCAATCCCGCGCTCAACGCCTTTGTCACGGTCACCGAAGGGCTCGCCCGCGCGCAAGCAAGAACAGCGGAGCGCGATTATGCCAGGGGCACCGCTGCCGTGCTCTCCGGTATCCCGATCTCGATCAAAGATCTGACGATGACCAAAGGGATACGAACAACTCGTGGTTCGCTGTTGTACAAGGATTGGGTTCCTGACGAAGACGCGCCGTTCATGGATCGCGTCTACGGCGCGGGCGCGGTCGTGCTTGGCAAATCCAATACACCAGAATTCGGTTGGAAGGGCGAATCAACCAATCGGGTCGTCGGTTCTTCCCACAATCCCTGGAAACTCGGTCAAACTCCAGGCGGATCTTCGGGCGGTGGCGCAGCGGCCGTGGCCGCAGGTCTCGGTCCACTGGCCCAGGGCAGCGATGGGGCTGGTTCGATTCGCATTCCTTGCGGGTTCTGCGGCATTTTCGGTCACAAGCCATCCTGGGGTTTGGTAGCGCAATATCCATCCAGTGGCGTGATCGAACTCGCTCATCTTGGTCCGATGACCCGAACCGTTCGCGACGCGGCCTTGATGCTCAACGCCACCTCCGGCGAAGATTCTCGTGACCGCAATTCCTGGTCGAGCGGAATCGACTACCTCGCCGCACTCAAGTCGACGGATATCAAGGGGCTTCGGGTGGCTTGGTCACCTGACCTCGGTTACGCCAGGGTTGATCCGGAAGTTGCCTCGATTACTGCGGAGGCAGCCCGCCGGTTCGAAGAGCTTGGCTGCGAAGTCGTGGAGGCTCACCCCGCACTGGGTGATCCCTGGCCGATTGTCGACACCATCTGGACAGCTGGCATGGCCGCCGTCACCGGCAATCTCGACGACGTTCGCGATTTGCTCGATCCAGGTCGTCTTGCGGTGATCGAATCCGGATTCACGCGAACCGCGGTCGAACTCGCCGACGCGTATTTGCAGCGATCGATTTATTTCCAGGGTTGGCGCACCTTCATGCAGGATTACGACCTATTACTGACGCCATCGCTTCCATGCACCGCGTTCGAAGTGGGTATGGATCACCCGGGAACAATTGCGGGACATGCGACTTCGTATCTCAACTGGACGGCATTCACCTATCCATTCAATGTGACCGGGCAACCTGCCGCGACCGTTCCCTGCGGTTTCGACTCGAACGGGTTACCGATAGGATTGCAACTTGTTGGCCGCTGGCACGACGACACGACCGTACTGCGGGCAGCGGCTGCGTTCGAGGAGATCGCACCGTGGAGCCACCTGCGTCCGCCTTCCGTTTCGCGTTAAGAAACTCGTAAGGATCATCGTATAACGCATCAGCCTTTCCATGAGACTCTTGAGTCAATGAACTGATCATTGGCAACCAAGGAGTCATCATGCAACGGGCAGAATCACTGGACATCGATGTATCGCGGCGAGCCATCCTGGGCACAGCGGTTGCTCTGGCGGCCGCCTCATTGACCGGAAGAAGTCACAGCGCCAGTGCAGCCGCTGCACTGGTATGGAAAAAACTCGACGAGGGTGGCGGGCCTGCCCCTCGCTGGGACCACATTCTCGCCTACGACGAAAACTCCAAGCAGTTGCTCGTTTTCGGAGGACGTGGTGCCGACTTTGCTGCGCTGGGTGACACGTGGCTGTACGATCTGGTGACAGGCAAGTGGAAAGCGGTGGAATCGCAAGGACCCGATCCGCGATTTGGACACGCGGTCGCGGTTGATCAATCGATGGGGAAATTGATCCTCTTTGGCGGTCAATCTGCGGATCTCTTTTTCAATGACACCTGGATTTTCGATTTTGAGTCGGAAATTTGGTCATCGCTGGAGATAAGTAGCAGTCCAATACCTTCGCCTCGCTACGGTCTTCCGGCGGCGATCAATGGCGAAGGCAATTTCGTCATCTCCCACGGTTTTACTTTCGAGGGTCGTTTCGACGATACTTGGTCGCTCGATCTCTCGACCAACACGTGGACCGACGTCTCCCCTTCGGACGGCGCGTCACGACCGCTCAAGCGTTGCCTTCACGAGATGATCTGGGACCGAGATTCCGGAAGGCTCCTGCTGTACGGGGGTTGCTCGTCGGGCTTTGGCCCGTGTCCTCAAGGGGATCTTTGGGCGTTCGACCCGACTTCGCGCGAATGGACCGAGCTTACCCCTACGAACGGACCTGCGCCTCGCTCCAATCCGGCGTGGATTTACGACAAGAGTGCTAAACGAACGCTTCTGATCGGCGGACTGACTGAATCTGGATACATGACCGATGTCTGGTCCGGTAAATTCTCGGATGAGGGCTTTGATTGGGAAGCACAAGAGACTGCCAGTGATGCTCCCTCTCCCCGGGCAAGCCACGACATCGTCCTTGCCCGCGGCGACATCTACCTCTTCGGCGGAAGCGGCGATGCGGGCACTACGGCCGATCTCTGGAAACTCTCACTTCAATGATTGTTATGCGCCGGGCTGACTCTCAACCCGGCGCATAACTAGCGTTACTGCTGGAATGCAGGCATATCAATGAATACATCGGGCGAAAATGACCCGCCGATTTCGACGATGCCGCCCGACCCTTCGGTATACAAGACGCCATCGGGGCCAATGTACTGGAACCAGTTACCTGGAAGCACATCGACGATCACGTAATATGCCCCGATACTCAACCCCGACCAGGAGACCGATCCGCCACCGGAGAATCCGTCGGCGATGGTGTACCCAGTTCCGGATTCGACCGAAACCAATCGAATTTCGAATCCTCCGGTCGCTCGCCCACAGTTCTCCACCGTGTAGTCATCCGGCGTTTCTCCCTGGGGACAGAGGAGAAGATTCACAGAGACTGAACCCGACTCTATCGAAGGTCTCAGGTGGTAAAGCGTGAGAATGATGTCCGGTGCGTTCGAGTCGATCGTAACCAGATACCCGCCGTCCGCCGAACCGTAAACGGCTGCTGAACCCGGAATGACATAGGTGTTGAACGGTTCCGGGACCACAAGTTCATGGAGACCGTAATCCCCAAGCGGAAGATTCTGCCAGACCCAGGTTCCTCCCAGATCGACCGCATCACCCAGCCGCCTCTCATCGCCCGTTCGTTGAGAACGGAGAAGGAGCTCAAACGGAGAGGTCGACAATTCGCAACCATCGTGGACAAGGTTTTCGATTGTCATCCCCTCCGGGCAATCGAACACAGTAACCGAAATTGAACCGGCTTCCGGGGTTGAAATCGTCGGGGAAACGTTCGGGATCGCAGTTGCCGTTGCCGTTGGTTCCGCTGGTTTCGCCGGCGGAATCTCCGGCCCGATCACGGCAACAACGTACGCGGCTCCAACTTCGTCGTCGTTCTGAAGACTGCTGGTGAACATAGCGATCTGGGCACGAACTCCGCCGGAACTTGCTGTCGGGGTGACGGCTTTAATTTCCAGTTCACCGGGTTCGAAGATAGCGCCCTCTCCGGCTTCAATCGTTCGCCCGCGGCCACCTGACGGAAGAATGTCGATCGCGCCCTCGGTGGCGAGAATTGCGACCGATTCCCCCGTATTCGGGAGCGTTGCCGATTCGCCCTTCGCCAACACATTGCGAACGAGATCGATATCTCGCGCTCCTCTCGGCGCGACAAATGGGTCACTCACGAAGAGCACTGTGCCACCGTTGGTGTCGTCGGCATCATCGGCAAGTACGAGTTCGTAGGCGAGATAGGTCACGGAGTTCCCGCCCATGCTCGCGCGAACTTGCCGCGTTCCGCCCTTCACGAGATACGACTCACCAGGAGCCAATCGTGCGACATCTTCCAGTTCACCCTTTTCGTTCACATTGGAGAGTAAGACGGGATCTTCAGTGGCGAGGATGAACCCGAGCACGCGGTTACCAGGTTTCGCGAATTCGCGCGGTCGGGCGGAACGCTCTACCAGTCTCCAGACAACTTCACCCTCCGGAAGTTCCGAAATACCCTGGGTAACTACCTGTGCGTGTCCGGTCGCCGGTGATTGGCGATCGAAAAGCCCCTGTTGTGCCGTCACAAGTGAAATCGGAGTTGCGATTACAATAATGAGTAAGAGGATCCACAGTTTGCGACTAAAACCGAACATCGAACCGTTTGCTGTCACCATCGTCCCTGACACCTCCAGTAGATTTGATAGTCGGGGAACATTGCCCCATATTGTGCTCTGATTTCACCACGGATACGACCGATCACGTTCTCGACGCGGAGATTCCACTATGACCGAAAATCCATTACGCGCCCCTGACGCTTCTCTGGAGATACCCCTTCCCGATACGGAAGGAAATGAGCATAAAATCTCATACTTCCTGGAACGCGGTCCAGTCCTGCTGACAATCTACAAGAGCTCATGCGCCGCGAGTAAAACCATGCTCCCGGCGTTGGGTCGGATCGCTGCCAAACATCGATCTCAAGGGCTTACAACAATCGGGATTTCTCAGGACTCGGTCAACATTACCCGCTCATTCGCTCGCAGATATGAAATCGACTACCCACTTTTGGTCGAAGGATCAACCTATCCCGTTTCAAATGCCTTCGAAATCAGGGCAACGCCTTCTGTCTATCTTATCCTAAAGAATCGCTCGGTGGCCTATGGCACGATGGGGTTCATGCGCGACCAGATCGAAGAGATTGAACAAGCCGTGGCGTCCGCCCTTAACGTGGATCCGGAAACGATCTTCACCCCAGAAGAAACGGAGGTTCCCTGGTTCGTCCCCGGCTGACAAAGTAATCATCTGTCCTAGGTTCTAGGACGCTTCACACGATTCGACTGTTTCCCAGAGCGGCTTGCCCCGGCGCTTCCAATCTCTTTGTTTTCCGATCAGACGGAGAGCACCCGTTCCAGGAACCGAGCCGTTCGCTCCTCTTTGGGCGAATTGAAGAGCTGGTCGGGCGTTCCCTCTTCCAGAATGACACCAGCATCTAAAAATGCCACGCGGTCGGCGATACGTCGGGCAAATCCCATCTGGTGGGTCGCCAGCATCATGGTCATCCCCAACCCTTTGAGTTCCGCAATGATACTCGTCACTTCTCCCACCATTTCCGGGTCGAGCGCCGATGTTACCTCGTCCAGCAACAACACTTCAGGCTTCAGTGCCAACGCCCGAACGATGGCAACCCTCTGCTGCTGACCACCCGAGAGGCGATCAGGAAATTCTCTCGATTTATTCGCAAGTCCGAATCTGGCCAAGAGCGATTCCGCCTCTTCTTCAGCCTCTTTTTTGGAAATTTTGAGGACCTTGCGCGGGGCGAGCGTTATATTATCGATGACTGTCATATGTGGAAAGAGGTTGAACGCCTGAAAAACAAGTCCGACACGCTGCCGTATCCGGTTCGAGTCCTTCTGCTCGCCTGAAATGACTTCGCCGTCAAGCAGAATGCGCCCTGCGCTGATTTCTTCGAGCAGGTTAATGCAGCGCAACAGGGTTGATTTCCCGCAACCAGAAGCACCAATCAAACAAATAACTTCATGCTTCTGAACACTGAGATTGATATTGCGAAGCACAAGATGCTGCTGATACGCCTTGTATAGCCCTTCAATCTGCAACAGAGATTCGCTCACACTACCCCTCCTACTGTTCGGCGTTGTTCTGTCCGTCGCAAGAGATAATCGGTAAACCGGGCAAGTGGAATGGTGATCGCGATGAACAGCAAACCTGCTACGAGATAACTGGTGAAATTGAAGTTGAGACTCGCATATATCTGTGCCTGCCGGGTCGCCTCCAACGGCCCAAGCGTTGAAATCAACGCAGTCTCTTTTTGAAGCGAGACAAAACCGCTAAGTGTCGGTGGCAGCACTCTCCGCACGGCCTGAGGAAGGACAACGAATTGCATTGCCTGATTGCCGGACAACCCAAGCGAGCGGGCCGCCGCACGTTGGCTCGTATGGATGGACTCGATTCCGGCGCGAAAGGTTTCCGCCTGGTAAGCGGAAGAAGTCAGGATACAAGCCACCGTTCCCCAAAACACAGGGGTGTTCGGCACCCCGGAAATACGCAGCGCGGGAACACCGAAGCCGAGCGTGAGGATTACGAGAAGCGCGGGTGCACCGCGAAATATATCGATATAGGCGACAGCAGCGGCACGTGCAGGGAAAAGCACCGGACTCTTGCTGCTTCGGATGATTGCCAGCAGGAGTCCGACCGCGAGAATGATCGGTTCAGCCACAAGAAAAATCTTGACGTTGAGTTTGAATCCCTTGACGACCTGCGGGAAGGCAGCTCGAAAGTCAGATGGACTGAAAAAAGCACTTTGCACCGATTCCCAGCCACTGGACTTTCCCACAAAATAAATGAGCAGACCCAAGAAAACGATCGTACTCATCAATGCTATAGCGGCGGCGCGCTGTACGTCGCGCCGCCGCAATGAACTTCGCGGTCTGAGCAACTCCGCGATCTCGGTCTCGTTCAACGGTCTTGGGCTTTCAGTACGAGTTGACATTGATCAGTAACTCCGTGGATGACGCTGGACTTCACTCTTGCCCGATCGGGTATCTCGATGGAGCGTACAGAATCGCAGATGATGAGGAATAAATCGCGTCACGTGGAAATTCTTGACTTGCTGTTTTTGTCAATTTGCGATGCACGTCACAATCTACATGCACACTCAGGTTTTTATTTATAATAAATCGATCCAGTAGTACACATATGGTAATCTGGTCCCTGTTGAACGACCTGTTCGACTATCTTAGACTTTGTACCGTCAGTAAAGGCCGTTTGGTTAGTGATTCAGCAAGGAGCCAGGCATGACCGATCGTCGACGTTTTATTCTGCGGGCGGCCGCCCTCGGTGTTGGGGCTGCGACCTCAATCCGTTATGGCGCGTTTGCCCAATCGGATGCGACTCCCCCCGCGGCGACTCCGATTGTCCCGGTGGACATCGCCACACTTCCACTCAAAAAGGCAGGCCAGCTCACCATTCATGCTGACCAGCCGCTCTTCCCACCGTGGTTCATCGACAATGACCCGACGAATGGAAAGGGATTTGAAGGCTCGATTGCCGTCGCCCTGGCCGAACGACTCGGATTCACGAAGGAGCAGGTTGTCTGGGGGTACACATCGTTCAACGCCTCTTACGCGCCGGGTCCGAAGGATTTCGATTTTTACATCACCGAAGTAAGCATCACCGAGGCGCGCAAAAAAGCAGTTGGGTTCAGCGACGCATACTATAAATCTCCACTGACGATTGTGACCACGGCGGATTCTGAGGTGCTTCAGGCGAAGTCACTCTCTGATCTGCGGAAGTTCAAATTCGGTTCGCAGGTAGGAACGACCTACTACACCTATATCGCAGATACGATCAAACCAGATCAGGAACCTCTGGTTTTCGATACCAACTCGGATTCCCTCACGGCGCTCGTCAATGGAACTGTTGATGCGGTAATTGAAGATCTCGAAACCGCCAACTTCGTCACCACGATCGGGTTCGAGGGTCTGGCGATTGCCGGTGTCCTTCCGGGCAACCCGGGCGACGGTATGGGTCTTGTGTTCGAAAAGGGAAGCACCCTGGTGCCTTACCTCAATTCGGCACTGGCCTCACTCATCGCGGACGGCACGCGAGACAAGCTCGCGAAAGAGTGGCTTCCGCAACCCGCGGACCTTCCTCAGTTCGCTGAGTCCTAGAAATCAGGCTAGATCGAGAAAGAGCCCGCCGGAAGTTTCTTCTGGCGGGCTCTTTGCTTTCACCATGCACACAACTCTAAACCGTTCGATCAACGCACTCTCTGGCCTGCTCGAGTGCCCAAACCAACCGATTTCTCCCGCGCAACAGATGCGCCGAGGTGACTCTCATCAAATGCTGGTCGTCACGAATAGCAGGCAAGGTGGTGGCGGGAGCCAAATCTGGCAGCGGCGCCGGTTCATAGGTGGAGTCGTGATGAAATGCGGACGCGCGTGTGAAGTTCACGGGGACAAGGATTCGAGCAAGATCACGTTGAACACGATTGAAACGCAGTGATTCCGGCGAACCCACGCTCTCATTTGGAACCAGTTGATAGAGTCGTTCGAGGGAGGCGTTCAACGCATCGAGTGCAACAAATACAGGCTCGAATGAAAAATCACAGCCGGCTGCCAGTTGATACCGATCCAGTGTGCGTTTGAATTCGGCAGTCGTGCTTCGCCAGTCGAATGGCAGTGCCGGTGCGTTCAGCACGCGCAACAACGATGCGGCGTACACCTTCATATCTCGAAGCAGATTTTCCGGGTCGGCGATTTCCATCGTGTCATCCTCGGAATGCCACGCGATGTTTGCTCCGCAACCTCCAACCGGGTAGTACCCCTGTTCGTCCCGCACAGCCTGCGACATGGTCGAGCTCAGCATGAAAAAACTGCTGATCCCAATTTGATTGAAGCTGTAGTCGCCGGCACGCGGTGGCCGCTCGGCCTGAGGCGTGATTCCAGTCGTTTCGCGAACGACAGAATCAACGAATGGCTCAGCTTCACTCATCACGGTCAGTTCGTTAAAGGTGTCTGCCCACCGGCAACCAGGCGAATCACAGTTGACCTGCGCCACACAACCCCTCGCGAGTTCGATCGCGAAGGTATCGGCGTACCAGGTCGAACCGGCATAGCGTCCATGCGAATGACCGCTCCACCACGCGATCTTGAGTGATCTCGCCAACCGGTCGCGGTTTTGCCAGAAGACGCGGGCGAGTTCAAGCATTGTTGCGTCACCGACCGCGTTGTCTCCGACCCCGACATGCCAGGAATCGATGTGACCGTGCAGCAACGCAAACTCGTCGGGAACAACAGACCCGGGAATCTCGGCCACCAAAACAGGAATCGGCTTCCAGCCGGTTTCGACAGTTGTCGAGAAGGCAACTCTTCCGCCGCGTTTTGCGTGGGCGATCAGTGCCTGGCCATCTGAATGATTGACTCCGAGAACGGGAATCGCGGGTTGGCGATCGATGTGGTCGAGGTCAGGGGTACCCCAGATCGAGGTACAAATACTCTCGTGGATGTATTCTCCTGGATTGATGTAAATCCCGGCGAGGGCTCCCGCTCGTTGGGCGTCGAGCACGCGAGCGGGCGCGGCCATACCGTCGACAATCACGATTTTGCCGCGAACGTCGACTCCCCGAAAGTCGATCCCGACCGACCAGTCATCCACCTTCTCGGTAAGTTCGATCGGCGGGATGTATACGATTTCACCGGAAATTTCGACGCCACCGGTCGAAATCGACATCGCGGTCGTCTTTGCCTT